>Ga0256404_1010087_pt1 | contig 13223 bp, 9 predicted proteins | sample RumenRJG_01DNA_FD_185990 | JGI IMG/M metagenome (GOLD analysis project Ga0256404, IMG submission 185990) | Bovine rumen microbial communities from Lethbridge, Alberta, Canada - RJG_01 | ecosystem: Host-associated > Mammals > Digestive system > Stomach > Rumen | place: Canada: Alberta | collected...
TGTCGATCGTGTGCATCAGGCCGAACACCTCATCAAAGGTGCTGCCGCTGCAGAACAGGCCGTGCATGGACCAGACAACCGCGTTGTACTCCTCCATGAGCTTGGAGGTCTCTACGGCGATCTGTCTTCCGCCGGGGACCATCCACGGCACGACACCGATGCCCTCGGGGAAGATCACGGGGCACTCGGTCATCATCTCCCAGAGCTCTCTCGTGAAGACCTCGCTCTCCAGGGGGAGAATGAAGGTCAGGGCGATCAGGTTCGTCGGATGGGCATGGTAGATGACCCGGTGCTTGCCCTGGGTGATTCTCTTCTTGACCTCATGGTTCATGAGGTGAGTCGGGAGCTCGGACGTGGGACGGGAATCCTTGAGGCCCCAGACAATGCGGTAGTTCTCCCCCTTCTCATCCACATGGATGATGCCAAAGCTCTGCTCGGGATCGAGCTCCAGGTTTCTCATGTATCTGCCGGTGCCGGTGACCGCGAAGTACTCCCCCGCAAGCCCCGGGACACAGGCGCCGATCGGAAGAAGGTCTCTGTCCTCCGAGAAGTTTTCCTCTACCGCTTTCACGTCCTCTGCGGTCATGCGGTAAGAGAGGTTGCCGCCGTTTCTCTCATGCCAACCCTGTCGGAATCCGTCTGTGCCGCACTTGATGAAATCCTTTGCAAACTGTGCTTCCAATACCTTCATGTTTTCTCCTCCTGCCGCGTTCTTTGCGGCAACCGCGCGGGAATTTCCGCGAATCGGGGCCCTGGTGCAGCGTCACCAGGGATGGTTTGAAAGGGACGTATCAACGTCACTTTCAAACCTTTCCTCCTGGTCGCCGCGCATGCCGCCACGCATGCGCTATCACCCTTCTTCCGGTTTCCTGCCGGTGTTTTCTTCTCTTACGCTCACGCGCGGTAGGTCTTTACGTCAAAGGACGTCTCCACGCTCTTCCGGAATGCCTTAAGATCCTGAAAGACCCCTGCCTTTATCATCTGGGCACCGAGGTTTCCAATGGCAGTCGCCTCTCCGGGCCCTGCAAGAACGGTCTTTCCGGTGACCTCTGCCGTCAGCTCGTTGAGCCAGACCGCATTGGAGCCGCCGCCCACGATGTTGATCGCATCAAACTTCTTTCCCGTGATGGCCTCGATCTCCTCTGCTGCCTCCTTATAGCAGGCTGCAAGGGAGCGGTAGATCACCCTGGCAATCTCCCAGGGCGTCTCGGGGACCTGCTGCCCGGACTCTCTGCAGGCGCTCTGCACCTCGGCAATCATGGAAGCCGGTGCGAGGAACCTCGCATCGTTTGCGGGGACGATGGACTCGATGCCGGCGTCCTTTGCATGGTCGCAGAGACTTCCGAAGCCGTAGTCCTCTTTCCCGGTGCGGCCTTCAAAGTCATACCCCGCCTCGAGCTCCTTCTTCACGGACTGGATCATCCACAGCCCCATGATGTTCTTTAAGAACCGGTAGCGGTAGTCATAGCCGCCCTCGTTGGTGAAGTTTGCCTCCTGCGCCTTTTTGCTGCAGTCCGCATCCTTTCTCTCACAGCCCATCAGAGACCAGGTGCCGGAGGAGATGTAGAGGCAGTCATCCGACTGGCTCGGGACGCTCATGACCGCAGACCCGGTGTCGTGGGTTGCGGGCAGAACCACGCTGCAGTCAAAGCCGACCTCCTTCTGAATTTCAGGAAGAAGGTGCTCTGCGACGACTGTTCCGGGGAGCGAGATCTCCTGGAAGAGCCTCTGCGGGAAGCCGAGGGCTCCGATGAGCTCCCGGTCCCAGTCCCTCGTCTTCGGGGAGACGAGCTGGGTCGTCGTTGCGTTTGTGTACTCCTGCTTCTTCACCCCGGTGAGCAGGAAGTGGAAGTAGTCCGGGACCATGAGGAGCGCCTCTGCGCGCTCCAGGGTGTCCGGCTCTGTCACCTTTGCCGCCTCGAGCTGGTAGATCGTGTTGAAGATGGCCTTCTGGATGCCGGTCCTTTCGTAGAGTGCTGCCTCGGGGATCGTCTCATAGACCTTCTCATCCATCCCCTCGGTCCTTGCATCTCGGTAGGCGTAGCAGGGGCCGATCTTCCGGCCGTCCGCATCCAGGAGCACGTAATCGACACCCCAGGTGTCAATGCCCATGGAGACCGGGATCTTTCCCGCCTCTCTGCAGGCCTTCATGCCGTTTACAATCTCCTGGAAGAGCTTCTCTGTATTCCAGGTGCGGTGCGGCGTGCCGTCCATGTCTACGATCTCATTGCCGTTCGGAAAGCGGTACATCTCCTCAAGGACGATCTTTCCGTCCTCCATGTGGGAGAGCATGTGGCGCCCGGAGGAGGCGCCGATGTCCACCGCCAGAAAGTACTGTGTCTGTGCCATCTTTATGCCCTCTTGGAGAGAACGTCCTTCTCATACTGCATGCAGTCCGCGAACCAGTCGGTCTCCTTGAGGACGCCGTTCTTCTCGCAGTAGTAGTCCCAGATATCGCCGAAGGGCATCACCTTCATCTCCTCGTTCAGGCTCATGATCTCTGTGAAGTTATGGGCATCCTGGAGGTCTGCAAGCTTCTTATTGGGAAGGAGCTCCGCATAGAGCAGGGCCTTCTCCATGTTTCTCATGCCGTTTGTCCAGGCGCTGATGCGGTTGATGGAGGCATCGAAGTAGTCCATGCCGATGAAGTAGTGCTCCCAGCCGGTTCTCACGATCTCGGTGGCAAGATCCCTCAGGTCATCGTTGAACAGGGTGACATGGTCGGAGTCCCAGCGCACCGGGCGGGAGACATGCAGGGCCAGCTTGTCGTTGAACAGGAGCATTGCAGAGAGCTTGTCTGCAACCACCTCGGTCGGATGGAAGTGTCCGGTATCGATCAGGCAGAGGATCCCCTTCTTTGCCGCGTAGTTCATGTAGAACTCGTGGGAGCCTACGGTCTCGGACTCGACGCCGATGCCGAAGACCTTGCTCTCCACGGCGACATAGACCTTGCTGTGGTCATAGGGGGTTGCAAGGATCTGATCCAGGGAGTCCTTAAGTCTTGCTCTTGCCCTGGTTCTGTCCCCGGGGACATCCTTGCAGCCGTCCGGGATCCAGATGTTCATCAGGCAAGGCTGGCCGGTCTGCTCTGCCAGGTACTCGGAGATCTTCAGGCTCGCGATGCCGTGGCGGATCCAGAACTGGCGGATGTTTTCATCCGAGCAGGACAGGGTGCCGTACTGGGCATCTGCCTTCGGATGGCTGAAGAAGGTGGGGTTGAAGTCAAGGCCGAGGCCCCTCTTCTTTGCGAAGTCCACCCATGCCTGGAAGTGCTCGGGCTTTAACTGGTCGCGGTCTGCCCACTCGCCGTCCTTAAAGATCGCATAGGAGGCGTGGAGGTTGAGCTTGTGCTTTCCGGGGATGTAGGTCAGGACCTTGTCGATGTCCTGCATCAGCTGCGCCGGTGTGGTGGCGCGATAGGGGTAGTTTCCGGTTGTCTGGATACCGCCCGTCAGAGGTCCCTTCTGATCAAAGCCGACAACATCATCGCCCTGCCAGCAGTGCATCGAGATCTTGATCTTTGCGGTCTCCTCCAGTGCCCTGTCGGTGTCAATGCCAAGGGCTGCATATCTTGCCTTTGCATCCTCGTATCTCTCCTGTACGGTCATTTTTAAACCCTCCTGTTTTGGTGTTTGTCGGGGCTTCCCTGTCCCCGGTCTGTCTTTCTGTCACTGAGGATATCCTACTGCAGGGGCAGGGATTTACAAAGGTCCTCTCCTGCGCAAAAAAGCGTCCTTTCTTGCAAAGGGGGATCCCTGCGTGCGATAATCACGAAAGAGAGGAAAGAGGCTGAATTGCGGCAGGGGTTTCGCGCTCTGTCGTGGAAAAGCGGAGGAAGGAAATGAACGCAGCGCTCCTGCAGAAACTGTCCGTTGTGACAGACGAGGAAAAGGCGATTCTTGCGGGGAAGGAGGCCGTGAACCGGGCGCTCTACTATTCCCCGGGAGGGCCCTCGAATGAGATCGACTCCTCGCGGGTTCTGACAAACGGAAAGCTCATCGACATCCGGCCCAACACGCGGTTTGTGCACTTTCCAAGACACACCCACAGCTTCGTGGAGTTCATCTACATGTGCTCCGGGCAGACAACCCACTTCGTGGACGGCCAGAAGATCGTCCTGAAGCAGGGGGATCTTCTGTTCATGAACCAGCACGCAACCCAGGAGATCCTGCCCGCATCCATGAATGACATCGGCGTCAACTTCATGATCCTGCCCGCCTTCTTCGACAGGACCTTCCAGATGATGGGGAACCGGGACAATGCCCTCCGGGACTTTATCATCTCGTGCCTGACGGACACGAACCGGGGCGGCAACTATCTCTACTTCCAGGTGGCGGACGTCCTTCCCGTCCAGAACCTCGTCGAGAACCTGATCTGGCTCCAGCTCTTTGGCGAGAAGGACCGGCGCCTTCTCTCCCAGAACACGATGGCGCTGCTCTTTCTGTCCCTGATGAATTACACAGACAAGATCCACATGGCAAAAAGCTCCTGGGAGCAGGACCTTGTCATCCGGCTCCTCTCCTACATCGAGTCGGAGTACAGGGCGGCAGGCCTTGCGGACTTTGCAAAAAGGAGCGGCATGGAGGAGACCTCCCTCTCCAGGCTCATCAAAAAAAACACCGGGAAGACCTTCAAGGAGCTCCTCATGGAAAAGCGCATCAGTCAGGCGCAGTTTCTTCTCACCGACACCGAGCTCTCCGTGGATGACATCGCGGCGGCGGTGGGGTACGAGAACACGAGCTTTTTCCACCGGCTCTTCCAGCGCAGTACCGGTATGACGCCAAGGGCCTTCCGGCTCTCCAGCCGGGCAGCGCGCACGGAGGGGGTCCCCTCCTGAGACGGCAAAAGCGGCACCCGGCAGGGAGCTATCCCTTCGGGTACCGCTTTCTTCTTGGGGCTTTGGGAGCTTCTTTTGCTCTTCGGCAGCCAAGACGCGCAGTCGAAAAAGGCGATTCCGATATCTTTCGGATGCTCCATATCCGGCTGCTGGTATTTTTCCTCTTCCAGCGGAGAACGGATCTGATTCAGCAGCGTCAGGACTGCAAAGTCAGATTCCCAGAAGGTCAATGCCCTTCTGGACAACCTGCGGAAACGCCGCAGGAAGATTCTCATCGCTTACCTCCAGCCACATGCCCGCGGTGATCATCGCTGCCATCTGTCCCACCAGACAGAAAAAATCATCCTCATCGCCAAAAGGCTGCTGTTCGTACCCCATCGCGGCCTTCCTCTCTCCCGTAGCTTCAGTAGTTATGCTTTCCTCGGCCCTTCATCGCCACCATCAGGTCGTAGAAGGGGGATCCGGTCTTTCCCTTGGCGGGATGCTCGTCGCTCCCGATGTCCAGGATGTAGCTCTCGTAAGCATTGATGATCTTCGTGCCCGAAGAGTGCTGCCGCTCCCGCTCGAACTTGTAGCTGTAGGTCTGGTGCACGTGGCCGTGAACCATGTACTTGGGCTTCCACTTCTCCATCAGGGTGTTGAAGCAGTCAAATCCCCGGTGGGGCAGGTCGTCCATGTCCCCGTACCCCTTTGCCGGGGCGTGGGTGACGAGAAGGTCAAAGCCGTTCATCAGGACGATCTGGCGGTTCACCTTCCGGATCCTCGCCTGCATCTCCTCCTCGGAGAACTGGCAGTCCGTGTCCGGGTTGTACCGCATGGAGCCGCCGAGGCCCAGGATCCGAAGGCCCTTGTAGTCATAGACCCTGTCGTCGATGCAGACGCATCCCAGGGGCGGCTGCTGCGCATACTGCCGGTCGTGGTTTCCCTTCACGTACAGCAGCGGGCAGTTCACCATGGTCTCGAGGAACTCCAGATAGCTGGGCTTTAAGTCCCCGCAGGAGATGATCAGTTCCACGCCCTCGGTCCTCCTGGGATCGTAGTAATCCCACATCGCCTTGGACTCCTCATCCGCAATAAACATCACCTTCATGGCTGCAATACCTCTTTGTCACTCTCCGTCGCTGTCCCTGACGCCTGCGACGCTGACCGCCTCCACGGCCCCCTGGATCAGCTCACTGGCGTTCGGGATCGATCCCTCCACGTTGTCATTGAGCCAGTCCATCTCGATGATCTGCTCATTGGACTGCTCCACATAGCCGTCCTTCTGGATGATCCCCTCCTGGGAGTGGAGCTCCCCGCCGAAGATAGAGAGTGTGCCGCGGCTGATGCCCTCCTTCAGCGTGTAGTAGAGCTTTTTCGAGTAGTAGGACATGTGCTCCGAGACGATGACGTCGATGACGCCGGCGGAGATGCCCCACCAGTAGTTTAAGGCCTCACCCTTTCCGGACCGGTCCCAGGTGCCCTCAAGCACCGTCCTTATGATCTCTTCATAATATTTCCCCCAGTCCCAGACGGGCGCTGCGAGGTTTGTGATCTTTCCGTCCTCATACCGGTAGAGGCCGTACTCCCTCGAGGGGTTCTTCGGCATGATCATGTCGGGGCCGGAGATGATCTCCACGCCCTCCTCCTCGAAGTGCTTCTTCCAGTCGGAGTCCTTCTTTGTGGACCAGTCGAGGATGATCTTCACCTCCGGGTCGATCATGGCCGCGCCGATCGCAAAGGCATTGATGTTTGCAATGCAGCCGTAGATCGGGTAGTCCGCAAGGTAGCCGATTCGATGGTTTTCTGCCTCCGAGGCAGCAAGCGCGCCGAGGATGAACTTTGCCTCGTACATGCGCACGTAGTAGGTGCGCACCGCCTGGCTCGAGAGGTTGATGGAGCAGTTTAAAAACCGGATCTTCGGGTAGTGGATCGCAGCCCGCATGGTCTCCTGCATCATCGTGGGGCTCGTCGTGAAGATCATGCCCTCTTCGTCCACCGCTGCCGCGTCGATGGCCTTTGCCAGGCTCTCGTTGGTGCCGCAGTTGTCAAAGCGAAGGGCCTCCACCGTGCCCTCGAAGTAGTCCACCATCTTCATGCGGCCGAGCTCATGGCCGTAGATCCAGCGGGAGTCATCCGGGTTCTTGTCGTAGATGAACGCAACGCGCAGCGGATGCTCCTGGGAGTAGGAGGGGCCCACAAAGCGCAGGGCATCCAGGATCCCGGTCTGCTTTTTCATGTCCTCCGGGTGCTCGACAAGGCTGATGGAGCCGTCGTTGTTCTCCGTCTGGAACTCCTCCCAGAGGCGCTCAATGCGGCTGGTAAGCAGGGATGTGGAATCCTCCGTAAGGCTGCTTAAGGGATAGAAGTTCAGGTAAACGAGGAAGGCATCCCCCGCGGTGAACTCCTGCTTGTCGCCGCCCTTTGCGTGGTAGAGCTTCTCGAAGTTCGCATATGCCGCCTTCACCTCCTGCACGAGATCATCGGACCAGGGGGTCTTTAAGTCGACGCCGAGTTCTCTTGCAAACTTGCGGTAGCTCCCCTCCTGCGTGAAGATGATGCTGTACATCGGGCAGACCTTGTAGAAATCCAGGAACTCGTAGTAGATCCGGTTCTCCTTCTCCCCGGTCCTGCGCGGCAGGACTCTCGTCACATCCGCCATGATGGAAGACAGGCCCACGTACTTGCTGACGGAGACCCTCTTGTTGCCCTCCTGCACGTAGAACTTTCCCAGATACTCATAGGCCTTGATGGGATCCCGGATGCCCTCGTCGAGCTGGGCGCTGTAGAGTGCTGCCCACTTGTAGGCAAACTCCGAGCTCTCCTTTAAGATCGGCATGAAATTGGCAGCAAAGGCCGTAGTGCGGCCCGCCGTGCGGGTGCCCGCGACAAGATCCAGCGGGATCTCCACCAGGCCAACCGGCACCTCTGCCAGGATGTCTGAGGTGTGGGCAATGTCATCGAGCACGTCCGGATAGGGGGACTTGCCCATCATGAGTCTTCTGCGGTACTCCCGCATGCCAAGCTTTCGCGCGTTGGTATAGTCTTCACTGTTTGTCTGCGGCATATCTCCTCCTGTCTCCTGTCCCAGGCATTTCTGTACAGGACTGCCTGTACACTGTACCATTTTTAGCATACAAAAAAAAGATGCTGAGGGGACAGCATCTTTCAAAGGGGTACACCCCAAGGGATAGGGTGCAGCTCGTCAGGTAGGGGAACCTTCCGAGCATTTATTGAAGATGATCACAGGGGTTATGTCATCTTCCAGAATTGCGGAGCATCCCGAAGGGGGAGGGATAAAAAAAGGATGTTCCGCGAGGAAAAAAATCTGTTTTGTGGGAGGAGGTTTTCTGTTTCTCTGTCTCTGTCCTCCTGACAGTGTCAAGAATACAGCAGGTCCCGGAGGAGTGCATGCCAATTTCGAAAATCAACTGGCCAAATCTTGCAAACGTTGGAATCGATTTCACAACGGGTTTCCGGGGATTTCCCATGCATTGTCCGGCGCCTTTCACAGGCTTTTATATATGTTTCATCTCGTTTCATTAACCGGAGTGGTCATTTTTTGAGTGTTTTTGTCTGTTTTCACGGATTCTGCCCCTCCTGCACTCCTTGCATTGTCCGGTTTGCTCCCTTACAATGTTCCTATGCGGCTTCCTGCCGCAGTTTCCCCATTTGCTGACATCTTTGCTTTGACATCCGGAGGTACCCAATGCGCCCGCTGTACGAATCCCTTCAGGACGACTTCGAGATCTATGAGCGGCAGTCTGTCCACTTTTCTCCCCAGATTCACAACTTTGTCGAGTGCTTCTACATCACGCAGGGCACCTTCGAGCTCGGTCTCGACCAGCACCTGTACCACATGGAGGCCGGGGACTTTGCGATCATCTTCCCAGGCACGATCCACCACTCCCAGGTCTTTGATCCCGGTCCCTGCACGAACATTGACATGCTCTTCTCGACCTCCTACACCGGCGTCTTCAGCGACACGCTCCTGCAGAACCGGCAGATCGATCCCGTCATCCGGGCAAAGGACCTGCACCCGGATGTGCCCTATGCGATCCACTCCCTGTTTCAGGACAAGCAGGCGGGGAAGCTCAGCCAGGTGCTGGTCCAGTCCTGGGTGCAGATCATCCTGACGCGGTGCATGGCGGTCTACAAGCTGGAGCCCCGCTCCGCCACCGTCAACAACGACCTGATCTTCCGGAGCGTCTCCTACATCGCAGAGCACTTCGCAGAGCCCATCACGCTGACAAAGATGGCAAAGGATCTGTACGTCTCCCCCTATGCGATCTCCCGGATGTTCTCCGGGACCTTCCACACGAACTTCAACGGGTACCTGAACGACACAAGGATTGAGTACATCTGCTCCCTCCTTCGCTACACGGATCAGTCGATCACGGAGGCCTACATCAACGCGGGCTTTGAGAGCCAGCGCACCTTCAACCGGGTGTTTCAGGAGAAGATGCACATGACCCCGAGGGAGTACCGCATCCAGTCGAGGGGCCTGCAGGGGTCGAAGGGTCTTCCCGCACCGGCGCCGGAAAAGACCGGGGAGCATGCAAAGCCTGCACAGCCTGAAAAGCCGGAGAGGTCCTGAGGATATCCACTTCTGTTTGTTTTCTCTGTGCCTGCTGTCTCTTTCCATTGCTCATAAAGAAGGCAGCTGTCCTGCCGGGTTTTGTTCCCGGAGGGCAGCTGCCTTTTTGTTTTCTGTCTGACCGTCCTTACTCCGCACGGAGGGCCACAAAGGACTGGGGGCCCAGGACAAGTCCCTTTTCAAGGCTTCTCTGCTGGCCGATCGCATAGAGGATTGTTCCCTTTGTCTCCCCGGGAAGCACCCGCTCCGTCCCGGAGGGGTTCACCGCAAGGACAATGCCGCCGCGCCGATAGACAAATAAGGGATCCTCTGCCGCCGCATACACGATCTGAAGATCGCCTCCCGCCTGCAGATCCTTCTCGCTGTGCCGGAGAGCCAGGAGGGCACGAACGGTATTCAGCAGGGATACGGGGTCGCCGTCTTCGGATTCCACGCTGCAGGTGAGATCGTCTGCATCCACCGGGAGATAGAGCTTCTCCGGATCGGCCTCCGAAAAGCCCGCGTTCTTTCCTGCGCTCCAATGCATCGGCGTGCGGCTTCCGGTCCTTGTGTAGCCGCCCTCCTTCGTCGGAAGGTCCTTCTGGTAGGGCATGCCGAGCTCATCGCCGTAGTAGAGAAAGGGGACTCCCGGGAGGGTGAAGAGAAGGGCAAGGGAGAGGGCGACCTCCCGGACGCTGTGCTGATTCCGGATTCTCGGCGTGTCGTGGTTTCCGGTAAGGAAGCTGATGTAGCCGTCGTTTCTTGTCCTCTCGTACTTTGGCAGGTAGTCCGCAAGAAACCTGGTGATGTCCCCGCCGGCATCTTTCGTGAAGTAGCTGTGGTCTCCGCCCTCTGTCTCATAGTCCCGCACCAGGGTGTTGTAGCCGTTGCCCGGGTGATCGAGGTAGAAGTCCATATCAAAGGAGGCTCCCTTTAAGGACTGCACCGGATTGGACCACTCGGAGACAAAGGCCGCCTCCGGGTACTCCTTCCGCAGGGATCCCAGGATGTCCTGCCAGACCTCCCCGGTCTTTTTCTTGTCCGCATCCTCCTTGACAAGGGAGTCCGCCATGTCGACGCGGAAGCCGTCGCACCCGTGGGAGAGCCAGAAGCGGCAGATGTCTTTGATCGCCTCCCTCGTTGCCATCGGACCCGGATCCTCCGGGCGCTGCTGCCAGGGATAGTCAATCCTGGCAAAGCCGTAGTTTAAGGCAGGCTGGCACTTGAAGAAGTTCAGCATGTAGACGCCGTTTCGCTCGCACTCCCCGCCGATGTAGGGGTGGTTCGGGATGCCATAGAGCCAGAAGTCGCTCCAGATGTAGCGGTCGGAGTACGCATTTTTCTTCGCCTTTCCGCTCTCTTTGAACCAGGGATGCTCCTCGGAGGTGTGTCCCGGGACGAGGTCCAGGAACACGTGCATGCCGAGGGCATGCGCCTTTGCAAAGAACGCATACAGGTCCTCATTGGTCCCGTACCGCGGTGCGACCTTTTTGTAGTCCCTGACGTCATACCCCGCATCCTTAAACGGGGAATCAAAGAGGGGATTGAGCCAGATGGCGTTGCAGCCAAGGCTCTTGATGTAGGGAAGCCTTGCCGTCATGCCGGGGATGTCCCCAATGCCGTCTCCATTGGAATCCTGAAAGGACTGGGGATAGATCTCATAGAAGACCGCATCCTCCAGCCATGCGGGCAGTTTTCGGTTCATTTTGTTTCCTCCTGTAGTCATGTCACTTTACTTTCATTCTGTTTTCTCTGTCTTCTCCTCCCGGGCCGTGCGCAGCACGTACCGGAGGTCCCCGGACATCTGCATCTGGAAGTCCGGTTCGATCCCCTCCGCCCGCATGCGGTCCTCAAAGAGGCGGATGACGGAGAGGGGGACGTTTCCGGTGTTGAGAAAGATCCCGCGCACGCCGCAGAAGGCGGCGACTGCCATGTCCGTATCCAGCTCATTGCCGACAAGAACGCTCTCCTCTCTCTTCGCGCCCTGCTCTTTTAGAAGACGCTCCAGAAAGGCGGGGTCCGGCTTCTTGATACCGGCATCCGAGGAGAGGCAGATCGCATCGAACAGGCCGTAAAGTCCCGTCTGAAATAGCTCCGGGACCGTGAAGAGGCGCTGGGCATTGGAGAGGAGGTACACCTTTTTCCCCTGCCGGTGCAGGGCCTTCAGCACCTCCGCCGCATGGCTCCTCGGCCGGAGTCTTCGCAGAGAGAGCGTGCGGAACTCATCCGCCGTGTGCTGCAAAAGTTCCTCGGTCACCGTGACCTGTGCGCCGGGTGCCCTCTCATAGAGCGACCGGAAGACGTCTGCAAGGTCCGGCTCCGGGAAGGGTGAGCCGTTCTCATTCCCCTTCTTTTTCGTCTCCTCCCGGCAGAGCATCTCATAGGTCTCCCGAAGCTCCTCCGGCCGGTATGCCGCGCCCCGCCTTGTATAGAGCTCTGCCATCTGCTTCCAGAGGCCCCGCACGGTTTCGTCCGTATGGATGTCAACCAGGGTCCCGTAGAGATCAAAGATATAGTTCTGATACATTGTTCTCTCCTTGTTCCCTCCCCTGTGCCCCTTCAGTCTGCTGTGAGAATCGCGATGGACCTTGCAGGGAGCGTCAGCGTCCCGTCCTGAAGTGTGACCTTGCCTTCCTTCGTCAGAAGGACTGCAGAGAGGGTGTCATAGGGCGTTGCCGTGCTCTCTGCCGTAAGGGATACGGTCTTTTCCTCCTCCGCGGCATTGAGAGCAGCAAGAACCGGTGCGTCTCCTTCGCCGCGCTCCTCTCTCACAAAGACGAGGACGTCCTCATCGGAGAGGGACCCGATGACCTCCGTGCTTCCCTTTTTGAGGGCAGGGAAGGCATCCCGGATTGCGACCGCCGTTTTGTAATAGGTAAATACGGACCAGGGATCCTCCCTCTGCTCCTCATACGAGGGGAATTTCATGGTGATCGCATCCATTCCGGGCGGCGCCTCGCACATGCCCTCCGCGGAAGCATCCTCCGACCAGAACATCGGAGCCCGCTTGTTCTCATCCTTGCCGGAGCCCTTCATGCCGAGCTCCTCGCCGTAGTAGACAAAGGCATTTCCCTGCATGAGGAGGTTTAAAGCACCTGCAAACTTTGCCTGTGTCCCATCCGCATCCGCCGTGAAGTACCCGGCACTTCTTGCCATGTCGTGGTTTGTGTAGAACGGGGCGTTGATGTAGTCCGGGCTGCAGCCGGCGTAGAGTGCCTCCTCCGCCATGAGAGCTGTCCCAAACTTCAGGGCAGAGTACTTTCCCCTTGCCAGCTTTGCCACCGCTCCCTCGCTCCCGGAGAAGGCAAAGTCAAAGAACGAGTCCACCCCGCTCTCATAATAGGCGGCATAGGTGTTCTGGTCCGTCCAGGCCTCGCCAACAAGGTACGCATCAGGATTGATTTCCTTCACCGTGTCATTGAGCCAGGAGAGGAAGGAGATGGTGTCGGTCTCCGAGTCCGTGTAGTAGGAGGTCGTCGCATCGAGGCGGAAGCCGTCCGTGCCAAGATCCAGCCAGAAGGCCGCGATGTCCCGGATCTCTCCCCGGACTTCCTCCGAGTCGAGGTTTAAATCCGGCATGTCCTCCGAAAAGCGCGCCTCGTAGTACCAGTCGGTGCCGGAGAGCTTCCCATAGCCGTCCTGCTGCGTCCTGGTGAAGTTGTAGTAGGAAACATACGGGCAGTCGTTGGGATCCGGCTCCTCTCCCTCCGGCAGGCTCTTTAAGTACTCTGCCGCAGCCGTAAACCAGGGGTGTTCGCTGCTCGTGTGATTGACAACGAGGTCTGTGAGTACCGTCACGTTTTTCTCATGGCAGGCATCGACCAGGTCCTG
>Ga0256404_1010088_pt1 | contig 13223 bp, 11 predicted proteins | sample RumenRJG_01DNA_FD_185990 | JGI IMG/M metagenome (GOLD analysis project Ga0256404, IMG submission 185990) | Bovine rumen microbial communities from Lethbridge, Alberta, Canada - RJG_01 | ecosystem: Host-associated > Mammals > Digestive system > Stomach > Rumen | place: Canada: Alberta | collected...
CAGATGCGTCTGACATCGCTGACCTGTGACATGCCACTGCGGGATGTGCCTGGCGCCATCACGGCTGAAGGAATTATTGACAAAGTGGCTCAACTCTATGCTACCCTTCGCCGCGACTTCTCCATTGAGGCCCCGCGTATTGCTGTGCTCGCCCTCAACCCGAACGACACGGAGTCTCATCCTCAGAAGGAAGAGCAGGAAATCATCATCCCGGCTATCCAGAAGCTGTCCGATGCCGGTGTCTGTGTCTTTGGCCCTTACCAAAGCGAGTCGTTCTTCGGTAATGGCGACTTCATGGCCTTCGACGGCATTCTCTCGATGTATGAAGGTCAGGGTGCCGCTCCCATGAAAGCGCTCTGCCCCGATGGCGATGTCCATTATCTTGCAGGTCTGCCTATCATCGGTACATCTCCTGACATGTCGCCTCGTTACGACATCGCAGGCCAGGGTAAGGCTGATGTCACGGCTATGCGCAATGCTATCTATCTTGCCATCGACTGCTTCCGCAGACGTAACGGCTTTGATGCTCCTTATGCTAATCCGTTGCAGAAACTCTATAAAGAGAAGAAGGACGAGAGCGAGAAGGTTCGCTTCACCATTCCTAAGAAGCATGCTCCGCAGAATGGTCCTCAGAGCGCTCCGCAGAAAGCTCAGCAGAAGCAGAAGCCTGTTCAGAAAGAACCAACGCAGAAAGAACCAGCACAGAAAGAAGCAACGCAAAAAGAAGCTGAATAGTGAAAAAGAAGTACCAGAACGCGTTCTTCATCTTCGGCGTTGTAGTCTTCGCCTTGATGGTGACACAGCTCGACTTTGCTCAAGTCTGGCAAGGACTGAAGCATGCGGGATACTGGTTTCTTGTCGTCCTCTTTCTGTGGGCCGGGTTGTATATCTTCAATACGGCCGCATGGTACCTTATTATAAAAGGTGTATGTCGACGGTCGGCCGATGATGTCAATCAGCCGAAAGTCAACGTACGCCATCCTGTCTCCCTGCCGTGGCTGTATAAGGTCACGGTGTCGGGATTTGCCCTCAACTATGCCACGCCGGGCGGACTGATGGGTGGAGAGCCATACCGCATCATGGAGCTCGCACCAAGGATAGGCACGGAGCGTGCCTCGTCGTCGGTCATCCTCTATGCCATGACCCATATCTTCAGTCATTTCTGGTTCTGGCTGCTTTCATTGATCCTCCTCTTCGTCACCCATCATGTGGGAGTGGCGCTTTGGCCGTTGGCAGCCTTGACGGGCGCCTTCTGCATCTTAGGCATCTGGTTCTTCATGTCCGGCTATCGCAAGGGTATGGCGAACAGATTGATGAAGTTCCTGGGTCATCTACCTCTCGTCAAGCGCTGGGCCAAGCCCTTTGTGGAGAACCATCGTGAGCAGCTCGACACGATCGATCGGCAGATAGCGGCGCTCCATCGCCAGGACCCTGTCTTCTTTGTCTCCTCCGTCCTGTTGGAACTCACCTGCCGCGTAGCCTCGGCTTTGGAAATATACTTTATCCTCCTTGTCCTCATGCCGTCGCCGAATTATCTCGACTGCATCCTCATTCTTGCCTTCACCTCTCTCTTTGCCAACCTTCTTTTCTTCATCCCCTTGCAGCTTGGTGGCCGCGAAGGAGGCTTCCTCATGTCGTCTACGGCTTTGGGTCTTACCTCTTCTGCCGGCATCTTCGTTGCCCTCATCGTCCGTCTGCGTGAGTTGATTTGGGTAGGAATTGGCTTGCTGCTTATCAAGATTGAGAAGCGACAAAAGAAGTAAATCACAGCGTATCTGAGTAAAAAACTAATGAGTTTATGAAGTATCTGGATTTTGTCTTTAGGTTCGCCTTGGCTTATGGCTTATGTTTTCTGGTCTTTGTTGGCCTTGATCTACTTTTTGGCGACAAGATTGATTGGGTCAAAGAACTTATCAGGCCACTTGTCTTATTTGCAGGTATAGCCTTGTTTAAAGGCCTGGAAATATTGCACAACAGGCTGAACAAATGAACATCTTCATACGGCTGATGTCGTGTAGGCAGTCACATAGTGACTGCAAATCGGAATGCCATCTTTTCGCGGCTGCGTCACGATCATTACGCAGTTGCGTCACGATCTTTTCGTAGCTGCGTCACGATTGTGACGCAGCTACGGTACAATGTCGTAGCGCTTTACGGATATTATCGATCAACCTTAAAAATAATCTGCCAAAATTGCAGCCGTCTCCGAAAAAATATGTAATTTTGTCACCCAATGAATACATCAGAACTACAAAGGATAAAGCAACGGTACAACATCGTGGGCAACTGCGATGAGTTGAACCATGCACTCGACGTGGCCCTTCAGGTTGCGCCGACCGACCTCAGTGTGCTCATCGTCGGTGAGAGCGGTGTGGGTAAGGAGATTATCCCGCGTGTCATCCACGATAATTCGCCGCGTCGTCGGGAGAAATATTTCGCTATCAACTGTGGATCTATCCCTGAGGGGACGATCGACAGTGAGCTCTTCGGTCATGAGAAAGGCGCCTACACAGGTGCCATCGGTGAGGCCGACGGCTACTTTGGCGTAGCCAACAAGGGTACGATCTTCCTCGATGAGGTCGGTGAGCTGCCGATGGCAACGCAGGCCCGACTGCTCCGTGTCTTGGAGACAGGTGAGTATATTCGTGTCGGCGGTCAGGAGATCCGTAAGACCGATGTGCGCATCGTTGCCGCGACGAATGTCAACATGCGTAAGGCCATCTCAGAAGGCCGGTTCCGCGAAGATCTCTATTATCGTCTCAACACCATCCCTATCCAGATGCCGCCGCTGCGCGACCGTGGCAACGATATTCTGCTGCTCTTCCGCCTCTTCGCCATGCAGATGGCTGAGAAATACCGGCTGCCGAAGATCACGCTGACTGATGACGCCAAGCAGCTCATGCTCCATTATAAATGGCCGGGCAACGTGCGTCAGCTCAAGAACATCACGGAGCAGATGTCCGTGCTCTCGGAGAAGCGCGAGATCGATGCCAATGACCTGAAGAAGTTCATCCCCGATGATCCTGACTCTACGGAGCTCGCTACTATCAGTAAGCCTGGACAGCACTCTTATGAGAGTGAGCGTGAGATCCTTTATAAGATTCTCTACGAGCTTCGTGGCAACATCACGGACCTGCGCCGTGACCTCACGAGCATGCGCAAGCAACTGGACGAGGAACGCGAGATTCGTCAGGCTACTGTCGGCCACGATATGATTGAGGGTAGCACGAAGTTGCCGTCTGTCATGGGCAACGAAAGCTATAACCGAAGTGTGCCTTACAACCAGACATCTGCTGAGGATGCCGAGGCTGAAGAGATAAAAGCAGACGAGCCCGAGAGCCTGAACCTGAATGACTTAGGTCGGCAGATGGTAGAGAAGGCGCTCGAGCGCAATGAAGGTAACCGAAAGAAGGCGGCACAGGAGCTCGGTATCTCCGACCGTACACTCTATAGAAGAATAAAACAATATGGTCTCGATAAGAAAGAAGAGTAATGCTCTTGCAGAACTGGTGGGCGTTGTGCTCATGGTCGTTCTTCTTGGTGCCTGCAGCGTGAAGTATGGCTTCAACGGTGCGAGCATCGACTATACGAAGACCAAAACGATTCAGATATCCGACTTCCCGATCCGTTCGAGCTACGTATGGGGACCGATGGGGCCGATGTTCAACAATCAGTTGAAAGACGTCTTTGCCAGTCACACGCGCCTGCAACAGGTGAAGCGTAACGGCGACCTCGTCATTGCCGGTGAGATAACCAACTATTCACAGCGCAACAAGTCGGTGTCGAGTGAGGGCTATTCGGCACAGACCGAACTGTCCATCACCGTCAACGTACGCTTTACAAACAACAAGAACCACAAGGAGGACTTTGAACAGCAGTTCACTTCCGCCAAGACCTACGAGACAACACAGAGCTTAGCCAGCGTGCAGGAAGAGCTCGTCACGGAGATGGTCAAAGACCTCTGCGACCAGATCTTCAATGCTACCGTAGCTAACTGGTAATGCCAGCAAATCGATTCATGGATATAGCTAATCTTATACAGCATCCGGAACTATTGGACCGCGACACGCTCTACGAGCTTCGCGGTCTGTTGGCGTTGTATCCCTACTATCAGTCGGCCCGCCTGCTCTTGCTCCAGAACCTTTTCCTTTTGCATGATCCGTCTTTCAATGAGGAGCTTCGTCAAGCAGCGCTCTATATCACCGACCGTAAGGTGATCTTCAATCTTGTGGAGGCTGCCCATTATCAGTTGCCGAAGACCTCTGCGCAAAATAAGGAGGAGCGTCCTAAGACCGAAAAGAAAGAAGACCGGACGATCTCTCTTATCGACGACTTCCTTGACTCTATCCCCGATGATGAACGGCCCGACAAGCAAAAGCGCAAGCGGAAGCCGACACCGGCTGATGCCGCTATCGACTATGTGTCGTATCTGCTCGAGACGGAGAGTGAGGAGGAGAAGGAAGAGGAGAAGAAAGCGCCTCAGATGAAAGGTCAGAGTCTCATCGACGACTTCATCAATAATGATAAAGGTAAAATAAAACTCAAAGAGGAACCGGAATATAAGCCGGATATTGAGGAGAGTGCCCCTGAAGGGGATAAAGACGGCAATGAGAGCTACTTCACAGAGACCTTGGCGAAGATTTACATCAAACAAGGCAGATATGAGAAGGCACTCGAAATAATTCAACGCTTAAATTTGAATTATCCGAAAAAAAATGCTTACTTTGCAGATCAAATACGTTTCTTAGAGAAACTAATACTCAACGATAAAAATAAAAAACAATAATAAGTAAAGAAAAATGTACACATTATTCATCGTACTCATCGTGCTGGCATCCCTGCTGATGATCTTCATCGTGCTCATCCAAGAGTCTAAGGGTGGTGGTCTTGCCAGCAACTTTTCTGCTTCGAACTCCATCATGGGTGTTCGCAAGACGACGGACTTCATTGAGAAGGCTACATGGGGTCTTGCTGCTGCCATGGTCGTGTTCAGCATCGTCTGTGCTTACACAGCACCTCAGGCTGTGACCGACGAGAGCGTGCTTGAGAAGAGCGCTACACAGTCGCAGAGCACTAACGCTGCCAACACGCAGGGCTTCGGTGCTGCTCAGGCTCCCGCTCAGGGTCAGCAAGGCCAGCAGGGTGCACAGGGTCAGCAAGCACCGGCACAAGGTGCACAGGCTCCCGCTGCTCCGGCTGCACCTGCTAAATAAGGGTATTGAGGTCTCTACCGCCTTTCTCCCTCTCTACGGGGGAGGGTTGGGGAGAGGCCGATATTTTTTTCTAAAAAAACTTGCCGATTTATTTGGCGGTATAAAAGAAAAGCAGTACCTTTGCACTCGCTTTCCAACAGAAAGCAATTCTCTAACATGGTGGGTGTAGTTCAGTTGGTTAGAGCGTCAGATTGTGGTTCTGAATGTCGTGGGTTCGAGTCCCTCCTCCCACCCGTAAATAAACCCTGTGGTTCGTACGAATCGCAGGGTTTGTTGTTGATACATAATATCATCAGTAACTTTTCCCGCCATTTCACTTGTCAATAACAAATATTATCCTTATCTTTGCGGTATTAATACTATTGCACATTAATTTAGATAGAAATATGGAACTCAATTTAAGGGAAATCTTCGACAACTGGGACAAGGTGCCTGTTGAAGTTAAAAAAGAAATTGCCAGAAGAAGGAAAGAAGCTATTGACAAGTATCAAGGCTCTATTATTATTAAGGATCCCACATCATTAGGAATGGCATGAGGTTATTGCTTGACACCAATGCACTTATATATTGGGCTACCGATAAGGATATGCTCAATCAAGATGTGCGAGAGATGCTTGAGGATTATTCTAATTTGCCTTGTGTAAGTGTGGAGAGTCTTCGTGAGCTTGTCGTTCTTTTTAACAACAAGGGAATTGTCTCTCATTTTTGGCCTACTGCTGACGCTATGTTGAAGGCTATTGGAACAGAGATTATGGTAGATGTTCTTCCCTTGGATGCTAACGTTATGCGTACTTACGCTAACCTCCGCCTCAACACTGCTCAAGATCACCGCGACCCATCCGATCATGTCATCATTTCCCATGCTATCACACTTGGGATACCACTCATCAGTTCCGATCGAAAATTTCCTTTCTATCGCAGTCAAGGTCTTGAATTGATTGAAAACTTCAAATGAATTTTTATTCTGCCCTATCATATGATCGTCAGCAGCAGGATGAGGCTGTCTGGCGAGAGGTCTTTGCGTAAAGTGGCAAAGCCTCGTCTCTTCATTACTTTTACTGTGTTGACGGCAATGCCGAGTTGTTCGGCGATTTCTGCATTGCGCTTGCCTTTCATGGCAAGTAGAAAAACCTCGCGCTGACGTTGTGGCAGACGGTCGATGCTCTCGAAGAGGTGCTGATAAACTTCCTCCTTGTGATAAACATCTTCATCTTCTTCGTCTGCTTTATCAAACTCTCCTTCTTTCGCCTCTTCGATGTTCACTACATGTCCTTCATTTCGATTTCGCTGTCGGATGAGGCTGATGGCTTTGTTGTGAGTGGCATTATAGAGGTATGCTTTTAGGGATGCATGCGACTCAAATTGGGGTGCGAGTTGTACCAACCGGAGAAAGACATCCTGTACAAAGTCTTGCGCTTCCTCATTTCCAATTATATTGACGGCATACAATACAAGCACACGATAGAACCGGTCGTAGAGCCAGTCTACAGCCGATTTATCCCATTGATTCAGTTGTTCTATCGTTCTCTCTTCTGCCATGCTTCCTTGTTCTGTGTATGTGCAAAGTTAACGAATATTTATGGATGAACCTTCATTTTTGTTACTGATTATTAGAAAAAGATGATTTTTATGTACTACCGTTAATCTATTTTGGCGTATTATGTATAAAGACGACAAAATAGAGAATACTATGCATAGCGATATCAACCTGTTGTTTGCCCACGCTCTTCAGGGACGCCTGACAGAAACGGAGCGAACAGAACTCAATCAGCGTTTGGCTGATAATCCGGCCTTACGCGAGAAGTATCAGCGGTTGCTCGACAGCCGTGACTTGACGGATGCTTACGCTGTCTGGCAGCATATTGATGTGGAGGCAGCTAAGAAGGAAGCTCGCCAAATGCTTCGTCCTCAGCATCGTTATAGGACTTACGTTCTGACAGGTCTGCTGAGTGCAGCTGCCGTGTTGCTCTTTGTGTTCTTGCTCAATCGGCCGAAGCCGACGTTCCATCCTCAGCCGCCAGTCCTCTCTTCTGCTATGAAGGAAGGTATGGAGAAGGTCGAGAAGAGTGGACAGAGTGGGGCAACGTTGATTATCAATGGCTCCAAGACCGTAGCTGTCGCCTCCGGTTCTGCCGCTCAGCAAGCCTCTTCTCAGGCGGCACAGAGCCTCGGTGATGAGGCTGATGAAGCCACGGCAACGATGGTGACAGAGCATAGCAAGGAGTTTTGGATGACGCTCGATGACGGCACGCGTGTACATCTTAATAATAACAGCAGCGTGACCTATCCGCTCCACTTCGGTGACAAGGAGCGGCGTGTCAGCGTCAAGGGTGAAGCTTACTTCTGTGTGGCACATGACAGCAAACGACCGTTCATCGTCGAGACACCACAGGGTGAGGTGCGCGACTACGGCACCGAGTTTGACGTCAGCACGGAGCAGGCTGAGCATACGACGGTCGTCCTTGTCCAGGGTAAGGTCAGTGTTAGTCTGAAAGACGGACGGGAGCAGATGCTCCGACCGGGCATGAAAGCCGTGATGGCAACAGGCAAGGCCATCGAGACAACGATGACCGACCTTACGCCTTATCTCGCTTGGAATACAGGTCAGTATACGTTCGACGGATCTACGCTGTCGGAACTCATGGCTGTCGTCTGCAAGTGGTACGACATGGATGTGGTGTTCAAGGATGATGCTGCTCGCAACGTACGCTTCTCGGGTAATCTTGACAAGTATGAGAATATCCAGCCGACGTTGCAGGCCATAGAGACCATCACGGGAAGGAATATAACGCTAAGGAACCGCCAGATTATTATCAAGTAATTATAGCATAAAGTATATTGTAAAAGTATAGAAAGATGAAGATGAGAAAGATTATGGCATTGTTAGTGTTGCTCTGTGTGACACTCACAATGGCAGCCGTCAAGAAGACCGACCTGAGCGTTTTGTATGTCGGAGGTCATTCCGATATAGAGACTTTCGACACTCCCTACGACACGCTTGCCAACGCCAAGAGTATCGTGGCACGCACCAAGGCATGGGTCGACTACCTGAACACGTATTTCACGACGGTGAAAGCCGTGCAAGGTAAGGACTATGACTTCCACATGTCGTATAATTATGATGTGACGATTATCGACGGTGACCCCAAACCGTTGGAGCCTAAGCAGGTGATTTATAAGAATGGTAGGTTCTCCAAGATGGTATATGCCAAGTATTTCCCGGATGACTTCGACCGGCCCGTCATCACCATTGCCGACGAGGGTGAGACGGTAGGCCGTCGTATCGGTACGAAAAACGACTGGTACTGCCTCTGTCTGTTGGGCAAGGCTTTCAACCTCCGTCGCGACAATGCTATATTCAAAGGCCCGTATCCGGTGAAGATTACGCTGAAAGACCAGCCAACTCCTGATGGCGCCTTAGAGTTTGCCAAGATGATGGGTGATAAAGTGCCGGCCACGACTCCGATGTGGACGGTTCATAACCATGACTACGGCAATACTCCAGGCTATAAGGCCGGTATGGTCAGTCGTGAGTGGGGCTATTTAGACTCTCCCGATGCAGAGGTCATCTCCGGTGGTCAGTGTGCAAAGAGCTACGACGCCATTGCCATTGGCCGTCATGCGAACTTCATGACCTGGGGTTTTGCTGGCTCACCAGCAGATATGACGGAAGAGGCTAAGCCCGTCTTTGCCAACGCTGTGATTTATATGTCTAAGTTCAAGGGGCATCGGGTCATCGCGCGTAAGCTCGATGAGGGCATTGCTACCCGCTTCAATGCAGACCAGATGGCACGCTTGGCAACAAAAGAGCAGTATGATGATTATGCAGAAGAGATAAATGGTTTCAACAAGCAAATCATGCACATTGCTGACTCGCTGAAGGCTGTAAAGGCTGCCGGTGGTAAGATTGAGGGGCCTTATACTATGTATGCGGATCTCACGCCTGACCAGTTGGAAAAGGTACCGACTTATGAGGGGTATTTGAAAGATCGTTATGATGACCTTTATGCGAAGTTTGGTACGGATGCCAAGGCTTATAGTGATTATTACATTTCTAACAAGCCTTATTTCTATGGTAGTCTCCAAGGCTACGACCTTACGCTCGACAATGATGCTAAGAGTTTAGGCATCGCCAATAATGATATCCGACTGCTTCAGAAAGCTGTTGAACTGTGGAAGAGTGGCAAGGATGTAGCCATGGGCAAGCGTCTGCTCTATCGTTATACGCTGTTGCGTTACAAAACGCCTGAGGAGTTTGAGAACTGGCTGAAGCGTTATGGCAAGCAGCTCTTCTTCACAGAGAGTGGCGGATGGAAATGGCTTGTCAATGATCTCACACCAGGTACACCGGGCAATGACTACAGTGTAGTAGAGGCTGAATTGAACAGCGAGACTGTCTCTGATGATAGTATGAAGACCACAGAGGGCGATCCGGTAGCTTTGTCTTCATCTCTTGAGAGATCGGGCAACGATTGCGTGCTCACCATCCAAATGAAGATTCATCCGGGATACCATATCTACAACATTGTAAGCAGCAAGGATCCTTTTATTGCGACGACCTATAAGATATCAGGCAAGGGCTATGAGCTCAACGGGGATATGCAGAAACCTATCGGACGTCGCCTTAATGCCAATGGCTCGATGATTTATGAGAATGAGGTTGTGCTCACTCAGAAGTTTACGGCAAAGGGTCATGGCACTATTTCTGTGGAGGTCAACTATCAGGCTTGCAATGACAAGGCTTGTCTCATGCCGATGACCAAGACAGTTAAAGAGGAATTTTAAATTAATATAGTTATAAGAGAGTTTATGGGAGATCAAAAAAAGAAAAGTGTATCACGATGTCTGTCTGCTATCCTTGCTATTTGGATGTTGATGGTTGCCGGCACATCAGCCGTGATGGCTCAGAACATCAGGAAGCCGGTTACGATGAACGTCACCGCCCAGCCGGTCAAGACTGTCTTAGCAGAGATAAAAAAACAGACGGGACTTAACTTCATCTATAGTACCGATTTGGCCAAGACTTGGCCGAAAGTGACGGTTAAGGTGCAGAACGTCCCTGCTTCTCGTGTCCTTGATCTTGTCCTGGCAGAGGCAGGTTGCCGTTATGACGTTGACGGCAACCTCGTTACCATCACACGGCGTGTCAGTGGCGCACGAGTCAGAACAGTCATGGGACACGTCACCGATGAGGCGGGCGAGCCGTTGCCGGGTGTGAGTATCTGTATCGATGACAGTAAGGTGTGTACAATTACCGACTCGGAAGGTTTCTATACCCTGAAAGTACCTGCGACAAAATGCAGTCTTATCTATTCTTATATCGGAATGGAGAAGGCCGTCGCCTTGTTGCAGGCTGGTACGACTTCTGTCAAGCGCGATGTCAAGATGACGGGCGACAACAGTCTGAACGAAGTGGTCGTGACGGGTTACCAGGAAATCTCCAAGCCGAAAATGACAGGTTCGGTAACGACTATCAATGCGGACAAGCTTGAAGACCGTTACACGACGAATCTGATGAGTAACCTCGAAGGCCGCGTTGCCGGTCTGTCTACCTATGGCGGTGTGATGAAGATCCGTGGCACCAGTTCTCTCTATGCCGAGACAACGCCCCTGCTCGTTGTCGACGGACTGCCGATGGAAGGTAAGGTGGAGGACCTTAACCAATACGACATCCAGTCAATCAACGTGTTGAAGGATGCTGCCGCCACGGCTATCTATGGTGCCCGTGCCTCCAATGGTGTGATAGTCATCACCACTAAGAATGCCAATAAGAAGGGCAAAGTGGACATTGACTTCACTGCAAACCTCACCGTGTATAATAAGCGGAACATGGACTACAACGACAACTTCTATATGAATGCTGCCCAACAAGTAGCCAAAGAGTCCGATTATTTTGAATACATGTTCTTTGGGGGTGGCTCGTCAGATCCGATAGGTGATTTTGAGTCAAGAATCAGTAATGGTAGTCAATCAATCTCAGAACTGAATTATGCCTACTATCAGTTAGCAAAAGGAGACATTACGCGCGATCAGCTTGAGACGATTAAGGCTCAGCTTTCCAAGAACAATTATGCCAAGGAGTATGCTGATGCTGTTTATAAGCGCCAGGTTCTTCAGGAATATAACCTCTCGCTGCGTAGCCGTGGAGACAAGAGTCAGAATAACCTGACGTTGAATATACAACATGATAATACGGGGGTTATCAATGCTTTTGACAAGCGTTTTACAGCTAACTACAAAGGCTCGTTCAATCTTGCCAAATGGCTCACGACGAATGTCAGTATCAATGCGGTCTATAACAAGGACAAGTATGCAGGCGACGATTATTCGTCTAAGAACGATTCGCCTTGGTACCGCCCTGCCTATGAGCGCTTCTACAATGATGACGGGAGCATCAAAACCCAATATGGCTGGTATGATGGTAATCAATACTATACATGGCAGGATGGCATTACACCGCTCGGCAGCAATGCAGTCGATGAGTGCTATAACAATACTGTCACTTCTCGCCGTACCCACATGCGTTTCCATGGTGAGCTGCTGTTCCATATCTTCGATGGATTCTCACTGAGCACGCAACTCGTTTATGAGAGCGACCATGTCACAAGCGACCATCTCTATACCTCTGACTCGCACCCCTCACGTGTCGTCAAGGACGCCTATGCTACCTATAATTCTTCGACAGGAGCAGTGACTTATCCCATCATGGAGACGGGAGGCATGAAACAGACGAGAAACACCGATGGGCAGTATTGGACAGCTCGTGCACAGGCCAACTATGTCAAGACCTTCGGGCGTCATGCCATTAATGCTATTGCCGGCATGGAGTTTCGTGAGACGAAGACCACAGGTACCAATGCGCTGATGGTTGGCTATGACAACCAGCTCCAGACAGCTACGACATCAACGATCAACTTCGGCGACCTGCGCAGTGCGAGATGGTCTCCTTATTTTATGAATGGTAACTTCCCGGCTATGCAGTTTGCTTTTCAACCTTATCTATCGAATGGTATGGATCCGGTGGTTGAGGTGCGTCACCGTTACGCTTCCGGCTATGCCAACGTCACCTATACTTATAATGACCGCTATAATATCTTCGGATCCTTCCGTAAAGACTATGCTGATGTCTATGGACTGAATGCCAAATACCGTGGCCGTCCTCTGTGGTCGGTCGGCGGTGCCTGGAACATGGACCAGGAGGACTTCATGAAACCAATGAGGTGGGTGAACTTCCTGAAACTTCGCTTGAGCTATGGTGCTACGGGTAATATCTATCAGGGCGCTACGAGCTATTTGACGGCAAGAACTGGAGAACTCAACAATTATACCAACCTGCCTTATGCCACAATCGTGTCGCCGGCCAATCCGGATCTGAGTTGGGAGAAGACTTATTCGACGAACCTCGGTATCGACTACTCGTTGTGGGACAACCGCGTACGTGGTAGCCTCGATTACTATCATAAGCGGTCTACAGATGTCTTCTCAAACAAGAGCCTTGACCCAACGACAGGTTACACTTCGATGTTCGTCAATGCTGCCTCGATGACGAACAACGGTATCGAGCTACAGGTTACCGGTGAGTGGTTCCGTCCTATGAATCGCAATAGCTTCGGGTGGGAGACGAGTTTAGCCCTCTCGCATAACAGCAACAAGGTGACGAGTGTCGACAATCCAGCTACTTATGCCTACCAGCTTGTTGAAACGCCTTATAAGAAAGGTTATCCTGCTTCAGCATTATGGTCCTACCGTTTCGCTGGCATCGATGACGGCACCTATGGCTCTAAGGGTACGACACTCTGGTATGGCAATGACAACACTATCAGTCATGGTGTTACAGGAGCCAGCCCGGATGTATTGGAATACAGTGGTCAGACAGAGCCGAAGGTTGTGATGGGACTTGACAACCGGTTCAGTTTCTATGGTTTCACACTGTCGGTGATGATGGCCTATTATGGTGGTCATGTGATGCGTGCCTTGCCTGAGACAGAGACTTTCGCCGGGACCTACGGA
>Ga0256404_1010090_pt1 | contig 13220 bp, 13 predicted proteins | sample RumenRJG_01DNA_FD_185990 | JGI IMG/M metagenome (GOLD analysis project Ga0256404, IMG submission 185990) | Bovine rumen microbial communities from Lethbridge, Alberta, Canada - RJG_01 | ecosystem: Host-associated > Mammals > Digestive system > Stomach > Rumen | place: Canada: Alberta | collected...
TATGATCTCGACCGGCACATTGATTGCTATTATTATTTTCTATACGCTCCACATTAGCATTGAACCATATGTAGCAACTTTAATTTCGTTATTTATTATTTATTCTGGCATCAAGATGATTGCCGACGCTTTTAGCGTAATACTAGGGGAGCGCACGGATAGCAAAACTTCTCGCGCCATTAAACGCACGGTTGCTAGTATAGATGGGGTGATGGGTGCATATGATTTAATTGTGCATGATTATGGCCATCAGCGAGCGTTTGCTTCAGTTAATATTGAAGTCGATAACTCACTATCGGCGTCGGACATTGATGACTTGTCTCGTCATATTCGTAAAAAAGTCTACACCATGCACCACGTACTAATCACGTCTGTCGGCATATATTCAATCAATAAAGATGATCCGGAAACTAACCGAGTCTATGATCAGGTTAAGGAAATTGTCATGCAGTTTAAACACGTAAAATCCATTCACGGTTTCAATATAGATAAAAAAGACAAAGAAATCAGCTTCGACGTAGTGGTGGATTTCGGGAACACGAGCGGATATCATAAGACGATTATTCAAACCCTGAAAGAGTATTACCCCGATTATCGTTTCAATATTTCAATTGATGCAGATTTTAGCGACTAACGAAAAAGCATAAGTGTAGTACAATGAAGACATATGATAGCTTTTTCAAGCCGACTCAATCATGCTATTAGGGTGGCGACACGTGCCCATGAGGGGCAATTCCGCAAGGGGTCTGATACGCCATATATTGCCCATCCAATGGCCGTCGCGATGATTACTCAGCAATACCTTGAGGATGAAGATTTGTTTATCGCGGCATTATTCCACGACATCCTCGAGGATGTTCCAAAATGGACATATTCGCGCGAAGATATTCGTGATAATTTTGGTCAACAAGTTCTCGAAATTGTCGAGGATGTCTCGGAGCCTGACATTAATTTTCCAGCGCTATCAGCGTGGACGGAGCGTAAAAATTATTACATTGAACATATTTCAAAAACCGAAAACGTTAAATCCATCCTAGTTTCTATCGCGGATAAGATTCATAATATGTCAGAAATTCTGCGCGAATACAACGAGAAGGGTGATGATGTTTGGCAAAACTTTCATGTCGATAAAGGACGCGAAATCTGGTTCTTTGAAGAAGTCTTTAATGCTATTAAAAACAAACCAAACGTTCCATCCGCAGCAATCGCAGAATACGATCGCATTCTCGACGAGCTGAAAAAACTAGACGACCGCAGCTACCACTAAAAATTGTCAATAATTTGATAGGGGAGTAATGCGCATTTTGTGCGCGCCGGCATTTTTGCGATATCTTGTAGGGCCACTAAATTGCCGACTTGTTCTTTGCTATATTTTTCTCCTAATATCATCGCGCGATAGTTCTTTAGTAAAGCTTTTGCCTCTTTTTTACTTTTCCCGACAATCTCGTCCAAGATAATATCTGCGGCGGCCCTCGAAATTGCGCAGCCAGTGCCTGTAAACTTACCGGCTACTATTGTTCCATTTTTGATCGCGAGCTGGATTCTTAAAGTATCGCCGCAGCTTGCATTTTCGAGTATTGATTCAATGTCAGGATTCGCTAATTCGCCGTCATTAAATGGGTGATTATTATGGTCAATTATTGCGTCGTTGTACATTTATTCTATTCCCATTTTCTTTCGAACTTTTTTTAATGCAGCAATCAGTCGATCAACTTCGCTTTTTGTGTTATAACATGCGAGGCTTACGCGAACCACTGGTCCATAGCCGAGCTCTTCCAGCAAAGGCTGCGCGCAATGAAAACCCGAGCGCACATAGATTTTATCTTCATTTAGCAATTGCGCTACGTCATGCGGATGCACGCCGTCAATCGTGAAGCAGATTATGTCATTCCCTGGCAAGACATTAATGTGGGGGATTTCGTGCATTTTATTTCTAGCGTATTCGTAGAGCGCTATTTTTTCATCGCTAAAGTAACCATTCTTTTGAATCCATTCAATCGCGGCTACTAGACCTGCAACACCCGCCACATTTGGCGTGCCCGCTTCGAAGCGTTGTGGAATATCTGCCATTTGTGCCTTAATGGAAGTATGATGCCAATTCGAGTTTGTAGCACGATGCACCGCATCGACCATCTCACCGCCCCAATAAAGCGGCCGCATCTTCTCGAGTAGATCCTTTTTTGCGACCAACACGCCAATCCCCATCGGACCGTACATTTTATGACCAGAAAAAGCCAACAAATCAATATTATTCATTGATATCTTTTCATTGGCGACCCATTGTGCTGCATCGACGAGCCTTATGCGACAATAATCATTTGAATTATCGAGAATCTCATTTAAACGTGTTTCCTTACCTAGTACATTTGACCAGGCGGAAATGGCTAATATGTCCGCTTTGGTACTTAATTTTGGATGTTTCAAGATATCATTATTGGCGTCAGCTTGATGGATTATTATATTTTCGTTTTGAAGCCATGGCAATAAATTGCTATGGTGTTCGCGCCCGCCCAGAATTACGACCTTATAATCTAAACCACGCGCGACGAGATTGATTGCTTCGGTTGTATTGCGCACAAAAACCACTTCATAGCTGTCGTCGGCGCCAACGAATTGTCTCACTATTGTGCGTGCATTCTCATATAATTCAGTAGCTTCTTCGCTTAAATCATAAATACCGCGGTGCACATTAGCGTTCTTTGATTCGTAAAAATGAGTCATAGTATCAATGACGCTTTGCGGCTTGAAAGTCGTGGCGGCATTATCGAAATATACAAAATCATCGCTGATTTGGGGGAAGTCTTTACGTATCTCGGAAACTGATCTAGACATGATTCTGCTCGTAAAAATTATCAAATTTTTCTGATATCAATTGTAATTGATTTTCGTCCGCATTTCCTAGGATACTCAAAATGTCTGAACGGGCTACTAAGTGACGTATTTGATTATCGCCCAGTCCACGGCTAGCTAAATAGTTGTATATATCTGAATTAATTTTGCCAGAACTCATGCCGTGGCTACCTTTCATATTTTCCTCGGAACTTTCGATTATTGGCATACAGATATTTTGACAACTATCATCAAGAAGCGTAATTCTCTCGTTTTCGTTGCCTATTGCGTTAATCGCACTCGGCCGAAACGAAATCTTCATTTTTGTTTGTTTTTTAATGCCATTTGCTAGTACACCGCGAACTAGGAAATTGCTTTTTGAATTTGCTCCAGAATGCGTGGCGAGGTAATCGACAAAAATCTCATGGGTACCAGAAGCAATTATAGCGACACGGCCATCAAATTCTGCGTTTTCGGCCAACCTTACCATAATTTGTAGGGAAGTATTTCGCATGCAAAAAAGTACCAAAGTGAGATTAACTTTTTCGCCGCTCTGAAGATCGTAAATATAAGAGTTTTCACGATCGCGATTGTCGAGAATTTGAAACACGTTTTTCATCACATATTCTCCGACATTTCCAACTTAATAAGATTATTCATTTCGGCCGCATATTCAAAAGGTAATTCTTTCGAAACATCGTTTGCGAAGCCGCGTACTATCAATGACCTCGCGACGTCTTCCTGCAAGCCGCGCGACATCAAAAACTCAATTTCTTGAGTGTTAATTTTACCAATGTTGGCCTCATGTGCGACCTCGGCATCGTCGGTTTGAATATCGAAGAATGGAATTGTTTCGGATTTAGATAAAGAATCAAGCATTAATGACTGGCAATCCGTAAAAGAACGACTCTTCTTTGCATCTGTTGTAATTTTTACAACATTTCGAAATGTATTGATACCTCCATCTTTCGAGATGGATTTTGCATTAATGATTGACCTCGTATTGGTGGCCCGATGTTCGACTTTTACGCCCGTATCGAGTATTTGTTTTTGCCCAGCAAAACTAACGCCCGTATATTCCATTGATGCGCCATTGCCGTTCAGAATTGCGCAAGGATAGAGCATTGAGACATGGGAGCCGAACGAACCAGTTATCCATTCGATTTTGCCGCCCTCGGCTACGATCGCACGCTTTGTGTTGAGGTTAAACATATTTTTTGACCAGTTTTCAACCGTCGAATATTTTACGTGTGCATTTTTGCCAACATAGATTTCTACGCACCCAGCATGCAAATTAGCGACATTATATTTTGGCGCCGAACAACCTTCGATAAAATGCAAATCAGCGTCATCGTCGACAATAATTAGAGTATGCTCGAATTGTCCGGCGCCAGGCGCATTAAAACGGTAATACGACTGTAGGGGAAATTCTACACTTACTCCACGTGGCACATATACGAACGAACCACCGCTCCAGACGGCGGCATGCAATGCAGCAAATTTGTGATCGTCGATTGGCACCAATTGCATGAATTTATCTTGGATTATTTCGGCGTAATTACTATGTAATGCTGCCTCGAGCCCCATATATACTACGCCAGTATCGGCAACCGCTTGTTGGATATTATGGTAGACCAATTCTGAGTCGTATTGGGCGCCCACGCCAGCTAGACCGGATTGTTCAGCCTGTGGTATACCTAGTTGTTCGAATGTTTGACGAATTTCTTGTGGAACTTTATTCCAATCGTCCACCATTGCAGAGCTAGCTTCAACATAACTTTCAATATTGTCTAAATCTAGTTCGCTCAAATCTGGCCCAAACTTGGGCATCGGCATTCCGTTATAAACATCAAGGGCCGCGAGTCGTAATTCGCGCATCCATTCTGGGTCATTTTTTTGTTGCGAAATTTTTTCTACAATCGCTCGGCTCAATCCACGATATTGGTCAGACATTTTTGAATCCGTTTTGTTGTATTTCGTCTAATAATTTCTTGGTTCCAGTGGAAGAAAGTTTACCCGACTTAATGACGTAAACTCTGTCAACTTTTAACTTTTGTAAAATGCGCATGTTGTGCGTAATTATCATGTATGCGATATTGGTTCTTTTTTGATAGTCGCGGAGTGATTGTGACATTCTTGTAGCGGCATCAATGTCTAAACCGGAATCTATTTCGTCCAGCATGGCAAGCTTTGGCTCTAGCATCATCATTTGCGCGATTTCGAGTTTTTTCTTTTCGCCGCCACTAAAACCGACATTTAATTCTCGCGTGCCAGCGAATGGACTTAAATTTAATTCTTCCAGGATTTCTGACATCTTTAGCTGGAAGTCGGTTAGACGCATTTTCTTTTTACGAGCATCATTTGCTGCTCGCAATACTTCATTGAGCGGGAGGCCAGGAATTTCGACTGGGCTTTGATAGCTTAAAAACAAACCTTTTCGTGCCCGAGCATCTACTGATGATTTTGTGATATCTTTTGCTTCGAATAATATTTTGCCAGAGCAGCGCAATGCATCGAGCCCCATAATAGCTCGCGCAAGAGTTGATTTGCCAGCTCCGTTTGGGCCAAGGATAGCAACCGTTTCGCCCGACTTTATTGTCAGGTCGATGCCTTGCAGGATTTGCTTATCCGCCGCCTTAACGGATAATTTGCTAACTTCTAGTAGCTTTGTCGTCATGTTTCTATTTTAATTCGGCCCATATCAGCAATCAAACACAAGCATAACAAATTTGCAAAAAATCCAAAATATAATATAATGAAAATCACCTCAAATAAATGAGGCAAGAAACCCATTGTTTTGCACCTTGTTAGAAAGGGGGGACACGACATGAAGGTCCAGTACAACATCGACGGCATGCATAACCCCGGTACGGAAATTGAGATTGGGGGAACAATCTACTTTACCAGGAACCACTATTCACAGCTTTATAGTCTCGACATGGTCGTCATCGAAGGCGGGCGCCTCTGTCTGTATTTCAGCACGGGCGATGATTTGCCCGGTAACTTGGTGGCCCGTCGTCACTACATGAAGCTTTATCCTCGCACTGGTTCTGTTGGCATGACAATCATGCAACTCAATCAGCACGAGAATGTCTCGGGCGACGTTGTTTACGACATTGTCACTAGTGAGACTGATCCGGCTACGGCTAAGCCGCGCTTCCGCCATCGTCGCTACGAAGCGGCAATCGAATGGCCACGTTGCGGCAATTTGACCGTTAATGTGAACCCGGACTACCTCACCAAGCAGGACTTTGTCTGTACGCTCGATGAGTACGCCGACGACAACGCCTCCATCGAGGTATTTAGTGTGAAGTAGCGCAAGCCTCTCTATATAACTTCGACCCCGCGGGCGCACTTAGCCCGCGGTATTTTTATGTCACGGACATCATCATCGCAATGTTACAATGAACTTATGCAGATTCATCTTCATCCGGAAATATTTGAAACCGTCAAGCGTGGCACTAAAAACGTCGAAGCGCGCGTTTTTGACGAAAAACGTCAACGCCTCGAACTGGGCGATGCGCTCGTATTCTTGAAGCGTCCCGATGAAATTGAGCGACTATATGGACACGTTACGGGTCTGAAACGTTTTAAAGATTTCGCCGAATTGGCTGATGCTTATACTATTGAGCGTTTATATTCCGACAAATACACAAAGGAACAGTACTTAGCGCTCTTTCCAGAGTTTTATTCCGAAGCCGAAATCACTAAGTATGGCACCGTGGCAATTGAATTTGAATTGGACGAGGGTGGCAAACTCTGTGAAGCTTTTGCTATGGAAAATGCCGAAGAAGCCGTTAGGCATATTGAACTAGAACGTATCGAAAATTACGGCGATATGGCATATGGCCATAATTTGCATACTTGGGATGATGGGCATCGTATCTTTTGTCGTTGCGGTAAATGCGGCGGATATTTTCTAATGCAATATTCTGAGTATCATGGTATTGGCGAAGAAAAAGATGTATATTATACGGACTATTTTCCTGTATCCACGCCAGCTGAAGCTGATAAATTAAATCGTTTATATAACGGTTTTACGATTGAGCAAAAATTTCCTGGTCGTTATTTACGGCGCGATAGTAATCACGGACCAAATTGGAGCAACCAATAGACTAACGAAGCTTTCTGGCTAAAGCACGTTCTGATAATTTTTCGTACTGTTTTTTCGGAATCATATTCCAATCGGCTAAAACATCTTCGATGCGCTCCAGGACATCTTCTGGCTGATTGCCGCCATCGACTTCGCGTACTTCTATTCCATTCATAGTTAATGTGCGAATCATGCCAGTAATATTGCGGTCATATAAATCTTGGCGACGTTCAATCGCGGCCCGCGTATCGTCTACACGCTTTCGCTCGACTAGGCGTCGCCATAATTCGCCGCGCGGTACGCGTAGTACGATGGCGCCCTCTAAATCATTAATGCGCTTGTTATCAATCAACCACTTTAATTGACGATAGTCAGCCGGGTAGCCGTCTAGAATTATCCTTTTGCCCGAACTGCCAAGACGTCGTAGGGCGTCGTCCATGACTTTTGTAGCCTTATCGTCGTCGATAAACATGCCATGCTCGAGCGCGAAAGAAATATCGCGATCGTGTAGGCTAGCTAATAAATCGCGATAAGATACCCAACTCCAGTGGTATTTATTTGCAAGCAGTTGCCCCTGAACTGTTTTTCCTGCGCCCGGCGCGCCAAAAAGCGTAATCATAACTACATTCTAGCATTATTAGCGCATGCTATCATATAACTAATGAAAGGAAACTCGTTCGACTTTGGTCCGTTTATTGCGATTATCGTTTTTTCGATAATAGTAATCATAGCCGTCGATCGTATCAGCAAATCCGGTGCAGTTGGATCCGGCATTGATATCGATAAGCTAGGAGAACAATACGCTGAAAGACGCGCCAGGCGTAATAAACCAGAAGACGCGCAAAAGAATTTATTGCATCGCATTAAACTATTTGGTATTGTTGCCGGATTGTGTTATCTGGTTTCGTTTATTTCGCTGGCCTATATCTTTGGCGCAATGCTGGAAATATACCCATCAGAGCAGGGCGACATCAATTTGGCGCTATCCATATCAATCGTTGGAGTTGTGTTGGCTGTAATCTATACTTTGCAGTTTATTAATAATCGGCAACTATACGAAAAATACTACGGTTCAATTTTTAAACAAAAGTAGGTGTATGGTTAATCCCGAAACGGCCCCCAAGAGCGAAAAACTGCTCAGTCCCGAAGATCAGCGTTGTTGGGAAATTTTTCATCGCTCCAAAGATGGTATGGTGCGGGAATTCCAAGTCATCGGCGCAATAGCTAGCGATTATAAACGATGGGGGGTTGACGATGCGAGCCGGGAAGTTCATAAAGAAATAATTCGAGCAGCCCGTGAAGGGGACGTAGAAAAGCGCATTGAAGACGAGCTGAATCCGGACGGCACAATCAGCCGTATGGGGATAGTACGCAAAAGCGACGGCGCTACTTTAGTGGAGCAACGTATTTATAACACTGAAGGCGACGAGCCAAAATATGATTTCGAGCAAATTCATGACTACATTCAAAAAGGCGTAATCGACGAGAACGAAGCATTGCAGCTCGCCTTGGCTTTCGGCATTTTAAATGGCGTTGATTCGCCGACAGGTTTAAACCAGAGAGATTTTCGTCGCAATCTTGGTCAAATCAAAGAAAAGATTATTCGCTACTATAATCGCGAATATCAAAAGGCATTATTTAAGGACGATGGCGAAGATCGCGATGGCCTTCATCATGAAGTGATTGATGGCGAGATTCCACTCGTGTGTTTTGATGGCGCAGATTTTAAAATGTTAGTCCACGTACGCGACGCGATGCATACTGTGCAAGGTGAGCGTGACGGCACGAATCTACTCGAAGGCGATCCGAAGCGAGCTTGGACTTCGCCGCGGCCAGGCAAAGATAAAATCCCGCACGGCTTATCGACTTCACTAATTTCTAGCGAAAATATCAATATTTACATGAATGGTGAAATTATTTTCGGCTTCACGGAAATCGAAGACGACTCCATCGTTACAATGTCTGAAGAGGACTGCGGTAGTAGTACTTCGGCGCGGTCGCGCTTTAGTATCACTGGTAATCATGGCAACGAGCGCCTAATGTTGCCAGATGAATTATTAGCTAAAACTGGCCGACCGGACGCCATGTCAAACTTTAATGAAGTTGTCCTTGATCGTTTTGCTGACGGCAGCTATGGCGAAACCGAAAAATTAATCATGCCAAGTTGCTTAGTGGTGTTCGGAAGCGACGTTTCGGCCGTCACAGACTTACAAAAACATTACGCGAAATCTTTTGATATTCCAATCTATCTAATTGACGACTCGAAATATGGTGGCGTGCACTCGCTTGGCGATGCATAGCGGAGCCTGCTAGCTTTGCTAAAATAATAATTAGGGTAGGGCATGGAGATATTTTTCAATCTAGTACTGCTGATAGTGGGCCTAATCGGACTTATTAAGGCGTCCGATGTCTTTGTTGATGCCGCCTCCTCACTAGCTATTAAACTTCGTGTCCCTAAAATGTTAATCGCGTTAACTATTGCCGCATTCGGCACTTGTGCGCCAGAACTCGCGATTTCATTTAATTCTATCGCTGACGCCAATTATGATATGACGCTAGCGAACGTGATTGGTTCGTGTATTGTAAATATCCTACTAATTGTTGGCATAGCAACTCTTGTGAAGCCAATTAAAGTCCACGAACAAACCGTCAAAAAAGAGTTGCCAATTTTAGTCCTGATCACGTCCGTCTTCTTTGTATTGTTAAACGATCGTATTTTTCGCAATCAGCCAAATGGTTTATCTCGTGTTGATGCGATAATCCTATTGGATTTATTCTTAGTTTTTGTTGGCTATATCATTGCCATCGTACATCGCCATCGCGAAAAGAAGAAGCGCGGTCGGCGGCCAAAAACTAAATATACACTCTGGCAGTCTATCTTATACATTCTAATAACGTTGGTGGTTATCGTGATAGCAAGCGACATTGTAGTGGATAGTGCTTCGGCGCTTGCGCTCGAAATGGGAATAAGTCAAAAAATAATTACAATGACAGCGATTGTTATTGGCACCTCGTTACCAGAACTAACAATGACTGTTGGCGCTTCGCGCAAAGGCGAATTTGATATGGCGGTCGGAAATATTATCGGAACAAATATTTTTAACATCTGTATTGTATTAGGCTTGCCAACCCTAATTTATGGCGGCTTTAGCTCGGAAGCATTCAATATTATCGACACTCTTGCGGTGCTGGCTGCGGCGTTGTCATTCTTCTTCTTCGGGCGGAGCAGCAAAAAGCTTACGCGCATTGAGGGATTTGTGATGGTGGCGATTTTCACCGCATATTATGCGTACCTGTTTATTGTTTAAAGAGCAACAAAAAATCGCCACTAGAATGGCGCCTAAAAAATGGCTCCCCCGGTCAGACTCGAACTGACAACCTCGAAGTTAACAGCTTCTTGCTCCACCATTGAGCTACAGGGGATTGCAAAGACAATTCTAACTCATCTTATATAAAAAGTCAATTTTTTTCAGCACATACTTGACTTTTTTCTAAAAAACGCTTATGATAATACTACAAAAGGTCAAAAATAAAAAAGGTCAAAACAAACATGAAAAAACTCCACACTTCTGCCTTTTTGGTTGTAGCGGCGGCACTTTTTGCCGGGCCAATCATGGGCGCTACCGATGCCAGCGCGGCTGGCACAGTAACGTACAAAGATTTTAGTACGTTAAACTCCACAACATTAAACAATGCTTTCTCGTATTCCAAGGTTTATTGGACCGATAACACGACGATTACCGTTAAGAAGGCTGCCGGCAAATATCCAGACAATTCAAAAGCGTATAGTGAACTAACGAATGTTGCGGTAGGGGATCAAATTACATTGAGTTCCGGCGGTAGGGTGTTCCAATATATCACCGCTGGTCAAACCCTTGATCTCTTAGTCGAAAACAGTACGGCTACGGATACTAAAGGTACGAGTGTGGATGTTTTAATTCGTGTTTCTGGCGTTAATCAGTGGGAGTCTGGTACGAATGAAGAAACCGGCGTTCCGAATGCCTATGCCGGTTTTTCGCAAACGAAAGTTGTCTATGGCTCTTCGGCTGAAACTCATCCAGAAGAAGACATGACTTCGAAATCGACCGTTAATGCCGGTGATCCGATTATTTTCTGGAATGAAACCCACTATGCGGACAGTCTTCTCACGGTTAAGTTCTGCAAGAAAGGCACTTACTCTGGTAGCGATTGTACGGCGGCGGACAATACGAGTATAAGTGCTGCACATTGGGATTTTGACGTACCAAACAGTAGCTATGATGCGGAATCTGGTACATATACCAAATATAACGACAAATATCTGAACGGCAATGAGAGTGTTATTCCGCAAACTGGCACCAATGTCATGTATTATGATTCCGCTAATCGCGCAACCAACACTGAATTATTGACGATGCAGAATGGTTTTGGTGTGAAATCTATTAATGACGCAAGCTTTAATGGCATTTATTTCGCCAACTCAGTATTTACGACGGCGACTGGATTATCAAATGCGACCTGGAGTTATCGTTACTCCGGTACAACCTGCGGTGTAGGTTTCTTATTAGGCTCGGCCGTACCGTATGTTATGTCAAGTCCTACTAAGACTGTAGATAAAGATGTCGCGAAGGTGGGAGACACTGTGACTTATAAAGTTAAACAAGAAGTACCAAACAACTACAGCTCCGAAGCGGACATCGTCGCTTTCATGTCATTGTGGTCCAACTATTCAAGCATTCCGGAAAGTAAATTATATACTGGCTTCTCAATCACTGATAGCTTTGATAGCGCCCTAAAATTGCCAGCAACATCCCGCATTACAATCGTGAATGAAAAAGGTCAAAACGTAACTTCGCAATTCAACGTTACGATAAGCGGTCAAACTGTTACGGCTTCTTCTAAAGATACGACGAGCCTCGCCTTGTATGGCCATACATATACAATGACGGTTCCAACAACGGTCGTTGATCCAGTGGAAAATTCTCCTATCAACAACTTAGCCAAGACAACCTATACGCCAACCGGCGGCACCCCAACGACCTTGACTAGTCCAAAAGTAGAAACTGCCATCGAGCACACGGTTATAGTAGAATATGTCGATGAACAGGGGAACCCAATCGCTGAAGGCTCAAGCAAAGACTATCCTCATGGCGACGATTATGCTACTGCGCCAGCCACGAAGGTACCTGACGGCTATCAATTAATCGCAACTCCAGATAACGCTAAGGGTACGGTTAACAAAGATATTACCGTTACCTATGTTTATCGTAAAATCGTTAATCCGAATACTGCCGACCACGGTCTTGCTCCTATATTCGGTCTTACTGGAGTTGGTCTAGCTACCGCGGGGCTATTATTTACGCTCAAACGTCGTCGTTAATAGATAAAGATACTCGACCTAATACAGCCACAAGCGTGGCTGTATTTTGACTACATGAGACGGAACAGCTATACTAAACATAAGTAAAACGGAGGTATATATGTGTGGGATTGTGGGATACATTGGTAAAAAAACTGCACAAGACGTGCTCTTGAATGGCCTAAAACGTCTTGAATACCGCGGTTATGATTCAGCTGGCATTGCGACACTTGATGACAAAGAGCAGCCGCACATTGCACGTTCGGTTGGTAAAATCGCTGAACTCGAAAAGGTTGTTGCTAAAGAGCCGCAGACTGGTCACCTTGGTATTGGTCACACGCGCTGGGCAACGCACGGTGGCGTTACAGAAACGAACGCTCACCCTCATCATGTTGGCAACATTTGGATGGTGCATAATGGCATTATCGAAAATTACAAAGAGTTAAAAGCCGAATTAAAGGATGTTGAATTTAAGTCTGATACTGATACAGAGGTATTAGCGGCCCTCATCGACAAGAACTTTGCCAAAGGCACGAGCCTCAAGGATGCGGTCGCAAAGGCCGTCAAAAAAGTTCGCGGCACTTACGGTATCGCTGTTTTCTCGCCACTTGAGCCAGGTAAAATTGTCGTAGCTCGCCTTGGTAGCCCACTCATTATCGGCGTCGGGAAGGGCGAGACTATTATTGCATCTGACGCCTCGGCTTTATTGGGTTATACGCGTGAGGCGGTTTATCTCAATGATGGCGAGTTGGCAGTTTGTTCGGATGACAATGTTGACGTTTATAATCTCAATCTCAAACATTTGAGCACCAATACTGAAACCATCGAGGGTGATTTGGCGCAAATTCAAAAGGGCGGCTACGACCATTTCTTACTAAAAGAGATCATGGAGCAGGCCACAACTTTGCATAATACTTTGTCTGGTCGTATTGATCCGAAGAATGGCACCATGCATTTGGG
>Ga0256404_1010092_pt1 | contig 13218 bp, 8 predicted proteins | sample RumenRJG_01DNA_FD_185990 | JGI IMG/M metagenome (GOLD analysis project Ga0256404, IMG submission 185990) | Bovine rumen microbial communities from Lethbridge, Alberta, Canada - RJG_01 | ecosystem: Host-associated > Mammals > Digestive system > Stomach > Rumen | place: Canada: Alberta | collected...
GGTTCGAGGAGCAGTAGGACGCGAAAGGCGATAGCCTCGGCCGGGCCGCCGCGGCACTGCCGCAACGGTACCATGCCCCTACGGGGCGTAACGGAAGCCCCCGGCTATGCCGGGGGAGTGTCACTTGCTGTGACCCCCTCAGAGAACTTAACGATAGTTCGCCGCGGTCTCGTCCTGGGTGGTGAGACCGCATGGTAAAGAAGTTCAATAAACACGAGCCCGTCCCTACTACAGATGAGCTGGATCTGAGGAAGCTCGACCGCCTGCAGCTGCTACAGCTGCTGCGTGATGCGATGGCGGCAAATGACGACCTCCGCAAGCGGCTCGCGGATGCCGAGACTGAGCTTGCGCAGTATCAACAAGAGCACGAGGCCGCTGCGGCCGCCCTCGCAGAAGGCGAGCAACTGCGCGCCCGTCTCGACGAGGCCGAGCGCCAGCTTGCAGACCGCCGCATAGCGCTGGAAGATTCCGAGTCGTTGGCCGAGGCCGCTATGCGCCTGAGCGGGACTTTTGCCGCTGCCCAGCGCGCCATCGATCTCTACGGCTACAACGTAAATATCAATAGAGAGATCGCAGCGGCAGAGGGCACGGACGTCGAGCCCCATGCGCCATCGTCCTACGCGTCCGCTCCCTTTGGCCGTCACGCGGCATCGCCCGCTCCTTCCGAGGGGGTGGATGACTGATGCCGGCGCATATGCTCGTCCCCGAAGGCCCCTCATCAGACCGCGTCCAGCTGCCCTCCACCGCAGAGGTGGAGAAGGAGCTCCGGCGTGTGGAAGGCCAGCGCACCCAGCGCGGCTCGATGGCGCGCGTCGTCACAGCCCTGGTCGCCGTCTTTGCCGTCACGGTGCTGGTGTCGCAGCTGCTGACGCCTATGTTCCGCGTGTACGGCACTTCCATGGAGCCGACCCTGGAGGAAGGCGACGTCGTGGTCGCCTGGAAGCCGGGCTCCTTCACCACGGGCGACCTCGTTGCCTTCTCCTACAACAACCAGCTGCTGGTGAAACGCGTGATCGCCGGCCCGGGCGACTGGGTCGATATCTCCAGCGACGGCACCGTCTCCGTCAACGACCAGCCGCTCGACGAGGACTACCTCCCCGAGGGCGAGAAGGCCCGTGGTACCTGCGACATCGCCTTGCCCTACCAGGTGCCGGACGGCTGCTATTTCGTGATGGGCGACCACCGCTCCACCTCCATTGACTCCCGCTCGCGGCAGATGGGCTGCGTGGCGCAGAAGCAGGTGATCGGCCGTCTGATTTATCGCATGTGGCCGCTGAGCAGGGCAGGTGCGCCAGGCGCTTCGTAGTGGGTACGGCGCCGCGCGGACGGGCGAGGCTCAGGGCGCTGAGCCTGCGAAGACACACGCCCGCGCAGGCGCATCAGATGGGTTTACAGCCGGGGGAGGGAATGCGCTCTCGTCGCCGACTTGAACTAGAGCAAAGGCAGGAAAGACGCAGGAAGAAAGGAAGCAAGATGAGCAAGGCAAGTAAGACGCTCAAGCGGATCGCCGCCCTCGTGGCGACGTTCGCGATGGCGCTCGCGCTGGTGCCCGCGTTTGCATTGGCCGAGGACAAAGGCGGGACCACGACGCCGACCCACACGATCACCATCACTGAGCCCACTGGCAACGTGGACTCCCACAGCTACGAGGCCTACCAGGTGTTCGCGGGTACTTACAACACCACGAGCCAAAAGCTGGAGGGCATTACCTGGGGTGCAGGCGTCAACGGCCCTGCGCTGCTGCAGGCTCTGAAGGATGACGCCACCATCGGCGGTAAGTTTGCTAACGCTACCGACGCAGTGACTGCCGCTGCAGCCATGAAGGACATGACTGCTGCTGAGACCGACGCCATGGCTAAGGTCATCGCTGGCAACCTGAAGACCGCTGCCGCCACGGGCCAGAGCCCGCTGACCGTCACTGGCGACGGCTACTACTTCGTCAAGGACGTCTCGACCGCCCTGACCAACGACACCTACTCCAAGTACATCCTGCAGGTGTGCAACAACGTCGAGATCACCGCCAAGGACGGCACCACGACCTCGCAGAAGAAGGTCAAGGACACCAACGACTCTGCCACCGAGAACGCCACCAGCGGCTGGCAGGACTCCGCCGACTATGACATTGGCGACATGGTTCCCTTCCAGCTCACCGGCACCGTCGCTTCCGACTACGCCAACTTCGACACCTATTACTTCGCCTTCCATGATAAGTACAACAAGCAGCAGCTTGGTGCCCCTCAGAACATTGTCGTGAAGCTCGGCAACACCACCATTGACTCCTCCAAGTACGAGGTCAAAACCACTGAAGCTGGCTTCGACGTCATTTTCACTGACCTCAAGACCGCTGTTCCTGCCGCTACGGCTGGTTCTGCCATCACCGTCGAGTACGAGTCCAAGCTGCTCGAGGGCGCCAACATCGGTGCCAAGGGCAACCTCAACTCCAGCAACATCGAGTTCTCCAACGACTCCAACAATGAGGACGAAGGTCATCACGGCACCACTCCTGATGACACCGTCATTGTGTTTACCTACAAGACTACGGTGAACAAGGTTGACGAGAGCGGTAACGCTCTTGCTGGCGCCGGCTTCACCCTGTACAAGAAGTACGCCGACACCACCAAGGTTCCTGCTGGCAAGACCGCTGATGCTGACGGCTGGGTTGCCGTCAATACCTTCACCGGCGGCACCGACACCACCTTCACCTTCACCGGTATCGACGACGGCACCTACAAGCTCGTCGAGAGCAAGGTCCCCGAGGGCTACACCGCTATGGAAGACATCACCTTCACCGTTAGTGCCGACCACACCGTCACGTTTGAGTCCGGTCAGCCCGGCACCGACGGCAAGCTCGGTAACGCTTACGTCCTGAACGGTCTCACCGCTCAGGTCACCAACGACTCCGCCAACAAGACGGCCACCTTTAACAACAGCACCACCGATGGTGCCGTCGATGGCGTGACCACCACCGTTGAGAACAAGTCTGGCTCGACGCTGCCCTCCACCGGTGGCATCGGTGTGCTGCCGTTCATCCTCGTCGGCTGCGGCATCGCTGCCGCCGCGGGCATCGGCCTGCACACTTCGCGCGCCAAGCGCGAGGAGGCATAGGCTGCGCGCGGCTTATCGCCAGTACTTCTGACGTCTTTGCCTGAAAGCCTGCCGGCGGCGACCGCACAATGCCGCCGGCAGGCATACGAGGGGAGGGAACAGCTTGAAGAAGGGCCTCAAGGGGCGCATACCGGAGATCTTCTTCACCCTGCTCCTCATCGTGGGCATAGGCATCGCGCTCTATCCCTTCGTTAGCGACTGGTGGAACGACCGTCACCAGACGCAGGCCATCGCGAGCTACCAGCAGACCGTGGCGAGCACCTCCGCGGACGACCGGCAGCAGATGTGGGACGAGGCCGTGGCGTACAACGAGTCCCTCTCATCAGGGCTCGGCCGCCTCGAGCTCTCGCCAGAAGAGCGCACGCGTTACGAGGCCACGCTGGACGTGACCGGCACCGGGATCATGGGCTATGTGGAGATCCCCAAGATCAGCGTCAACCTGCCCGTCTACCACGGGACGGACGACGCGGTCTTGCAGGTCGCCATCGGCCACATACCGGGCTCGTCGCTGCCGGTGGGCGGTACGGGCACGCACTGTGTGATCTCCGGCCACCGCGGCCTACCGTCGGCACGGCTCTTTAGCGACATCGACCAGCTCCGCGAGGGTGACGTCTTTATGGTCCACGTGCTGGACCAGACGCTCACCTACCAGGTGGACCAGATTCGCACGGTCCTGCCGGACGAGCTGGACGACCTGGCTATAGACCCAGAGCTCGACCTGTGCACGCTGGTCACGTGTACGCCGTACGGAGTGAACACGCACCGCCTGCTCGTGCGTGGTCATCGCATTCCCAATGAGCAGGTCAGCACCATGCAGGGCGATATGTCCCAGATAGACCCTGTGCTGGTGGCGGCAGTAGTGACGGCGGTCGTCTTCGCGGCGATCGTGGTGGTACGACAGGCTCGGCGCGCCCATGCGGGGCGTCGGTCGGGCGCAGAGTGAGGGGAGAGACACGTGAGTTTGGACATGCAGAGGCAGGGACGCGGCACGCGGGTGATCCTCGTGGCTATGGCGTCGCTTCTGGTGGCGCTGGCCACGGCGCTTCTTCCCGCGCGTGCGCTGGCGGACAGCGCTGCTTCGCCGCAGCGGATCGACCCGGACGCCACCTGCTCCATTACCATGCAGGATGCGCAGCCGACAGACCAGCAGTTCACGGCCTATCGCGTGGCGACCATCGACCGCGACGGCAACGTCACCGCGGTGGACGCGCTGGCAGAGGGCGTGAAGGCTACTGGTCTCGACCCGGCGGCACTCACGGGCGAGACGGACGCGCAGACCCTGCGCGCCTATGCCGAGGCTTATGCAGGCCTGGTCGCGGAGAACCCCGATGGCTTCGAGCGCGTGACCGCGACTGCCACCGATGGCACGGCGGTCCTCTCGGGCCTCAAGACGGGCCTCTACCTCATCACCTCGCCCACGGTCACGGCAGGCGGCAAGACCTACGTCTCCAGCCCCTACCTGGTGGGCGTGCCCAGCATGAACGACGAGGGCGTCTATGAGTACGACCGCGTGGTCAAGGCGGACAAGGTCACGGTGACGCCCGCCGAGAAGTTCAAGAACAGCGTCCAGAAGCTCTGGAGCGGCGACACGGCGGAGGCACGTCCCAAGAGCGTGACCCTGCGCATCTACGACGGCACCACCCTCTACCAGGAGGTGGAGCTGAGTGCCGCCAACGACTGGACCTACGCGTGGGAGGGCAAGGGCGACTGGCAGATCGTGGAGGACGCGAAGAGCGTCTCTGGCTACACCTACTCCGTTGCGGTCAACCAGCAGGACGGCGAGGAGGATGGCTATATCGTGCACCAGTCGACCTACCAGGTGACCAACACCAAGCCCGGTGAGAGCAAACAGCCCAAGGGCCACTCGCCCCAGACGGGCGACCCGACCTCGTACGTGCTGCCGGCGGTCCTGCTGGCGACAGGCATCGTGATGGTGGCTGCGGGTCTGGCGCGCGGACGCAAGGAGGACGCTGAGTAGTGACGGAGGGGCACGCACATACCGGGAGGGGCAGGACGCTGGTGACCGCGGGCGTGGTGCTCGTGGCTGCGGCTATAGTCCTCATCGGCGTGCGTGCGTACCAGGCCGCCCAGGCCAAGGACCGCAGCGCGCAGCTGTGCCGGAGCCTGACGGCCAAGCTCGACCAGGTGGTCGGGGAGGCGGCGGAGCAGGATACGTCGCCGGCGCTCAATGCGGCGCATATGCCCGTCTTGCAGCTGGAGGGCGTGGACGTGATCGCCCGCCTGCAGATCGAGACGCTCGGGCTGGATGTGCCGGTGGCGGCGGAAGGTTCGGACGCGGCGCTGACGCCGGCGCGGGTGATGCGGCCGGACGGCGACGAGAGCAAGCTGGAGGTGGCCGGCGCCACCTACCAGGACGAGGGCGCCTGGGGTCGCATCGGCGACCTGACGGGCGGCGAGACGGTCGCGCTGACGTCGGTGACGGGGGCGCGGCAGGAGTACGTGGTGGTAAGCGCGGGGCGCACGAGCGCGGAGTTCGACGACAACTTCGACCTGCTCGTGTACTACGCGGACGGATTTGGCGAGAAGACGTGGGTGGGTTGCACCAAGTCCTCTTGAGTGGCGCAGCAAGATGCGCCGACGCGGCACAGAGCGCCTCGCGATGAGTGGCGCTGTGACCGATAGAGGCTTTGGTGGAAGACACTCGCGGCAAAGGCGGGAGCAGATATGGATAAGGTACAGGCCAAGGTTCGGCAGATGCTGGGCACCAACCGCAGGCGCGATCAGCGTCGGCGCCTTACGGGTGTGCTGGGCATCGTGGTGGCGGCGATATCGGCTGCGGCGCTCATGGGGCATGCCATGGCGCTCACGCACCCCGACACTCTCTCGGATCTGGTGACCAACCAGAGCGCGGTCTACGCGCGCAAGGCGGGCGGCACCGAGGGCGACTGGGTCCAGGTCGACGGCGCGGGTGCCGTGGACGGCGATGCCCAGCTGCGCCTGCGCATCGCCTTCCGCATGCCTGCGGGGACGCTGCAGGACGGTTCGACCGTGTACATGGCGCTACCCGACGAGCTCTCGCTCGACGACGTGCAGGGCCGCGTGTATGTGGGCGGACCCGTGGATTCGCCGATAGAGGACGGCCTGGTACCCGTGGGTGATGCCGAGGGCAAGGACGATATGCTGGCCGTGACCTTCGACGACCAGGTGGTGCAGCAAAACCAGGGCACTCCCGCGACTGAGGAGACGACCGCGGATGACGGCACCATCATTCCCGCGACCGAGGCCGTGCCCGGTCAGGACATCGACGGCTACATCGATGTCGACCTCGACTTCTCGCGTGTGAAGACAGCCGACGACGGCACCGTCACGCTGCGGCTGAGCAAGGGCATCAGCCTGGACCTGCAGAAGGCCGTGACCACCGATGAGCCGGCGGTCGAGCCTGCGTCTGAGGAGCCTGCTGCTACCGAGCAAACGGAGGATGCGTCCGCGGCAACCGAGCCTACAACCAGTGACACTCCTGTATCGGACGAGACTGCGACCGATGATCAGCCCTCTGAGACGGCGGACACCGATCAGGAGCCGGCCCAGGACGTCATCGCAACGACCGACGCGCCAAAGACAGACGTGGAGTATGCGGCTACCGTCGTTCAGTCTGCTGAAAGCTCTTCTTACGCTGAGTTCTCATCCAAGAAGTCTGGTGTGTCCCAGGTGCTCAGCTTCCTCGCACCGCGCCGTCGGCCGGCAGCCAGCAAAGACCTGGCGCAGTACCTCACCAGCGGCACCTCGGTCATGAAGCTCGAGAATGGCACGTGGGTTCCCACGACCCAGGTCAAGGAAAGCGACAAGATCAAGGTCAACCTGTCCTACGAATTCCCGGCTGGTACGGTGACCAAGGACAACCGCGCCTTTACGTATACGGTGCCCGAGGGCGTGCGACCCAACAGCGACCAAAGCGGCTTCATTACGAACCCGAGTGGCCAAGAGATTGGTATTTATACCATCGGTACTGACGGGAAGATGACAGTGACCTTCTACGAGTCGGTTGCCTCAACCGGCGGCGCTGTGGTGGGCTCCACCACCTGGCAGGGCACGGCGTCCCTCAGCGAGGGCAAGGACAGTGGCATCGTGCACTTTGGCGGCAAGGCTGCGGACGTGATCATCACCAAGCCCGAGCAACAGGACACCAAGTACGACATCCACACCCACAAGACGGGCACGCTGTCCAAGGATCACAGGACGGCCGACTACGTGGTCACGGTGAGCACCACCAAGGGCACGGGCGATCCGGTGAGCTTTGGCGATCGCATCCAGCTGGGCGACTCCACCAATACCAGCCCGACGTACGACCGCAGCTCGCTTGTCATCTACAAGAAGGACGCAAACGGCCACACGACCACGGTCACGGGTTACACGCCCCAGTGGACCAATGCCAAGGACGGCAACGGCGAGATGCTCGATGTCTCCAATCTGCCGGCATTGGCGGCGGGGGAGAGCTATGAGGTTCACTACAAGGTGAACGTCAATCCCGCCTCTGGTGCCGAAGTTGGCAAGGTTGGCAACAATGCCGGTGGTTGGACGCCCAAGCACAACGACTGGTCTTGGAACCAGGAAGGCTGGGAGAAGAACATCCAGAAGACTGGTACCTACAACAAGGAGACTGGCCAAATCTTTTGGCGCATCAAGGTCAACACCAATGGTGCCGACGTCAATGGCATGCGCGTGATTGACTACCTGCCTAAGGGACTGACGCTCCAGGGTGGCTATATCGTTACGTGTGAGGACGGGGCCGAAATCGTCCGAGGTGGAAACTGGGGAGACACCAGAGTCGACTACACCTTCTCCGGCGTTTCCGATGAACATAAGAACAAGGTCTTCTACATCGACTTCTACACCAACGCGCCCGAGGGCAACGGCGACGTGAGCAACACTGCGCAGGAGTGGGATGGCCATGGTGGGTATGAGTCTACTGGCACCATTGGCGTGCCCGTCGTGCACCGCACTACCGACGTGACCAAGGAGTACAAAAGCGATACCATCTCCGGTCGTAACCACACGCTTAAGTGGAATGTGGACGTCACACTGCCCGACAGCCCCATCACCACCTTCACCTACACCGATACCATCAACAACGCAAAGGGCCCCAACGACAAGGATATGGGCAAGGGCACCCACTACGCGCTTCTCGGTGAGTTGGAGAATTACCTCAAGCAGCACGAGTCAGGTGACGAGGGCCACCTCAAGATCAAAATCGACGACTACGACTACTACATCTACGGTGGGTACAACCACACCGCCTATGAGAACTACAACAATGGCGGCGCAGAAACCACCAACGACATGACCATCGTGGTCACTTACTACGACCTCGATGGCAACGTGGTAGTCCCGAGCGATGAAAGGTACTACACCAAGATCAGCAAGTTCGAGGTTACGGTCACGCCTGCTACGGGTTTCTCCAAGAAGGGTCGCCACCTCACCATCACCGAATACCCCACGCACGTGGATGCCACCGATGCCGAGGGTGGTACCACTTGGACCGCCAGCAACTCCGGTGACATCGACGGTCACCACTCCACGGCATCGCACGACATCCCCAACCCCAAGCCGCTCGACAAGTCGGCAAAGGGCCAATACACGGAGAGCTGGGGCGGCGTTACGGAGAAGTGGGTGAGCGACAACTCCACGGTAAGCTACGACAAGAACTCCTTCACCATCGAGTACCGCGTGCTGCTCGAGACCACCAAGGACGGAACCATCACTGTCGTGGACACCATGCCGGCTGGCATGACATACGTGGATGGGTCGGTTTATGCACGCTTCTACGAGAACGACAACTCCGAGCACGACAGCAACTGGAGAGATGTCAATATAGATGGCGTGCGCTTTAATGAGGCTCAGAAGCCGCAGGTGACGGAAGTCAATAACGCTGACGGTACCTCGACGGTCACCTTCACCATCAAGGACTTCCATTACACCGACACCATGCCCATGGTGGCGTTGCACTACAAGGTGTCCGTTAAGGACGATCCCTACTGGAAGAACGGATCAAACGTCGAGAAGACCTACACCAACAACGTCACATGGGACGGTCACTCCGACGACAACCACACCAAGGTGACGCGCGACGTCAAGACCGTGAACAAGTCCGGCGTGCAGCTGGACTCCGACGGCAAACCCGTGCAGCTGGATACCGACGGCAATCCCACGGGTACGCCCGTCAACAAGCTGCGCTACTACGTGGACATCAACCCCACGGCCAAGGACCTGGACAAGAACTCCGACGTGCTTACGCTAATTGACCAGGTGGATCAGAACGACGTGACCAAGTACACGCCGGCGCTGGACCTCTCGTCCGTGCACCTGTATGCCTTTGATGCCAACGCCGAGCACCACCTTGGTTCCGAGATTGACTCCAGCAGGTATTCCGTCCAATTTGATGCTAAGACGGCCAAGATGACGGTCAAGGTACCGGACAGCCTGGCCTGCGTGCTGGTATACGACTACGAGATTAACCCCGACGCAGTAGCCAAGGGCAACGAAGTGAAGAACAAGTGCGAGCTCAACGGCAACTGGAGCAGCGACACCAAAACAGAGCTCAAGGAGTCCAGTTCCTACTCCACGGCCTACAAAGCCAGGATTGAGCTGGACAAGGTGGACGGCGACAACTTCCGCAAGCTGCTACCCGGCGCGGTGTTCAAGCTGGAGAAGTGGGAGAACGGTTCCTGGACCACGGTGAGCACTACTGAGGCAGTGGGCAGCGACGGCAAGCTGACATGGGACCTTGCCGGCGAGGACAAGGACATGTTCTCCACGGACACCCTCTACCGTCTGATCGAGACCACGGCTCCCGATGGCTACACGCTCGATGCCACGCCGCACTACTTCATCTGGATGAGCTCGACGTTTAACGGCAAGACGACTGACGCCGGCACCTCTTGGGCGCAATCGCAAGGTGCGGGTGCCAAGAAGACCGATGCCAATGGCAATGAGATTGGAGGTCTGCAGCAGGCTGATGTCTCCTTCTTCAAGAACAAGGGCGGCATCATGTACGTCCCCAACACGTACTCGCGCGTGACGGTAAACAAGGCGTGGGCTAACTCCGACGGCACGCCCGCGACCGCCCCCAGCGGTGCCAGCGTAAAGGTGGGCCTGTACCGCTATACGCAGGTACCGGATCCAGACGAAAGCTGCTTAATTACGCTTGTGAGGAAGGGCAATGAAAGCAACTCGGGCAACCTTCGTGAGAGCAGAAGCACGTTGCTGATTAAGAAAAATAGTCCTATCAAGATACTCGTGAATAAATGGGATGTCAGTTTTAGAGTTTATATAGGCGGAAGCGTTACCAATGGAAAGTTTGATGACCCTCAGAATAAGGGCACACAATTCGGAGATGTGTATTCAACAATTTCAGGAAAATATGAGTTGACAATTCCAGCATCATATTTCGCTGGTGAAAACCAAACGGTGATTATTGAGGAAACAACGGAAAATGTTGCGGATGCCACGATTTCGGATTATACCGCGGGTAATCTGGTTCTCGGCGACAGCACTCGCACCAAGGTAGGCGACTCCGTCATCCTGAACGCCGGCAACAGCTGGACCCACAACTGGGACAACCTCGCCGCCACCGACTCCAACGGTCACAAGTACTACTACCGCGTGGAGGAGGAAGATGCTGGCAACTACCAGGTGTCCTACACCAACAACGACGGCATCCAGACAGGCATCATCACGGTGACCAACTCCACCTCGGGCTACACGCTGCCTAAGACAGGTGGGTCCGGCATCGGGCGGTATGTCTTGCTTGGTACTGCTTTTGCCGCGGCGGCGATGCTGGGAAGGCGCAGGTGGGCACGCCGGTAGCCAACCGAGATAAACCAGCGCGCCGATAGGCGACCCGATCCGCCAGTGGGCACCACCCGCTGGCGGGTCTTTCTATTTTCGAGGCTCCAGGCAGCTAGCCGCACCGGCGGGGTACACCGCCCGTCTCGCCACCGCCCGTCCGTCTTGAACAGGAGTTAGCCGCCCTGAATCCCTACTCAAAAAGGGGTATTTTCCTGCCAAAACTTTACGCCATCTTGCATCGTTTTTGCCTAGAGATTCATGCGCAGATGGGTTAAAACTATCCCGTTTTCCGCAGCACATTCTAACAAAACAGGCCGTCTACCTCGGCAGACGGCCTTATTCACCCTAATGCGTTTTGTAGTGACTACCTGCCCGACAGCCCCTTCCAGGCGTTCCTCTTGGCGCCGAGCCGGCGGATGTCCCTGAGCTGCATGTACCTGGTCGGCACCTCGAGCCCGAAGGCGGCGAACAGCTCGTCGGTGAGGTCGGTCCGGTGGTCGAAGACCCACCAGTTCGACTCCAGCCTCGTGGCGGCCACCCGCGAGAGGTCGCCCAGCATCTGCGCGGCCGTGGGCGCGGTGCCGTCCCCGCGGCGCTCGCGGACGGCGAGCTGCATCAGGCGCACGACCGTGAGCGCGGTGAAGCAGACCAGGAAGTGGGCCTCGATGTGGTCGGCGCGGCTGAGGTAGACGGGGCGGGCCCTGAGGTCGGACTTGGTGATGCGGAAGGACTCCTCGATGCGCCAGAGGCCCCGGTAGGTGTCGATGACCTCGAGGTCGGGCATGTCGGTCTTGGAGGTGACGATCAGGTAGTAGCCGTCGCAGGCCTCGTCGGCGGCGAGGGCCTCCGCGTCGAAGGCGAGCTGGGTCGGCCCGGCGACCTCGCCGGTCTCGGGGTCCGCGTCGCGCGCCGAGACGTACCTCATCGCGCCCCTGCCCGTGACGGCGGCGTACTTCGGGGGGTGCGCGACGAGGTCCATCGCGCGCTCGACCGTCCTGGCCCGCTCGCGGCGGGCGCGCTGCTGGTACTTCCTGGACCAGAAGGCCACGTACTTGACCTCGACGGGCACCCTCCTCGTTTCCCCGCCCGGGTCCGCGACCTCGAGCTCCAGCGTGTCCTGCCTGCTCTTCACCCTGAAGCCCGGCCCGGCGTCCGGGTCGCCGTCGATGCCGCGGTAGCCCTCGCCGGAGGTGACCCAGGACCGCATCTCCGCCGTGGACTTCGTGCCGCGTATGGACTGCGACCACAGGAAGTGGTGGCCGCGCGCGACGCAGTCGACCATGTTCGCCCTCGTGTTGCAGCCCTTGTCGGCGACCCACACGACCTCGCCGGCGCCGGGGGCCGCGGCGGCCACGAACTCGGACATCGTGGCCCCGTCGTGCTCGTTGCCCGGGAAGAGCCGGTAGTCGATGGGGACGGCGTTCCTGTCGACGAGCAGGCCCATCTGCACGATCGGCTCGGGCCTGTGCTCCTTGCTGACGCCGCGGCGCCTCAGGCCGGCGCCGGCGCCCGCCTCGGGGTCCTCGTCGTCGACCTCCCAGTAGTAGTTGGTGACGTCGTAGTAGACGCGCGTGGCGTCGCGGCCGGCGAGGCGCGCGGCGTGCGACGAGACGGCCGACGCCACGCGGCCCCTCGCGCGGGCGAGCTCGGTGAGCGAGCGGTAGAGGTCGTCCTCGGAGAGGTCCGACGCGAAGAAGTGGCCCTCCGCCCCGCGCAGGTCGGAGAGCTTGGAGCCCGGCGACAGCAGCCGCCCCACCACCATCAGCCTCATGGCCTGCGCCAGGCTGTAGGAGGCCCTGCTGCCGGTGGCCGCGCGCTCGTTGTCGAGGGCGGCCTCCACGCCGAGGGCGTTGTAGACGGCCAGCGGGACGCAGCTGCCGGCCTCCCTCCTCGCGCCCGCGTCGCGCTTGTCCACCCTCTGCGCGGGGTGGACGGTGATCGCCACCGGCGCCGTCCGCGCGGCCTTCTCCGCCGTGAGCTCGGCTGCCCTGGCCTCGAAGTGGGCCACCGGGTCGGCGTACTCGGCCTCGAGCTCGTCGAGGTAGCCCACGGGCTCCACGGTGCGCTGGCGGACCCTGCCGCCCTCGCGCCAGCCCTCGCAGATCGACAGGTACACCCTGCCGCCCGGCCTCTTGGTCTTTTTCAGGAACATGCGCGGAAACCGCCCCTCACCTGCGTTTATCCATGTCCCAATTATAGCAGGCATAACATGCCATAACAATACACAATAAATAAAAATAGATAAGAAAATGGCCCCTGAGCTGGGGCCTTCGCCGGAATCAGGTCATAGATACTGCGGAATCATGG
>Ga0256404_1010093_pt1 | contig 13218 bp, 20 predicted proteins | sample RumenRJG_01DNA_FD_185990 | JGI IMG/M metagenome (GOLD analysis project Ga0256404, IMG submission 185990) | Bovine rumen microbial communities from Lethbridge, Alberta, Canada - RJG_01 | ecosystem: Host-associated > Mammals > Digestive system > Stomach > Rumen | place: Canada: Alberta | collected...
GGGGGCTAGAAGTTGTACACGACGTCGAGTGTTTGGCCGGTGGTGGTGACGGATAGTTTCGAGTTGCGGCCAAGGAACTTATCACTCAGCCACCAGGTGAGTTCAGCGGCACCGTAGCCAAAGGCGGCGCCGCCGGCTACGTCATACCAGTGATGACGGTCGCTAACCACGCGCTCTACACCTAATGCTGTGGCAGCGGCATAGCCAGCGATTGGAATCCAGATACTCTCCTTGCGGAACTCCTTGTCGATGGATCTTGCTGCCGCAAAGGCAATGGCAGCATGACCCGATGGGAACGACTTATTGTCAGAGTGGTCGGGGCGCTCCTCGTTTACAACTGCTTTCAGGGCCGTCTTGCCCACGAATGCCACACCCATTGATGCCACGGTGTTACCAGCGAAGCGAGGCCAGTTATGGTTCTTATTCGTGTCTAGCACCTGAGCCTGCGCACCTATCATACCCAGCCCCAAGAACAATGAAAGTATACAAATCCTTACATGGACGATTATTTTCATATTTCTTGTAATTCATTTGGAATACTGATTCACTCTTTTATTCTCCTCAATCAAAGCCATTAGCTTTTTGAAAGCCTCCACCCTATTGAGGTTAAGTTTCCCTGCATTGTGAAGCTTACGCTGTTGCTTCACCCAATTCAGCATATTATGCTCCTCTATCCGATGCTTTGACGGATTGCGATGATTGATTTTTATAAACTCAATCACCTCTTGATAGCGTAAATTCCATCTTTCGTCTTGCGTCATAATATAAGGTTTTATCTGCTGCCTGGGGACAGGAACGTGGCAAGTCGAAGAGATGCCACGTACCTGTCCCCTGGCAGGGGATGGTTGTATTCTAAATCTATCATTTCTCATAATACCCCTTTTCGCTGTACTGCGACCAGCGGAGGTACATCTCCTGATAATGATCCTTTATGAACTCTGAAATCTTGGCTATCTCGCGGTCATTGAGGATACCACGGTTCTGAAGCACAGTATCACCGTTGTTCTTTACAAAGAATTTTGCAGAGCCACCCTCGGTGAGTTTACTGTCACTGGCATGCACGTGCATACATTCAACAACACAGAAAGACGTAAAATACAAGTAATAACCAGCCACCTTAAAATCGTAATACTTTGGCATCGTTTAATCCTCCATATATTTAAGATTCTGCTTAAGGTAACGGCTCGCAATGGAGAGTTCAATATCGTCCATGGTGGTTTCTAGTACCTCGCCACCAGAATTGAACACAACTGCTTTATCTGGGCTGTTCAGATTAAGCACATGAATACTATCATCTTTTCGGGTAAAAGCATACCCGTTGATAATAACATCAGCATTATCGGCTATGGTCTTAATATCAGGCATAAGCTATACTTACTTTTTTTATTGGTTTTAAAAAGGTTTCCGAATCGATATATAAATCATCCAGGATGGGCTTTAGGTCGATATACTCTTCCTCGGGTTCAGGATTATGGCTGTACTTAGCCAGCACCACCAGATAACCATCATCCCACTTCACAACATCAACATACCGCTCCAAGCTATATGGTGCTCTAAAGCGGATACGATATCCTCCAAAACTGAAAGCAGTAAAGCCGTCCGAACTACTTAGGATAGCTTCATCACTACTAACAGTAGGGAGATTTGATGTGGATGTTGTTACCATATTGTATATTTTTTGTATAATCTTGGTCGCAAAGATAATAATTTATTCCCAAAATTATAGCATAATATATTCAAATTATACCAAAATTATAGCAAAAACATATAAAATATTACCAAAATTATAGTATTATATCACATTTTTGACAACATAGTTCGAAAAAACAAGTGCGAATGCTTGGCTCGTTCATGTCAGGTACCTGTCCCCTGGCAGGGGGGCTAGAAGTTGTATACGACGTCGAGTGTTTGGCCGGTGGTGGTGACGGCAACTTTCGAACCGGTACCTAGGAACTTATCACTCAACCACCAGGTGAGTTCGGCGGCGCCGTAGCCAAGGGCGGCACCGGCGGCTACGTCATACCAGTGATGCCTGTCGCTAACCACACGCTCCACACCTAATGCTGTTGCAGCAGCATAGCCTGCGATTGAAATCCAGATGCTCTCCTTGCGGAACTCCTTGTCGATTGATCTTGCTGCGGCAAAGGCGATGGCAGCATGACCCGATGGGAACGACTTGTTGTCAGAGTGGTCGGGGCGCTCCTCGTTTACGATGGCTTTCAGGGCGGTCTTGCCTCCGAATGCCACACCCATCGATACAACAGTATTACCAGCGAAGCGTGGCCAGTTATGGCACTTATTCGTGTCAAGCACCTGAGCCTGCGCACCTATCATGCCCAGTCCCAAGAACAAAGCAAGTATACAAATCCTTACATGGACGATTATTCTCATTTTTCTTGTATTTCATTTGGAATACTGATTCACTCTTTTATTCTCTTCAATCAAAGCCATAAGCTTTTTGAAAGCCTCTACCCTATTGGGGTTAAGTTTCCCTGCATTGTGAAGCTTACGCTGTTGCTTCACCCAATTCAACATATCATGCTCCTCTATCCGATGCTTAGAAGGATTGCGATGATTGGTTTCAATAAAATCAATCACCTCTTGATAGCGTAAATTCCATCTTTCGTCTTGCGTCATAATACAAGGTTTTATCTGCTGCCTGGGGACAGGAACGTGGCAGCGCTGTGTCGATGCCAGGTACCTGTCCCCTGGCAGGGGGTGCGCCTTAGTTCTTCGAGGGTTTGCGCCCAATCGCTTTGTTTCGGGCTTCTCTTTCCTCGACTATGGCTTTCACTTTTTCAAGTAGGAGCTTCTCCAGCCTTAAGCGTTCGTTCTCCTTGCAAAGGCGTTCATACTCCTTCTCAATTTCTTCTTTAGTGGATTGTTTCATTCTGAACCTTTATGTTGCGTCTATTAAGTTATTCAATTAAATTTTTTCGCAAATATACGGCTTATTATTTAATTAGCTGTAGTTTTTATTAAATTTCTTTCAAAACTCTAAGATTTCTCTACAAAAGTTGCTATTATTTCAGAAAAACGTCTATCTTTGCACATTGTTAGGCAGCGCCAATGATCATGGTACCGTTTGCAGCAATATCAGCAATTAAATAAATATATGAAACAACAGTTAAGCAATATTGCCTCGTAATGTTTAACCGAGTGGCGCAACGAGAGTTTGCGACCGCTCACAACATTACAGGTAATATGGGTAAAAGTAGAAAAAGATTTCCTGCAGGCACATGTTGCTGTTGCAAATCACAGAAGCGAGGAAAACAGATTAGTCATCGAAAATTCCGCCGACTAGAGCATGTGTTGATGCACAACTATCATTTTGAGAAACTCCCAATGCTCCAGTATGAGCTTACACGCCAATGGGATCTTGGTGGTGACGGAAAGTGTTTCTGGGGCTGGGCTCCTGAAGAGGAGTGGTTTAAGAAAGAAATGCGAAAATGAGGGTGCTTGGCCCTCATTTTCGCATTTTTAGATAACATAGCTCGAAACGACAAACGCCTCAGAAAGAATCAATCTTCTCCAAGGCGTTTGGTCGGTTCATGCCAGGGACCTGTCCCCTGGCAGGGGTGGCATGCGTAAAGACAGTTTCTGGCTAATGGACAAGAGAGCAGATGGTTGTTCCGAATTGCATTCACTGATATCAAAGAATGGTGTCAATAAAATGCGATCACTACAACGAGCATATATGAACAACAAATTGGGTGCTCTGCCCCAAATCGAAAAAGCATAAAAAACAACCGCCAACCAAGTACTTCTACTTAGTTGGCGGTTATCTCTATAATTTGGGGGTTGCTATTTTTAAATATGATACACATCACCTTGTGGTGACTTAAATATCTTTACGAAGTCTTCCATCCTTTTATAATTGAACTACTTCTAGATTATCATAATCACCTTTATCCCAGCGATCCTGAATTTTCTGGAGTCTCTGAGCCTTCTCTTCGCCAATCTGCCTCATTTTTTTAAGCACCTTGTTCGAAGCATTTTTTATTGTAACATACTCAATCTGTTTCATATGCATATTGTAAATCCGCTGCAAAGATAATAAAATATTCTCAAAATTATAGCATTTTATATACAAATTATACCAAAAATAATGCAAAAGCACATATAATTATCCCAAAATTATAGTATTATAGCCATTTGATTAGATACCCCTGCCATGTGCGTCCCCAGCCGCGCGGCTTTCCCTTAGGTGTTTTAGCATGGTAAATATTGCGCCAAAAAATAAAAAATATGCCGGACCTTTGATGGTCCGAGCATACCTATTTAATAGAGCGACAGGAGGAGCGGTTGCATCCCTACCTTGAGGGAGGGCCTTGGGTGGGTGATGTCTCTTTGGTTCTTTTTCTCTGCGCCAGAGCGCTCGGCTATGCCGCTTGCTACCAAAGGGACGCAAGAAATGAACGATAACTGAAGACGCCAGCTGGGAAGAGCTGCCAGGTACCTCTTACCTTTGCATCCGATTATAGAGATTGTTCCATTTTTATGAAATATTTCTTTCAGATGGATGCAATTCGGTTTAAGTTTTGTAGCTTTGCTAGAGATTTATGCCGTTGGGGGTGAGAAGTCAGGGACCTGGATAAGCATCGGCTATGTCGTGGGACAGATCAAACTTCCACCCTTGTTTTCAGATCTTTGGAGCCAGGACGAAGTATCAGAGGACATCGCTCGGTATGGCAGAGGATGATTCAGAGTATATACAAGAGGAAAGGCGGTGAGGATTTGAGGCTATAATCATCAACATTATTAACTCAAAATTCAAACCGTATGAAACCGAATTTCGAACCTAGCAAGTGGTTTATGCAGTGCGTGGGAATCGACATTGCAAAGGGTACGTTCACGGCCTGCCTGTGTATGTATGAGTTCGATCAGGGATGCTCTACCGCCCCTGTAGTGTTTAACAACGACAAGACTGGTTTCAACCAGTTCGTCAGATGGAGTCGTAAAGAGGCTCTAAAGAGCTATCCCCTGCGATATGTAATGTAACCCACAGGCGTCTATTACGAGCAGCTGGCTGCTCATCTGAGCAAACTCGGTCTGGACGTCTGCGTTGTGTTGCCTAACAAGGCCCGTGAGTTTGCCAAGTACGAGGGTATTCTCACAAAGACCGATGACATGGACGCCTATGTACCAGGAATACACAGTCGAAAATGATAGGGGTAACAGCCACAAGGCGATAAACGCCATACACTGAGTCGCTATGGAACCTGCCTAGCATTGATTCTCACATCACAGCAGAGCCCTGTCGCAATTTACGACGAAAACAGGGCCTAAAAGCTGCGCGTAAATGCAATCAATAGACAAGAATTGTTAAAACGCCTCACTTTTCATTTAAAAAGTTTGGTTTTTAAAACAGTATCTGTCCACGTGACATATTGTGATGCCTAGTTCCTGCCAACATGACATCTCAATTATTTACCCCTGTTAGGCAAAGCAGATAATCATTCTTCATGAAGGTTCAACACTTGATATCTATATACCTTTAGTGCTTCCGAATAACCTATAGGTGAAAGCTTATACTTATTCTTACGATTCTCATACCTTACTTCGTAATAAACATAAAAAGATTGATTAAAATAACGGCTCACATTATTTTTATTCTTTTTATCAGCTACAAAATAGCGATTAATCAAGTGTGATATTTCCGTTGTAGTAAAATATTTGGATTCATCCTTCTGGCATTCAATTGCTAGCGTTATCAAGATTGCTTTCTCTAGAGATATGTTTATCGATTTTATTGTTTTTTTGTTAATCCTAATTACATCCCTTTCTGCTTCAAGTAAAAACTTTTTACGGAAAGCTCTAAAATAATGCGATAAGCCATCCACGTTATTATCGAAAGTCATCACGCCCTTCAATTTTTCAATACTACCCACTCCCATTTCTTCTTGAATAGTATCTATTTCTTTAAAACGTTCTTCTGTATATTGTTCGCAATCACGTTGCCTTAGTTTCCAACGCATGAATCTTTCTCCATAATCTGATTTAACATATATCAGATGCAACTTATCAGCTGGGAACGCCTTAAAAAACGCGTTAACCTCTTCTTCTGTCCGAAATCCGGTAATCACAAACTTGTCATTAATATCATGATCATGTAGATATTCTACCAACTTTTTCACCACGAATAACGGTTCTGCCTGCAACATTCTGGCAGCAAACCCATGCTTATCCACATTCGTTGCGCTACCATGAGTGTCTAAAAGCTTATGTGTCATAAACTCACTCGCCTCTATATGATAATAGCCATATTCATCAACTAAATACCTGCCGATCGTAGATTTACCTGCACATGTTTTACCGCAGACGACAAAACTATCGTAAAACTGTATACGTAATTGGTTTACAAAATGTGATCTATTTGATATAGCGCCATTAGCATCCAAAAATGACAGCATCTGCTCAAATGCCCCTTCTCTGAAATCACCCGCTTCAGCTTGCGTTATATCAAGCATACTAACAGGTTTATCAAAACCATTAGGCACAAACCATTTGTTAAACGACTTGTTATCTAACCATGGATAAAGTATATTGGTATCAAAAACATACTCTTTCTCCGTTATAGTCCCTACAACCGTGCTAGTAAAAACTCTATAATTCTCTTCGATTCCAAGTTTGTTTCTCAATTCATCCGTCAGACATAATATCACATGCGACGTCACACTACACTTCCGATTGTTACCTCGGGCCTTGAGCATTTTATCTAGCTTTCCAAAGTTTGTTTCTCGCATCCAATACTTAACATCCACTCCTGGCACCTCATGGTTTTCATCACTTAATGCATCTATTCTAACAGAAGTATCCTCAATAAAGAATAATCTATTATCTTGATCTGTAACATATTTCTTCCATCTATCAAGCGCACTCTTGAAACTTTCAGAAAGCAACTGCCTCCTATCATCAATTCTTGGCTCCTTATAAGCATATCCATAAAACATTTTCTTATAATACTTAATATCTACTTCGTAATTTCTACATAGATATCGAGCATGAGCCAGTTTTGTTTTATTTGAAGTAACAAATGTGATATCAGTCATACGCCACTACCCTCCCCAAATTATTTAATGAAGTCTTGAAGCAATCTACCTGAGGTGCATTTCTTTCAATACGCTCAATTATACCATCAATATTGTCACCAAAGAAATATAGCAATGGACCCAAACTTGACATACCGACACAACTAGCCCCAGCCTTTCTTATAGTCGCTTCAACTTCGGATAACTCCGAGCCATAGAGGTCTCGTTCAAGCTGCTTCCACTTGGTGTGTTGTATAGAATCTATAGCTTTACAGAAAGTTTCATAATCCTTTTCCATTATCGAAGAGGTTATGCCATATACTGCGACATAAAGAACATCTTCCACATCACTTTTATCTATAGGACAATTTTCTTGAAAGAATTCTACCTCCTCTTCTTCTGTTTTATGATTTATTGTAGGTATACATACTCCCATTTCCCATTCCGGCATCATTAAACTTTTCATCAAAAGAGGTTCTGGATGATACACCTTAACAAATGAAGAAGAAGGCGACAATGCACGACTTTCTGTATTTGCTATGCCAGCATCAAACACAAAACCTCCCTTGAAGTAAGTATTAATTCCTATACCTGAAGTACCTCCTCTTCCAGATAATCTAATTATCTCTTTCTCGTCATAACCTCGATGATTAATTAGAAATAGCGCTTCTATACATGAAAGATAAATCATCGAATTTGATCCAAAACCTATATGCGAACGCACTCTGCCTTCATAAATCTCGCATTTCATGCCAGCATCAAGGTGTTCTTGGACTACTACGTGACAGAGATGGTCAACCAATCGCTTCAGCTCATCACGAGTAAAGCCATACACTCTTTTATCTACGACTTCTATTGTATCAGAAGCAGCGAAACCCATATCCAGCGTTGGTGACGAGATAGAGAAACCTATCCCGCCATTTATTCGATAGCCATCCCTGTTCATTCCAATCAGGGATACGTGAATCCTTGGAAATGCCTTAATCCTTAACACTTCATTCTTTTTTAGCGTCCTTCCACTCTTTTTCAAAATAGTCCATATAGTGCAATGCAATTGGACTTGATTTCATTACATGTAACGCAGGTGTATTTTTACTTTCAAGAGTAGGGAACACAGGACCTACAATGCAAGTATCATCGATTCTAAAAATACTATGAGCTGCAATATGATTAAAATATCGTATTTCAATATTTGGATAACGTTGTATTAGCTCTTTATACTTTGTTCTTACCTTTGTATAATCTAATTTCTTTGATTCTGGAAGCAATTCATATGAAACCAATAATACTCGAACATAGACTCCACGGTCCAAAGCCCGCAAAAGTACCTGTGCATTTTCTAATGCTCCATTGCTCGTATCTGCAAAATCATTGAAAAACCGTACTGCAGTCACCCCCATCACATCCAACTTCCTGTTCGAATTTCTTATATACTCTTCATATTTATCTCTAGAATCTCTATTAAACAAGACCTCTACGAGTTTAAGTTTTTTCAACTTTTCCGTCTGTCTATAATCTTGCCAAGCAATCACATACTGAATAATTGCCACTATCATACCTGCTGCCAAGCTTCCAAACAATGTCCCCCATTTACTATCTGGGGCATCTATTTGAAAGTAAACAATAATTGCTGTGATAAAGAGCATGCATAGTATCACTAAAATAACCATGCTTAATGACAGTCTTACACTTTTCCTAAATATCTCCATATCAATAACCAATTAGTAAAAATTCTCTATTTAATTCTGAATCACCATTCTGTTTATTTAGAGCATACTTATAATGGCGATCATAAACATCTAGATTTTCTTTATATCTCAGCATGATTTCAGAAAGCTCATCTATCGTTGGAGTTCCTCCAAATCTATACGATAAAACAATTATACTTTTCCGGAATTTCTTTATCAATCTCTCAAATACAATCAATGCATCTGCCTTTCTGAAATAATTAGGTGTAAAAGCAGCTTTTATCCTCTTATTCAGCGTGTCATTATCAATAAGGCTACCCCATTGGTCATATCTTGCAATTCCCTCTAAGAAATGGTAGCATTTGAGGTAATCAGAACTCTCATTACCCTCTCCACTCTTTCTTAAATATGGAGGATCTAAATACACCAAATCAAAATAACCTGTTCTAATATCAAAGACATCATGGCATATAACCTTACACTTCTCAGGAGATGAAAATACTGATTTGTTTATTTCATTCACAAAAGTGCTAAAATGTTCAGAAAAAGGTCTATCCCAAGTCGCTTTATTTCCAAAACCACGTACTACATCCCTTGTCCTCATTTCAAGATTCTTACGATGGAAAAGATTGTAGGGTCTCTTTGCCAAACATGACTGAAACAATGCATTATATGCTATTGCTTTCTTATACGCCAGTCTTTTACCTTTGTAGAAATGGCCCAAAGTTTCTATATTACCAATAACATTGTCAAGCCATAGGTTCTCATCATCAAGATAGTATATCCCTTGAAAATTGTCTGTTATAAAAGTGCGATGGTTATTGTTGTTAGACAATATATAGTCCACATCAGCCTCTATCAGGTGGGTTCTATTATTTTCTATGATAGACTCGCCAACCTTTTGATTAAATTGGAAAAGGTCGTTATACGTAACTCTCTTCCCCATTCTTTTAAATAGATAGCTTACCATTCCTGTACCACCAAATGCATCAAGAACCGTATGGAATTCATAGTTTCTCATGCACTCATATAACCAAGGAAGTATTTTTCTCTTACTTCCCTGGTAGCGAGTTGTTGGCACTATTTTCAGCAGGTTATCCATTTCCGCGTTAATCCGTATTCAATTATTCGCTTATAATGTTCAGATTGCAGTCACCATCACTCCCGCCAGCACTGCAATGAAGATACTCATCAGTGTACCAGCAAGCACATATTCTGATTTTCGGGTCTGAGCGTCACCAAACCTTATAATCGATTTTGCAGCAATCAACAGTCCTAGTGCCTCATAACGTTGCATAATCACGAACGCCAATATCAACCAACGTTCAATATTTCCTATCAGTGAACCGGCATTAAAACCGCCCTCTTGTTCTTTAGGCATATTCACGCTGTAGTGTTTCAACATCAGTTTGATAAAGATATTCGCAGGCTTCCAGCATACAATGATAGCAACAACCACCGCCACGTACTTGATAGAAATATCGAAAGGAATACCCCAATCATCCTGCAAGCACCACCATAAAGCCAGCCCCATCATCACAGCGAGATGCAGTACCTGGTCCACCGCAAACCATTTCACATTCTCCTCCAGATACGATTTCCACATATCTATCGCAAAGTGAGAAGTCCCTATCGCTAAGGCACACCACCAGAAATTCACATCCCATGAAACCAGCCAAGCCAGTCCAAACACAATCAAAGCATGCACATAGTGATACGCGCTCTTCCATTTCTTCTCAGCCTTATCTTTGCACACCTTATTACTCTGCAGAACAAAGTCCGCTACCAGATGCGCCAACACAAGACATAAAAACAACTCTAACCACATATATTCTTAAGCGTTAAATCCTCAAAATCCTTAATCGCCGTATTGACCAGCCCCCACTGCGCTTTTGTCGACCGCGTATTCACAGACGACTGGTAAATGCCAAGTTTCTCACTAATTTCTTTCTCTCTAAAGCCCAATAGTTTGTAAAATACCACCTCAGCCTGTTTAGCCGAATACGAATCAACAATATTACTCAGCAGCGCCACATACGAATCCAACAAATTACTGATAGAATCAGGAGTATCCTTTATCTGGAAAGCCGTAAACACATTACCCTTCCCACTAATTACATCTAGGTTTCTTCCCGACATATAGATAGCAACCCCATCAATAATGTCTTCATGCTTATTGGCATATTTGATATCACCGACTCCTATCGAAAATCGGATTCCAAACTTCTGTAATTCCTCATCACAATCCACAGCGCTTACCTGCATCTTAACAAACAACTTGATTAAAATGGCAATCCTCAGCGCATACCTGTATTCAGGAACAAAGCACTCTATGCAATCTCCCCTAATGATTCGGGCCCAAAAGCCATCATAGTCATTCTCAAAATCATCAAGCAGTCCTCTCAGCCTCTTACGCAGGGTAATTAAATCACCTGTAGCCAGCGAGGTTGAGCGCACTATATCAGCAGAAATCGTTGCTACCATATATCTTATATCTTTAAATCGCAGGCAAATATATCTATTATTTTTTAGATAAACAAATAATATCTATATTTTTTTAGATATTTTTATAATATCTATTAGGAACCTGACCCCATGACAGGTTGGGACACAAGCATCACAATCGCAATCCTATCATTTCTTTTTCGGAGGTGGCGTAGGTCTCGGCACTTTGGCTGGAATAACCCTGCCATCCTGCTTTCTTTCGGGTGTCGTTTGGCTTTTGTTACTCATAATTTTCGTTTTTAATTCCCTTTCTTTGTTGGTTCAACTCTAGTAGGCTGCGGTACTCTTGGAGCTTCAACCCTTCCTCTACTCTGTTTGTTACTCTCTTCCATAATAATTTGCCCTTTCTATCATTATAATTGTTTTCTCTTGTGCAACCTTCTCGATATCTTTATCTATTTTCCCAGTCAACCGATCATGTTCCGTAATATATCTGGCATTATCCGATTTCAATTTCTCATATTTCCCCTGTATCTCTCCCCATTTATGCGACTTCTCCGGCATTCCCTCTACCTGAAAGTATAACGCCAACAGTGCGTCTTTATAGCGATCAAGATCTTCATTCAACTTTAACAAACCATCCACCGTCTTCTCGTGGATACCAAACAAAGAATATATTAATCTCTTATTTTTTACCCTTACCGCAATAGGTAAAAGTAGAATTAAGGCTATCACCCCAAAGAACATCCAATCGTTAATAACATCAAGCCTTTGCACAACAAGGCTAAGTATCGGAGGTAATCCGAAGCAAGCATATATGCCCCAGAAATACCAATCATTTTGTTTCTCCCTCAACTTCTCGCAGTATAACGATGAATAGTTGATATCTGTATACACCGAAACAAAATCTGTCCATATCACCTCAAGCAGTCTATTTTTTTCCATACATTTCCTCTTGCGTCACCCTATTTCTCCTCTTCAGTTTCCTTCGTCAAGTCCGAAATAATAGTGTCAAGTATAAAATTAACCTTTCCGTATTGGCGACGCGCTGCCGTATATAGGTTCATAAGTTTATCATAATCCGCAGAACCATAATCACGTTTCTCTATTTTCACGTCGTCAATTAGTTCCCCATTCGGATTCCATAGCGATAGTTTTAGAAATGTTACATCTGGGGTTGAATGAATAAATAAACTATTTGGACTTACCTCATGATACAAAATAGAGATTGAACACCCTCCTATACTCACCATGTATTCGTTACTACTGGTTTTCTTCCACTCCACCTTACCCTCTTCAGTTTGGTCGTGCAACATTGCTACTAATTGCTGGTACTTCTCTATCATAATTGTACACATTTAATATTGGCTGCTATTTCAGACAGCACGTTCGACAATTTATTTATATGTTTGAAAACGACTTTGTCATCCAATTCTTCATTTGACTTCCATCTGTTCCTCAGATTAACACTATCATTTCCTATATCACTAATCATTTCATTGATTGTGGCAACATCCACACTACCAGTGCCTCGTTCCCTCATTTCAATCAACAAATGTCGCATCTCATCCAGTTTCATTGCTGCTGCCTCATACTGCGCTCCATTGATGCAACTATAAATCGAATTACACATTTCAATATGCTTCTCTATTTCAGCATATGTCAGAAATGATTTTATCTCTTCTGATTTTTTCAAGGCAGCATCCTTAGCAGCCTGAGCCACTCTTTTTACTTGTCTAAGTTGCCATAAAGTTATTGCAATAGCATAGACTGAGGCCGCACTTCCTACACCCGAAATATAGTCAGACACACCAGCATACACATCCCTACTAATTGCATAGATAACCACAGTGGAAATTACCATAATTATCAATATATGAGCAAGAATATGCTTCATAGTAAAACCTTGCTGATTATCTTCCATACGTTCTTATCTCTGCTTCCGTACTATCTGTTTGCAAATATACTAATTTTCTCTTTACCATCAAACAAAACACATGAAAAAATAACAGAAATGCAACAAAAACAAAAAACGCCCCCCCAAAAAAAAGAAT
>Ga0256404_1010094_pt1 | contig 13217 bp, 13 predicted proteins | sample RumenRJG_01DNA_FD_185990 | JGI IMG/M metagenome (GOLD analysis project Ga0256404, IMG submission 185990) | Bovine rumen microbial communities from Lethbridge, Alberta, Canada - RJG_01 | ecosystem: Host-associated > Mammals > Digestive system > Stomach > Rumen | place: Canada: Alberta | collected...
GTCTCGCTCTTAAATATATAAACCGTATTCTATTATATAATACATTTATATAAATTGCTACACAAAAATAGAATTTTAATGAACATACTGTCAGGAAAAGTTTTCTCTGCCTTCTCGAAGAAGCACCGACAGCGCGTAACTCACCCGTGCTGTAACGCCCCAAAGAGTCGGTACGGGCCCGCTGTCCCGCATCTCTGCAGGATGTTTTTTCTCCTCCGGCATTTTGAAAAGCGACCGTTCTGTCGGAAGCTGTGGATAAAACGGCACGGAATAGTACTGGTCCCTCCAGCGGTAATCTCTGCCTCCCGGCACATATTCATAAGGAAAATCCTCCGGCATCTGCCGGGCCAGCCTGATCCTGTATATATCAGGATCGTGGGTAAGGATCCATTCCAGCGGCACTGTGAACACCCGGTCCACCTCCGCATGTGACCAGGTTCCCTCATAATCGTGCAGAATCGCGATATAGGTGAAAAGCGGAATTGCCCCGGGACCGATCGTATCATCCAGCGCGCCTACGATCTCGATCCTGCTCCTGTCGATACACAGTTCTTCCGTAGCTTCCCGGACAGCTGTTTCCACAGGAGACTCCCCTGCTTCGATCCTTCCTCCGGGAAAACAGATCTCTCCCGGCTGCGAACGGAGTTTTGCCGACCGGACCTCATACAGCACATGATATGCCCCGTCCCTGATCAGAAAGGGAATCAGCACTGCGGAACTTCCCCTGGGATAGGAACGGTTCTTCCTTTCATGGGCCTCTTTGATCCATGCGCGAAGACCTTCCCCGGATACAGTTCCGGCTCCCATATCTGCCCCAGCGGCAGTAAAAACCTGTTTATCCATATCTTTATCTCTCGATCTGCCCGTGATTATCCGTTAAAAAGGCAAAGGGTTCTTCATCCGCAAGGAAGTGCATGAGCTGATAGGCAGTCATGAGGGCAACCTTCTCCTCCTTTAAAATCCTGCGGATCTCATTCCGGTCAGCAAGGATGATCTGAATGTCCTCCCCTTCTTCGAGATATTTTCGGCTGGGTTCCCCGGACGCATATCCATAGACCATGCAGCAGGATTCATCCGTCAGACCGGCTGTTGTGAAACGTGCCGCCTCAAACATCTCATCCGCTTGAATGGGACTGAATGTCAGTCCGGTTTCCTCGTGCATCTCACGGACCGCCGCCTGCCGATAGTCCTCTCCTCGATCTACCAGTCCCGCCGGGAACTCGTAGACATAGCAGCCAAGGGGAATGCGGAACTGGCGGATCAGCACGACACGATCATTCTTTTCACCATACAGTGAATACATGATCACGCCGTCAGGGTCATTCCTGCCGCTTACAGCCTTAAGTTCCTCATCACTGCCGGCTCTGGACGCAACAAAATAGCGGAATCTGTGTCCCACCTTGTTGGTCCCTTTAAATTCGAACATATTCAGGAATTTATTCTGTGTCTGTCTGACGATCTCTTTGATCTCGACCATTTTTGCCTTCTCCTTCCCGGCATAATCTTCCCGGCATAATAATATAGCTATTTAACTACTGTCTTATCTTAATAATATACTACAACCGGCATTTTATCCTCGCAGTATTGGTAGAGTGTCTCTGCGCCGCTGACCGGCAGATTGACGCAGCCATGCGATCCGTCTCCCTGATAAATAGTCCCTCCGAATGCGGTTCTCCACCAGGCATCATGGAAGCCGCATCCGTCATAGAAGGGCATCCAGTAGCCGACCTTTGTCTCATACTCATACTTTCCGTTCGACTGCATAACGCCGCGCAGTGTAGTGTCCCTGAGCATGAACATGATTCCGAAGACACCCGTGGGTGTTCCGTGACCGGTCGTCGGGTCACCGCTGACGCAGTCACTTTCCATCACCATCTGGCCGTCCACATAGCACCAGATATGCTGTGCGCTCAGGTCTACCTCTATGTACGTTTTGCCAATGCCGTCATTTTCAGTCTCGTCATTATAGGGAGTAATATAGTAATCCGGTTTGCGGGTATCCTGCTTGCACTTCTTGAGGTCTTTCACCAGCTTGTCATGCTCTGTGACCTGATTGACCATGTAGCCGTAATCACCGCCGCTTACTGTGATCAGTCCGCGATTGGTAGACTGGAACTGACGGTCCATACCGATTGTATTGGAGTTGATCGCAAGTTTTTCCAGGAACTCCCAGAGCTTCTCGTCCCAGACCTCATCATCCTTGACAAGTTTCCCGTCGTCATCCTTCACAAGCCAGTCCTTCATGACATCTGAATTCAGACACATCGTATCACCGTCCGGAAGCTCATAGGTAATACTGGCTCCGACAATATCATTGAGATCATCACAGCGCGAGATGATCTTTGCATCATCCGACTTTAAGGGAGCCTCCACATAGGCCCCGCTGATCTCCTCGGCGTCCACCAGATCCGCATAGCGGGCAGCCGCGTCACCCACGCCCGCTTCCAGCTGAACGAGATCGATCGTAGTTCCCGCTGTCTCCGGGATGATCACGAACTTTCCTGCCTCCTCTTCATTTCCGTCCTGGAACTCGATATAGGCAGACTTCGGTTTCTCCATATTCTCTTCCTGCAGCTCCGGCAGTGCCTGAAGAGCCTGCGTCAAAAGATCATCATCATAAGCTCCGCCCGGTTCAATCTCATAATTCGAATCCTCAAAGAAGTACTTGGGCCAGAGCAGCTGATCCTGCTGATTCAACAATGCGCCTACGCTTCCGTCCGGTTTGTATTCAAATCCCATCTCCTGGGCATGGACGATTTCCGTTGAGCCGCCCCGGAAGCGAATATTCAGCACATAATCATTTGCTGCCTCGGCAAATTTTGCCTCAGCTTCCTCTTCTGTCAATCCGCTGCATTCATAGCCGTTGATGCGGGTCCCCGGCATAAAATGTGTACCGCAGTACTTATATCCATAAGCGTAGATTCCGCCAAGAATCCCAAGGATCAGGATCAGACTGATCCAGAATGCTGTGCGTCCGCTTCGGGCTTTTCGAGACTCAATAGTATCCTGCTGCTGTGCATTGTGCCATTCCCGGTCCACAGTCTTTTCCTGAACAGCAGGCTGCATTGACGCTTTCTGCGTCTTCGCCTTCCCGGCATGATCAGGCTTTTCCGGCTTTTCGGGTTTTTCTGACTTCTCTCCCTGCACCGGTTCTTCGGGCTCCTCTGTCTCCTGCGCCGGTTCTTCGGGCTCCTCTGTCTCCTCCGACGTCTCCGGCTCTTCTGATTTCTTTAGCTGCACCGGTTCCCCGGGCTCCTCTGTCTCCTCCGACTTCTTTGCCTCTTCTGATTTCTTTGGCTGTGCCGGTTCTTCGGGCTCTCCCAGAGAGTACTCCTCTGTCTCCGGCTCCTGCAGCCCGGAAAGTTCCTTCGGAGAATCATCTTTCACAGCCCCCGGAGCTGACGAACTGCCTGCTTCCATCTGATCTTCTTTTGCTGCATCGGATACAGATCTTTCTTTATTCATATCGGGATTTTCATCCGTCTTCCAATTCTCTACAACACGGTCCTCTGCTGATTTCCCACTTGCATTTTTCATATTTCTTTCTTTATTCATTCCTACAGGAACAACCTCCATAAACTCATACCTTCGTTCCATGACATCCTGTTTACAAACATGTCTGTGAACGCGCGACCATGGCCACATGTATGATTAAACTACGCGCTGCTTCGCACGTTCCAAATGATCAGACATTGCAGAAATGGATTCTGCGGACGCCATATATAAAGACGCATAATAATGTCGTTAAGTAACATATTCTGTGCCTGAGTTTTCTCATTATACATCATTCGTTCAAACAAATAAAACAGAAAGCGAAAAAATAATATGAAATCAAAAAAGACGTATTGTAAAAAAGTCGGGAAGAGGCATACAAAGTCTTCACGATTCCGCGGATCAAAATGAAAAATGACACAAATCCGTTCTTTCTGAGGCTGATCTTTAGAGCATCTTCCTGTATCCTTCTTTCGGCTGATTCCGGCTTTTCTTCTGCTGTTACTCGCTGCCATACAGGATCCCGTCAATCAAACGTATCCTCCCCATCCCTTGCCCGGCTCTGCTGATCCCGTCAAGCATCAGTCCGACCGCTTCCTCCGCGATCCTCGAAGGCGGAATCCTCCAGCTGGTCACAGGAAAGTCCCGATACTCCCGGTCCTCTGAAATACGGACTGCAGCGACACAAATGTCCTCCGGAATACGGAAGCCGCACTGATGGATCGCTGCCGCTCCGCCTTCCAGGAGCATCTCATCTGTAAAGAGAATACAGGTCGGATGCAGCCATTTGTTCTTCTGCAGCAGTTTCATCGTCTCCGCAAATGCTTCCTGCGCTGTTCCGGACCCGGCTGTTCTGAAAAAGTATTCGGGGACCTCCAAATGGTGTTCCTTTAGCGCAGCACATATAGCTTTCCTGCAGATTCCGCGTTCTGCTAAACCGTCTCTGAATAAAAAGGCAATCCTGCGATGTCCCCTTCTGTAAATCTCGCTGACAAGACTTCTGATCCCCTTCTCATATCCGGGAAGGACACATCTGCAGGAAGCAAAAAAACCGCCCACAGCCACAACCGGTATTTCTCCCAGGATCAGTTCCCTCAGATTCCTGAAGTCTTCACGCTGAAACAAGTCCTCCTCCAACACCTGACTGATCAGAAACACGCCCTCCATTCCAAACATCCGTGCCCTGGGCAGGTAACCGGGCCGTTCCGCTGCCGGCCCTTCTTCTCTCACAGGGCTCAAAACCACAAGATCATATCCTCTTCCGGTCAGGACTTTTCTGAGTTCCCGGACGACATTCATCAGACTCTTCCTTCCGGTCTCCTCTGTGATCAGCAGCCCCACAGTATACGTGTGCTTCCGTTTCTCCTTTACTTCATCCTTCATTCCGTGATATCCCATCTTGCGCGCAACATCCCGGACCCTTCTTTTCGTATCTTCGCTTATATCAGAATAATCACTTAAAGCCTTGCTTACAGCCGAAACCGATAAACCGCACGCCGCCGAAATATCTTTTTGCGTTACCATTATGACCTGCTTTCCTCCGTCTCATGCAAAATGCACCGCTGTTTTCCTCATCTGACTATGCTTGTCCTGGTTCTTCAAATACATGAGAACACCCTAAAAACAGCTACATATACTGTTTCTGTTATAATCAGCCTATCAGACCTTTCCACTAGTCTTCAACCGTTTTCACACAAAATAAAAGTCTGTCTTATTCCGGTATTTCGCAACTATATTATCGGATTAATGTTCTCGCCTGTCAGTCTTACATGCTCAATATCAAAAAAGACCAAGTCTAAGCTGCCTCGCACCCACAAGCAGGTATGGAATAATATATTTTGCTGCAAGGTAAGGCAAAAAAGTGGCAAAAATAATTATGGATTTTTTAAATATTCTAATTGACAAATACTATTCATGCGGCTATAATCATACTTGCTGTTGAGAAAACAGCAGAAAAATGTACGTGTAGCTCAGCTGGATAGAGCGTCTGGCTACGGACCAGAAGGTCGCGAGTTCGAATCTTGTCACGTACATTACAAAAGCACCTGCATCACGCAGGTGCTTTTTTTGCGCGAAGCAATGAGCCATGCACATACAAATCAAAACCGGACGCGTCGAGCTTACTCGTAAGCGGCCGGGATTTGATTTGGATGTATACGGCGAATGCCGCGACAGCGAACAAATGCTTTGCATTTGAGAGCCTGTCGGCATGGCGAATTGCGTTTTGGCATAAAGCAATGAGCCCAAAACCGGACGCGTCGAGCTTGCTCGTAAGCGGCCGGGATTTGATTTGGATGTATACGGCGAATGCCGCGACAGCGAGTAATCGCTCCTGCGATTACGAGCCTGTCGGCATGGACTCATTGCTTTTCCAGTTTTTTTCAGTTTGTCTCGTCGGGAGCTTGCTCACGAAAGAGACTTTGGGGTTTTTTAAGCATACGGCGAAGTTTATTCATGTTCCCTGGTCAGATCAGCATACTGTGCCTTCCAGGCGGTTTTGATAAAATCATCCGGCGCCAGAAGGATCTGGCATCCGACTTTTCCGCCGCTGATATAGATGCGGTCCTGTTGCCGGGCATGCGAATCAAGGCGTGTCACAAAGTTCTTTTTCAGACCGATCGCAGTACAGCCGCCGCGAACATATCCCGTCAGCGGAAACAATTCTTTCTGATGGATCATGGCAACTGACTTCACACCGACTGATCGGGCACATTTTTTCAGGTCCAGCTCCTCATCAATGGGGATCACAAAAACATAATGTTCCCTGTCCGGAGCAACGGTGACCAGCGTCTTAAATACTTTCTCATGGGGCAGTCCCAGATGGTCCGCTGTCTGTGCTCCGTCCACAAATTCATCGCATTCATAAGAGAAATGCTCATAGGAAACGCCTGCCCGATCCAGGATCCGCATAGCATTTGTCTTTATCTCACCTTTATCTTTTTTTGCCATATTCATCTCCATTTTGAAAGCATTATGCGACACTCCAATCACAGACTATAATCCGATAAACAAAGGCACCCCTCTGCAAAGGTCGCAGAGGGGTGCCGGAATATCAGATTCGATCAAAGATCATCTTAAAAGCAGATTATGCTTTCAGCTTCTTGATCTCAGCGGTCAGAGCGGGAACAACCTCGAACAGGTCGCCGACGATGCCGTAATCAGCAATATTGAAGATGCTGGCATCCTCATCCTTGTTGATGGCGATGATGCAGTCAGAGCTGCTCATGCCGGCAACGTGCTGGATAGCGCCGGAGATACCGCAAGCGATGTAAAGCTTGGGGCCGACGGTCTTACCAGTCTGGCCAACCTGGTGAGAATGTGCGATCCAGCCGGAGTCGACTGCTGCACGAGAAGCGCCTACGACGCCGCCCAGAAGGTCTGCGAGCTCTTTCAGAGGAGCGAAACCGTCGGGGCCGCCAACTCCACGTCCGCCTGCGACGATGACGTCTGCGCCTTCAAGGTCGACAAGCTCGCCTGCAGCTTCCTTGATGACCTCAAGGAGAACGGTGCGGATCTCTTCGGGAGCTACGTGGAACTCTTCTTTGATAACTTCAGCCTTGTTCTCGCCAGCTTCGGGTTTCTTGAAAACGCCGGGACGGACAGTGCCGCACTGAGGGCGATGATCAGGGCACATGATGGTAGCCATCAGGTTGCCGCCGAAAGCAGGACGGGTCCATGCAACGTTTCCGGTCTCTTCATCGATGTCCAGGCTTGTGCAGTCTGCGGTAAGTCCGGTGCCGACGCGGGAGGAGAAACGAGGGCCCATGTCACGGCCGTTGTTGGTTGCGCCGATCATGATGGTGGTGGGACCATACTTCTCGGTCAGGTGATACAGAGCCTTTACATAGGCATCAGTTGTGTACTGCTTGTACTCAGGGCCTTCTACGACGATGACCTGGTCAGCGCCATAGATGCCTGCCTGCTCGACAGACTCAGCTACGTTGTCGCCGATTACGACTGCAACGAGCTTTCCGCCCTGCTTGTCGGCCATCATACGGCCGGGATTCAGAAGCTCAAGGCCAACCTTTTTGGGAGAGCCGTCTTCGTTTGTTTCAATAAATACCCACAAATCTTTGGTTTTAGCTTCCATTCTTCAATCCCCTCCTATCAGACAATATTGGCGTCCACAAGAATCTTGGCAAGCTTCTTAGCAGATTCTTCGCCGGTCTCTTCTTTGATCTTCATGCCGCCCGATTTTACAGGAGGTGTGAAGGACTTCTTAACGTGAGTCGGGGAACCATTCAGGCCATAGTGGCTTGCATCCATGGTGGGATCAAAATCATCGCCCAGAGTCTCGAATTTAGCCTTGTTAGCCATCAGTTTTCTCTTGATGGTGGGATAACGAGGATCAAAGCTGGGCTTTGTGAAGGTGATGAGGCAGGGAGTCTTAACGCCGATAATCTGAACGCCGTCCTCTGCTTCTTTTCTTACCTTGAATCCATCCTCAGTTGCCTCGATCTCAAGGCCATAGGTAACCTGGGGAACACCAAGCCACTCAGCGATCTCGGGGCCGACCTGTGCGGTGTCACCATCGATAGCCTGCTTGCCGCAGAAGATGGCATCGAACTTACCCTCTTTCTCCTCGAGAGCCTTGATCGCATGGGAGAGAATATAGGAAGTTGCCAGTGTGTCAGATCCGCCGAATGTACGGCCGGAAACCAGATAACCCTTATCTGCAGCGATACCGACGCACTCTTTCAGGACTGCAGTTGCCTGAGGCGGTCCCATGGTGACAACGGTGATCTTGGTGCTGGGATCCTTATCCTTAATGCGGGCAGCTGCCTCAAGAGCATAGCCATCAAAGGGATTCAGAATAGCCGGAACACCTTCGCGGATAAGGGTGTGTTTGACCGGATCGATTTTAATCTGAGTCGTATCCGGAACCTGTTTTACACATACCAGAATGTTCATAAAAGCCTCCTTCTAAAGTGATTCTTACATGAAATATAATATATCATGCACAACTGACAATCGCAAGTTAGCTTCTTAAAATCATTGTATTCTTTTTATATTCGATACCACAGGTCACACACTGACCAGTGTGTGACCTGCATACATTTGATACAAATGTGAAGTTGCCGACGATCGAAGCACTGCACATGACATTCAGATCATGTTATTACTTGTCGGTCGCGACCTTGTTCTTGGGTCCGTTGGAATAGTCATAGAAGCCGATGCCGGTCTTGACACCAAGCCTCTTGCCGCGAACCATCTTACGAAGGAGCGGGCTGGCAGCATATTTGTTGTCGCCAGTATCTGCATAGATGACGTCCATAATTGCAAGGCAGATGTCCAGGCCGATGAAGTCGCCGAGCTCAAGCGGTCCCATAGGGTGGTTGCAGCCAAGCTTCATAGCTGTGTCAATGCCTGCGATATCGGAAACGCCGGTGTACTTAACATTGATTGCTTCGTTGATCATAGGGATCAGGATTCTGTTAACGACGAAACCTGCTGCCTCGTTGACCTGTACGGGGGTCTTGCCGAGCTTCACGGAAATCTCATTAATCTTCTCAACATACTCTGCAGGAGTGTTGATGCCGGCGATAACTTCGACCAGCTTCATAACAGGTGCAGGGTTGAAGAAGTGCATACCGATGATGGGCTTGGACAGGCCTGCGCCGATCTCGGTGATGGAAAGAGAAGAAGTGTTGGATGCGAAGATGCAGTCAGGGTTCTTGACGATTTCGTCCTGAAGCTCCTTGAAGCATTTTTTCTTAATGTCCATAACCTCGAGGGCTGCTTCCACTACGAGGTCGGGATCTACGGCGATGGTATTGAGACCGCACTCAAATTTAGCAAGGATGGCATCTGCCGCTGCCTGCTCCATTTTGCCCTTGCCGACCATTCTGTCAAGACCGCCTTTGATCTTGTTAAAGCCGCCCTGAGCAAACTCTTCCTTGATATCGCAGAGATAAACTTTCTCTACTTCTGCACACTGCGCGAATGCCTGCGCAATGCCGGATCCCATGGTGCCAGCGCCGATAACTGCAACTTTCATGATCGTATCCTCCTTAAAGTTGATATATGGTTTGTAACCTCTGTCCTTCAACGGCCAGCGGCCGGTTTCCCAGTGAATGTTACTGTATGGTATCGGATTATCGAAAAACGCTTTCTGAAAATCCGGATCACCCGAGATACTCAGCCCTCCGGCTCAATCATACCGTAGGTGCTGCCTTTTCTCTTATAGACAACTGCAATCTGTTCTGTCTCCGCATTGATGAACACATAGAAATTATGTCCCAGCAGTTCCATCTGTACGCAGGCATCTTCCGGATACATAGGTTTGAGGTCAAACTGTTTTTTCCGGACGATCCTGATATCTTCATCATCATAATAGCTGCGCTCGATATACTCTCGTTTAAAAGATGCCGCTTCCTGATGACGTTTGATCAGTTTGCTCTTATACTTCTTTAACTGCCGCTCAATGACCTCCTCAACCAGATCGATGGAGACATACATATCATTGCTGACCTGTTCGGAGCGGATAATGTTGTCCCTCACAGGAATGGTAACCTCGATCTTGTGCCTGTCACGATTGACCTGCAGTGTGACATGCACCTCCGTGTCAGGAGAGAAGAACTTATCCAGTTTGTCAAGTTTCTGTGTCACAGCCTCCTTGAGAGAATCTGTAACTTCCATGTTTTTGCCGACAATGACGTACTTCATAGGTGCCTCTTTCCGCAGCAAACGCCGCTGTTATCTCTTGATATTTACAAATCACCTGACCCCGGTCATTCCAAAACCGGAAGAACAGGCTATCTGCACAAGACCATTATATCATAACCATCGTCAGATTTGCACAATTATTGCAAGTCTTTTGCTGTATAAGAGACTTCCTTTATATAATATACACAAACAAGCATAAAAGAACAGTAGGTATTTACCTGTATTTTGCACAAAAAAACAGACAGTCGGTATTAACCGGCTGTCTGCCCGAATAACAGGTGAAAAAACAGGAACTGATCCTCCTCATTCGCTGACAATCAAAAGAATAACCGCGGATAAAAGCCGGGGAGCGACATGCTCACACGTTTCTGGTCACACAAAGGCACATGAAGCTTTTCTCATGCCTGTTTGAGACGCTCCGGCATGGGACGCACATATAATCAGTTGAAAAGCCTGCGGATGCAGACAATGTGCATGAAATCCGCCCTTGAGGTGGTGATTCCGTGGCGCTCATCCTGCGCATGGACGATCATACCATCGCCCATATAAAGGGCTACATGTCCGTTGTAGCATACGATATCTCCGGCACGCGCTTCCGCAAGAGAAGCAACCGGTGAACCGACACTACGGTCGGATCTGTCATAGTGGGGAAGACGGAATCCGAAGTTTCCGTAAACTGCCATAACAAAACCGGAACAGTCCGCGCCATGGGTCAGGCTGGAGCCGCCCCATACATAGGGATTTCCGATATACTGCGTCGCAAACTCAATGACAGCCTGTCCGGATTCTTCACCCGCCTGGCTGACCGCGACCTGTGCGACATCTGCCTGTGCAGCTGCCGCATCAGCAGCCCTGAGAGCAACCTCTACGACCGCTGTTGCAGTTTCCTCGTCTGCAGAATCTGCAACGTTCGCCCTGGTCTTCGCAAGTTCAACAACCGCGTCAGCTTTTTCAGCTTTACGCTGTTCGTGATCCGCGCGTTCCTTGACATTGGAATTGTTGACACGGTCCACTTCCTCTCTGGAAGATTCCGCTACAGGATATGCCATACTGAGAGATACTTCCGAAGAAGGGATATATCCGACACCATTATCTGTCAGGATACCGATCCACCCGTCCGTACTCTCCAGGACTTCATACTGATCGCCTTCTTTAGCGTCACCGATAATCTTGGAATTATCCGTGGAATCCTGATAGATATCAGTTCCCTTGTCCTCTTTCACGGTTGCAAGCGGTGTACTTACGATCTCGGAGAGGGCTTCTGCCTCATTTCCCTCTACCAGATACTCGTTCATTACATAACCGACAACATTGCCGGAACGGATCTTTGTCCAGCGCTCATCCTCTTTGCGCAGTTCAATAGCCAAATCATTACTATACATCTTGCCCAGAACTTCGCTTCCCAGAGAAGGCTCAGCATGAATGTTCAGGTAGACGTTGGGAGAAGCAACGACAATTTTCTTATCTCCCGCCCCTGTCTGCAGCGCGGGAACATCTTTCTGATTCTCTGTAAAAGGTGCAGTAACAGCAATCTGTTCCTCGATCACGCTGTTGACATTGCTTTTATCGAGCGCAACCGAAAGGTCGGGAAGGACTGCCGAATTGTATTGCTCTGCAGCTTCTGCAAAAAGATCTGCAACAGGTGTCTCTGCATCTGCAGCGGCAGCCATCGGAATCTCAATATTCTGTGCAGAAGCATCGTCTGCCATATCTCCGGAGACAAAAGCCTGTTCTGCCGGATCTGTATAATCCGGTGAATCAGAAAGGAAACGACTTACACCATCTTGCGCAGTGCTGTCTTCCTTCTGTCCGTTTTCGAGAGTATTTGCAAGAGAAAGGCCTTCCTCAGCTGTCTCGCCTGCAAGAACCGGCATGCCGGCCATAGATGCGATTGCCGCTGCAGAAAGCATTCCAGATAACAGCTTGACTCTTTTAAACCCCATTGTTCCTCCGATTTTATTAAAAATTTATAATTATAATTCTTACAGAAATTTCGTTTTTGTTACAAATTTGTTACATCCAGCAGTAACTATACCAGATGTAGCTATACATGTCAAGTAAACGGCAGATGCGTGGTTTTTTTCTCAGCTTTTTATAGTTAATAATACACAAATAAAAATACATATTTCCTCGCATTATGTAGGAATCAGCTATTCAATTTGTACAAATTGTCACCAAACAGCTCAAAAAAACGACGAGAGTAAACGTTTTAGATATACAAAAGCAAAAAAATACCTGAAATATGCGCACAAGGCATACTTCAGGTATTTTCACTGCCGGCAGTCGGGGTCGAACCGACACTCGATTTAAGTCGAACGGGATTTTAAGTCCCGCGCGTCTGCCAATTCCGCCATGCCGGCATAAGCAGATTTTAACACCGACCCGAACCCAAAAATCGCGGATCAATTGTCAATTAAGATGCAGTACATCCTAGTGGATCCTCGGGGACTCGAACCCGGGACCGACCGGTTATGAGCCGGTTGCTCTAACCAACTGAGCTAAGGATCCATTCTCACATTGCCGAACGGGCAATGAAATGACTCCGACGGGAATCGAACCCGTGTTACCGCCGTGAAAGGGCGATGTCTTAACCTCTTGACCACGGAGCCTTATATCCGATCCAGCCGCATTCAAAGTGCTGCAGAAACGACCGGGAATCTCCTGTATGAGAAACGTTTGGAATACATAAAACATAATGCGGCAGAAACTAATTTCTGCCGCATTAAAAGCGCCTCGAGCAGGGCTCGAACCTGCAACACCGCGGTTAACAGCCGCGTGCTCTACCATTGAGCTATCAAGGCATTTATACAATCAATTCTGAAAGCTTTACGTGCAGACTCTTCTAAAAAAAGATGCCTCAGCATCTTTTTCTTCATACCTTCAAAACTGAATAAGAGAAGGGCACATCTCACAACTGAGCAGTGCTGCTTATGCAAGACCGACAGCTGACCATAAGGCCAACCATCGAACTTGAGGATAAGCAACCGACCTATTAGTACGCGTCAGCTCCATACGTTACCGTACTTCCACCTCGCGCCTATCCACCTCGTGGTCTTCAA
>Ga0256404_1010096_pt1 | contig 13212 bp, 9 predicted proteins | sample RumenRJG_01DNA_FD_185990 | JGI IMG/M metagenome (GOLD analysis project Ga0256404, IMG submission 185990) | Bovine rumen microbial communities from Lethbridge, Alberta, Canada - RJG_01 | ecosystem: Host-associated > Mammals > Digestive system > Stomach > Rumen | place: Canada: Alberta | collected...
CCTCCACCATAATTATTTCTTGCTTTATCAGTTGGAAGGGGATACAGCTTATGTAACCAACATTTTTCATGGACTGGAAGACGTGGATAACAAGTTACGATAATTATATAAAGGTACCTGGTATCATTACAGTATTGAGGTTTTATAGGGAATAGCGGAGTTTGGCGAATTTGACCTTCAGAACGTTGACCTTCAGAATCAGACGTTCAGAATCGGTCGACTAGACGGACTAGGCGCAGACCAGGCCTGCCGATACACATCAAGTATCGGCAGGTCTTTTTGTCCAACTTTATGCCTAACTGACCCGACCCGCGACTCTGTATAGTGAATTTCACAAAGCCCGCGAGTATAATAGAATCTGTATAGACAGGCCACTGAAAACGCGGGGAGATTGCCAATGTCTGCTGAAAACTATGTTTACAAAAAAGAAGTCGACTGGTCCCTGTTCAACTATGGGCTGAATATTCCCATCCAACACCAAGTCAAATTCAAGCAGATCGCCGGCCGGTTTATCGAACGAGGTGAATCGAAGCCGATCACGCTGTATTTGAATGGATGTTCTTATAAAGCACGCCTGAATAATCTCAAAATCGATGCAAAATATGGAAACCATGCAGACATGGTTCAGATCCGCTATTCCGGCAATAGCGATATTGCGAATGCGCTTCGAGGGTGCTTCAACCGCAGTTATGCATATATCAAAAGGATTAAGGACATGCGGGCCAAAGGATCGAAGAACCATGTTCCGCTGCCGGATGAGATGAAAGAGTATCTGGCAATCTATACAACGGAATATGATGACAGCTATATTTTGGAACCGATCGTGGCGAGTGATCTGGAGGTGTACAGATCCAGTATTGAGAATCAGAAAGAGCGGATAGTCGAGGCGTCCATTGATTATGATGTGACTGATCCCAATGCAGGCTTTGCGGAGAATGAAAGGCTGACGCGGATACGAAAGCTGAACCGCAAGATTGGGGAGAATCTGAAGATTCTGTACAATTATCGCTGCCAGATCTGCGGGAAGACGATTGGCGAGGAGTACGGTTCCCACATCGCAGAGGCGCATCATATCGACTATTATGTGAACAGTCTGAACAACGACTCAAACAACCAGATGGTCGTGTGCCCGAATCATCACAGTATTATTCATGATGCTAATCCGAGGTTTGATCGGAAGAGGATGATGTACCTGTACCCGAATGGGGCGGAGCAGAGGATTGTGGTGAATTTGCATTTGAGATAAATCAACATGAATTTGCAGCAATGTAGGTAGCATTAATGAATTTTCGGTTATAGAGATAGCGAAGATATAACTGTGTTGTTTTATAACAGAACTGATTTATTTCTGTGTTTCAGGAAGAAGGAGCTCATTGAATTATGGCTAGAAGGCGAGGAAACAATAATTCTACTGGATCTTGTATTATTTATATGTTTATGATTGGGTTCATTACCTCTGTAGCTGGAGCAATATATAAAAGAGCGTGATAATTATACGTGCTGCAATTGTGGAAATTCGATTTATACTGAGCCGAATTTGTTATTGGAGATTGATCACATTAATCCAATTTCAAACGGTGGGTTGACTACGGAAGATAATTTGCAAACATTATGCTGGAAGTGTAATCGAATTAAGGGAGCAAAAGTAAACTATCCTTATTGATTTCAATAGGGATACATGTAATAAAGAATTCAAGTTCAGTATCCTAAGAGTAACTTCTACAGGGTGGAACTTTGTTTTGCACAGGTGGAAGTTAGAAATACACTTAACGGATTTCGAGCACATGTTCTTATGTAGGACAGTGCGCGGAATCTTTTTTTGTCCGTTTTTTTGACCAACTCAGATTCGCGGCACGATTGCATTAGTGATTTAAGGCTTTTTAAGCGTATAATAATTCTATTGAAATGGCTATGAGAACTGTGGAAAAACAGTATCTGTAGCAAGGTTCAAGTTTTGTATGAATTAATAAATAAAAAAGAGAATCAAACGATTCTCTTTAAACCCGCACAATGCGGACACGAGGTGCGATTTCGGCTAAAGCCTTATTTGAACTCACCCTGTAGATGTAAATATTATAGCAATGGCCGTAAATATCGTCAAGAAAAGCCCGGTGCACTTTTTTAATAATCATCTTGTAATAACAACTTAGGGGAAAGGAAGAAATGAACATGGCACAGAAGTATTATCTTGGTTTGGATATGGGAACATCATCTTTAGGATGGGCTGTTACAGATTCGGAATATCATCTTCTTAGAGCGAAAGGAAAAGACTTGTGGGGAGTTCGCTTGTTCCCTGAGGCAGAGGCCGCAGCAGGCCGAAGAACGAACCGGATATCAAGGAGAAGACTTCAGAGAGAAAAAGCAAGAATTGGATTTGTAAGAGATGTTTTTGCAGATGCTATCGGCAAGGTTGATCCCGGTTTCTATCAGAGACTGGATGACAGCAAATACTTTCCCGAAGATAAAACAGAAGTACAAAGATTTGCGTTATTTTCCGGGAATGGATTCACTGATCGGGAATATTATGATCAGTTTAAAACAATCTTTCATTTACGCAGCAAGCTTATTCATTCTACAGAGCCTGTAGATGTAAGACTTGTTTATTTGGCAGTTGCAAACATCTTCCGGCATCGTGGTCATTTTTTAAATACAAATCTTACAGATGGCCAAACAGCAGAATTAGAGGATATCTATGCGCAGCTTGTCGATGTAACCTCCAATTTGCCAGCATCTGTTGATACTGAAAAAATGAAAGAGATTCTTTCTTCAAACAAGATTACTAATTCACGTCGTAACGAACAACTTATGGAACTTCTTCAGGTTAGTAAAAAGATGCCGGAAGCAGAGATGCTGAAGATGATTTGTGGATTGAAAGGCACTCTGTCAAAAGCGTTCACGGATATAGAGTTCGATGAAGATCAACAGAAATTCTCCATTTCATTCCGTGATGGAAATTATGATGAAAAAGATGCTGAAATGCAGACACTGCTTGATGAAGATAGTTATGAAACTGTTCAATTGCTCAAGCAAATACATGACTGGGGATTGCTTGCCAATATTATGAGAGGTGAGCAGTATCTTTCCGATGCAAGAGTGAAATCATATGAAAAACACGCACAGGATCTTAAGATCCTAAAAGAACTATATAAAGAATACGGCAGCGGGCAATATAACAAGATGTTCAGAATAATGGAGGACCACAATTATAGTGCATATGTGGGATCCGTCAACTCTGATAAAGAAAAAGGGAAGGTGCGTAGAGGATCTAAGAAGGATCGTGACGGTTTCTACAAGAAGATAAAGTCTGACATGTTGGGCATGCAGAAGAAAGCACCGGAAGATGACAGAATTCGATATATATTGGATGAGATTGATAAAGAATCATTGTTGCCTAAGCAGCTGACATCCGCAAATGGAGTTATTCCGTATCAGGTTCATTTAAAGGAACTGCGGAAAATTCTTTCAAATGCAGAACAATATCTTGAATTCCTGAAGGAGTCAGATGAGACTGGACTTACAAACAGTGAAAAAATACTGCAGTTATTCTCATTCCAAATCCCATATTATATTGGTCCCTTATATAACGAGGGGAATGCTTCTCATAATGCATGGGTTTGTAGGAAAGAGTCAGGGAAGGTATTCCCGTGGAACTTTGAGCAGAAGATCGATGTGAAATCTTCTTCAGAAGAGTTTATTCGCCGATTGGTCAGAAAGTGTACTTACCTTACGTCAGAAAACGTATTACCCAAGAGTTCGTTGCTTTATCAGAAGTTCATGGTTCTTAATGAACTGAATAACTTAAAAATCAATGGGGTTTCTATCGATACAGAACTAAAGCAGGACATATATCGAGAATTGTTCTGTAGAGAGAAAAAGATCACATCAAAGAAAATCAAAGAGTATTTGATCATGCACGGAGTATGCTCTAAAAAAACAGGAGTAGAGATTTCCGGAATTGATGGTGATTTTAAGAGTTCTTTAAGTAGTTATCTACTGTTCCGTGAAATTCTCAATGTAAGTGTTCTGTCATATGAGCAAGAGAAGATGGCAGAACAAATCATTTTCTGGGCGACTGTTTACGGAGATACAAAATCATTCCTCAAGGAGAAAATCGAGGAGAGTTATGGAGACATATTATCGCCTGCTCAGATTAAACGTATTTGCAGTATTAAGTTCAGAGACTGGGGGAGATTATCCAAGGCTGTACTTGAACTTGAAGGGGCAGATTGTGAAACAGGTGAAGTTCTTACAATCATTAGCAGAATGTGGAATGAGAATGTGAACCTTATGGAATGTCTGAGTGACAAATACACTTATTTAGAGGCGATTCGGAATGAGGGGCGGAGTATCTCGCACTCATTTGAAGAGATTCAGTATGAGGATCTAGAAGAACTCTATATTTCTGCCCCGGTTAGAAGAATGGTATGGCAGACGATTTTGGTCGTGAAAGAACTCGTTAAAGTCATGGGTGGCCCCCCGGAGAAGATATTTGTCGAGATGGCCCGGGATGTTGATGGAAAGAACGAGAAAGTTAGAAAAGACAGCCGTCAGAAGAAGTTTGCAGATTTATACAAAAAATGCAAAGACGAAGATAGAGATTGGAGTAAAGAGATTGCCGATACACCAGAGGCAAAATTCAGAAGCAAAAAGTTGTATCTATATTACACGCAGAAAGGCCGCTGCATGTATACCGGAGAACCAATTGACTTGGGAGATCTGTTTAATGACAATCTCTATGACATTGACCACATTTATCCCCGGCACTTTGTCAAAGACGACAGTATCGAAAAGAACCTTGTGCTTGTAAAAAAACAAGTAAATAGTCACAAAAGTGATAACTTCCCTCTGGAAGCCGATATTCGCACTAATCAATATAGCTGGTGGAAATATCTTTGTGATGGACATTTTATTACAAAAGAGAAATTTGAGAGACTGACTCGCAGTACACCGTTTTCTGCCGAAGAACTGGCTGCTTTTATCAGCCGACAAATTGTTGAAACCAGGCAAGGAACGAAGGTAGTTACAGAGTTATTTGAAAACTCGTTTCCTAATGCCGAGGTGGTTTATTCCAAGGCTGGGGTCGTAAGTGATTTTCGCCATAAATTTAACCTGTTGAAATGCAGAGAGATTAATAATTTCCATCATGCTAATGATGCGTATCTGAATATTGTAGTTGGCAATACGTACAATGTGAAATTCACAAAGCATCCGGCAAATTTCATAAAAGAATATCAGCGTGATCCTAAGCATTTCGAATATCATATGGATAAGTTGTTTGATTATCCGGTAACTCGTGGTAATGAAGTAGCATGGAAGACTAAAGGCGGAGAGAGCATTAAGACTGTTCGAAAGGTAATGAGCAGGTACACGCCTCTCGTTACGCGGATGAATTATGAAGAACACGGGCAACTATGGGATCAGACAATTTACAGTGCTGATGATGCTGCAAAGGCAAAAGGCGTTGGATATGTTCCTGTAAACACAAATGATCCCAAAATGCAAGATGTTACAAAATATGGTGGTTATAAAAAATACACCGGTGCGTATTTCTTCTTAGTTGAACATCTCAAAAAAGGTAAAAAAGTCCGAACATTGGAAGCGATGCCGCTATACTTGAAAGACTCTCTTGATTCAAAAGAAAAAATGGAGGAGTACTGCAGGGAAAAACTGGGATATCAGGATCCGTCGGTAAGAGTTGAAAGGATTAAGATGTATTCTCTCATAAAGGTAAATGGGTTTTTCATGTACCTTACGGGGAGAACAGGAAATCAGTTAAATGTCATTAATTCTGTGGAAATGAAGTTACCTGCGCATTGGAGTGCGTATATTAAACGACTATTTGCATACTCACCATCATCAGATAGTGATATTGAGGAAAGTGACGTCAAAGACCTTGTTACTAATGAAAGAAATTGTACTTTATATTCAATTTTGGCAGAAAAGCATTACTCAGGTATTTACAGTAAGAGACCAAATCCTGTTGGAACAAAACTTAAATCATGGGAAAAAAGTTTTGAAGCGTTGCCAATTGATAAGCAAGTATATATATTAAAACAGCTATTACAGCTATCTTCAAATAGTAATCAAGGGGCTGATCTGCAGTATCTTGGAGGTGCAGCAAAAACGGGCGTAGCTTTACTGAACAAAATGATAAATGGATACAGAGAGTTTCGACTTGTATCGTTGTCACCTACAGGTGTGTATAAGTCAGAAACCGATTTATTAACTATATGAGCTGGAGAACAATTGTAGTTTCAAATACCGCTAAGCTGGATTATCAACTTGGGTTTATGGTGATACGTGGTGAAGAGACTGTGAAAATCCATATCAACGAGATTGAAATGTTGATTGTGGAGAGTACGGCGGTCTCTTTCACCGCGTACTTGATGAACGAACTAACCAAGAATAAGGTCAAAGTAATATTTTGTGATGAGAAGAGAAATCCCTCCTCAGAACTCTTGCCTTATTATGGAGCACATGATACTAGTGCAAAAATTCGTCATCAAATGGAGTGGACAAAAGAGAATAAGGCTGCAATTTGGACGGAAATTGTTACTGAGAAGATACGTAAGCAGGCTGAACACTTACAGGATCAATCTAAAACAGAGGCAGTCCTTTTGTATCAATACATTGAGGAAATGGCTTTCGGAGATGAAACTAATCGTGAAGGACATGCAGCAAAAGTATATTTTAACGCCTTATTTGGAAAAGACTTTTCAAGGACAGAGGAATGTCCGCTAAACGCCGCCTTGAATTATGGATATAGTATCATCTTGTCATTATTTACGAGGGAGGTCGTTTCCAACGGTTATATTACTCAGGTCGGACTGTTTCATGACAATATGTTCAATCAGTTCAATCTTGCGTGTGATTTGATGGAACCGTACAGGCCCATTATTGATAGGTTTGTAATGGAAATGAAGCCTATGCAATTTGAAAAAGAAGAAAAGCATCAGATGATTACAGTGCTTAATAGGGAAGTTTACATTGACGGAAGAAAAGAACTTCTCGGAAAAGCAGTAAAGATTTATACACGAAGTGTATTTGATGCCCTAAATGATCAGGATATTTCCTTAATTAAATTTTATACGCTATGAGTTTTCGCTATATGAGAGTACTTGTGATGTTTGACCTTCCTGTAACGACTGCAGCTGGCAGGAAAGAGTATGCTCGTTTTCGTAAGTTTCTGATTAAATCGGGGTTCATGATGCTTCAAGAAAGCATTTACTGTAAACTGGCAACGAACGATTCTGCGGCTGATGCAATACTGTCAAGTGTGCGTTCACACAAACCTGAGGACGGATTGGTACAGGTGCTTAGAGTGACAGAAAAACAATTTGCACGAATGGAGTATATAGTTGGTGAGGCGACTAACGGGGTGTTGGATACTCCTGAAAGGATAGTTTTTTTATGAAACTAGTAAATGCGGAGTTGTTTCTTAATATTAACATTGAGGAGAACAAACCGGTAGTTCTTACAATAGAGAATCCCAAAGTTATGGCGGAAGTTGTTGGACAACTCTACGAATTGTACAATTCTGGTGAAGGAGACTTTATTCTTTCTGAAGACGGTAAGGAGTTACCATTTGAAAGAACAACAGAGATTATTATAAATCCATTTCTAATAGACTTTAATTCTCGTAAGGTGCAAAGCAAACTATATAGTGAATTATTGAATGCTGAAGCAAGCTATGTTGAAGAAAAGGCACTAATACAAGCGTTGATTATTGAGTATTTGGATAAGCTTACACAAAACGTACCGTATGAGATGATTTCTAATGATTTGGATTTGGATTCAATGAAGCTTTTTAAGATGTTTGAAGTACGAATCGAAGCACAATGCAATTCATTGTTAGAAAAGCTGGTAGAATACACAAAAATACTGTCTAGATTGTTAAGAAAGAGGCTCTTGGTGTTTGTTTCAATTAGTAGTTATCTTGATACTGATCAGCTCAATGCGTTATATGAAATATGCAACTATAATAAGATGAAAGTGCTTCTCATAGAGAGCCATGAACTATACCTTCCCTTTCATACTAAAACGTACATAATTGATAAAGATAATTGTATGATTATGAAATAGCACATGCTATGTTTAAAACTATTCTTGATTAGTCAGATTATCATATTTTTTTAAATATCTACAACTGATTACCTGTCAGTTAAGCTTGGAGAAGACCTCAATGGAATTTGAGGTTTGAGAGCCCTGTAGATTGTAATAGTTCTCAAACTTATCACGATTTTTCGAGGCTGTCAACAGGTTTGAGAGCCCTGTAGATTGTAATAGTTCTCAAACAGATTGAAATCTTGTTTGATGTCTGCGTCAGTTTGAGAGCCCTGTAGATTGTAATAGTTCTCAAACCTGTATCGTCTCAGTACCATCTTAGACATGGTTTGAGAGCCCTGTAGATTGTAATAGTTCTCAAACAGCGGGCGGGCTGTTCAATTCGAACCTGGGGTTTGAGAGCCCTGTAGATTGTAATAGTTCTCAAACTTTTTCGCCGCGTGGCTGATTGCGGGAGCGTTTGAGAGCCCTGTAGATTGTAATAGTTCTCAAACTATCCTCGAGAAGATTATGAAGACCAAGGAGTTTGAGAGCCCTGTAGATTGTAATAGTTCTCAAACAAAATCCCGGAATCCTGCTTTGCCGACGTCGTTTGAGAGCCCTGTAGATTGTAATAGTTCTCAAACCCGTCCTCACTGACGTTATACAACCGTGAGTTTGAGAGCCCTGTAGATTGTAATAGTTCTCAAACATCGTAATCTGCTTTGGCAAGCTCGATACGTTTGAGAGCCCTGTAGATTGTAATAGTTCTCAAACATATGCCTGCTGAAACGTTTGAGGGGACTGGTTTGAGAGCCCTGTAGATTGTAATAGTTCTCAAACTACCTGTCTGCTTTCTCCTCATATCTCCTTGTTTGAGAGCCCTGTAGATTGTAATAGTTCTCAAACTATTATACCGGCTTACTGTCTGCAATGGACGTTTGAGAGCCCTGTAGATTGTAATAGTTCTCAAACGTAGAGCTGAGGAAATGAGTAGAGAAGCGTGTTTGAGAGCCCTGTAGATTGTAATAGTTCTCAAACAACTCCACTGCAGATACTGAGTCTGCTTGTGTTTGAGAGCCCTGTAGATTGTAATAGTTCTCAAACGACTACTTCTCAATCCCCCGCCGGACCTTTGTTTGAGAGCCCTGTAGATTGTAATAGTTCTCAAACAACAAGGAAGATGATCACTTCGTACTGTCTGTTTGAGAGCCCTGTAGATTGTAATAGTTCTCAAACCGTCGAGATGACGGAGTGCCCGACCGTGTAGTTTGAGAGCCCTGTAGATTGTAATAGTTCTCAAACGGGCTACAACGTCGGCAGGCGTAACGATCCGTTTGAGAGCCCTGTAGATTGTAATAGTTCTCAAACACCAAGGATAAATCTGGTCGAATGGATTGTGTTTGAGAGCCCTGTAGATTGTAATAGTTCTCAAACTTGTCTCTCCTTTCCGCCTCTGCCCTTGAGTTTGAGAGCCCTGTAGATTGTAATAGTTCTCAAACCTGGAGCGCGGGATTTGTGTTTACTGCTGAGTTTGAGAGCCCTGTAGATTGTAATAGTTCTCAAACGCTTTCGTGTAGCTGTATACTACAGTGCCGGTTTGAGAGCCCTGTAGATTGTAATAGTTCTCAAACAACTGGAAAGGCTGGAAAAAGCAGTACAGGTTTGAGAGCCCTGTAGATTGTAATAGTTCTCAAACTATTGACCAAGCCATCTCAGCATTGAATACGTTTGAGAGCCCTGTAGATTGTAATAGTTCTCAAACAGCACTTCAACTACAACCCCGATGATTGTGTTTGAGAGCCCTGTAGATTGTAATAGTTCTCAAACATCACACAGTACAATGCTGACGGAACGCAGGTTTGAGAGCCCTGTAGATTGTAATAGTTCTCAAACGGGATGGGACTGCCCGTCTTGCGACTGCGTGTTTGAGAGCCCTGTAGATTGTAATAGTTCTCAAACTATTCGGGGTTCTGAACGCCAAGCGATGCGTTTGAGAGCCCTGTAGATTGTAATAGTTCTCAAACTAACTCTGCCGCCCCGTCAGGCTCACCGCAGTTTGAGAGCCCTGTAGATTGTAATAGTTCTCAAACGTGCAGCCTTCTGCAACCAGCAGGCCGTCGTTTGAGAGCCCTGTAGATTGTAATAGTTCTCAAACTCCCTACACGCTTTGGGCATAGCCCAGTCAGTTTGAGAGCCCTGTAGATTGTAATAGTTCTCAAACTATGCAAAGTGGTTGTGCAAATGCGATTGTGTTTGAGAGCCCTGTAGATTGTAATAGTTCTCAAACGCAATCAGGCTTCTCTGCCGATCGGCACAGTTTGAGAGCCCTGTAGATTGTAATAGTTCTCAAACATCACGCAGTACAATGCGGACGGCACGCAGGTTTGAGAGCCCTGTAGATTGTAATAGTTCTCAAACCTTTCCCCATGCACGGCATGAATGTTTCGTGTTTGAGAGCCCTGTAGATTGTAATAGTTCTCAAACCGGGTCAGCACTTTTGCGCAGGCTATCAGGTTTGAGAGCCCTGTAGATTGTAATAGTTCTCAAACACATTTGGCAATATCCACCGATTTGAAGAGGTTTGAGAGCCCTGTAGATTGTAATAGTTCTCAAACGATCGGAAACGTTATCAGCCAGGTCCCTACGTTTGAGAGCCCTGTAGATTGTAATAGTTCTCAAACCGTGGCGTCATTAAGAGCCCGCGCCGACTGGTTTGAGAGCCCTGTAGATTGTAATAGTTCTCAAACTTGTAAGGCGATTCCCGAAGGTGTTGTTGTGTTTGAGAGCCCTGTAGATTGTAATAGTTCTCAAACCCCGCTCCCCGTTGCGATCTCGATACAGTCGTTTGAGAGCCCTGTAGATTGTAATAGTTCTCAAACTTTCAAGGTGCTCACAAAGGCGTCCTGAGGTTTGAGAGCCCTGTAGATTGTAATAGTTCTCAAACTTTCCGGCTGTGCGGATGGCAGTGTACAAAGTTTGAGAGCCCTGTAGATTGTAATAGTTCTCAAACAAACGGCACATTCCAACACATGAAGCAGTCGTTTGAGAGCCCTGTAGATTGTAATAGTTCTCAAACGTACAATGCAGCGCAGCTGATCATCACGGTGTTTGAGAGCCCTGTAGATTGTAATAGTTCTCAAACTGCCACAGACTGAGAAGCCACAGGCATATGTTTGAGAGCCCTGTAGATTGTAATAGTTCTCAAACCCAGAGCGTCCCACGCTGTTCCGTTCCATGGTTTGAGAGCCCTGTAGATTGTAATAGTTCTCAAACCGAATGACACCTGATAGGTCACAACTGTCTGTTTGAGAGCCCTGTAGATTGTAATAGTTCTCAAACAGACCTTCGTCAGTTACACTGGGGCAGATGTTTGAGAGCCCTGTAGATTGTAATAGTTCTCAAACCGTAAGCCTTGACTGGTTAGTAGGGAGGAGTTTGAGAGCCCTGTAGATTGTAATAGTTCTCAAACCTTAGGTGGACAGATAGAAAAGGTAATATGGTTTGAGAGCCCTGTAGATTGTAATAGTTCTCAAACCCCTTAACAGGGATTATATACAAGCACCGGTTTGAGAGCCCTGTAGATTGTAATAGTTCTCAAACCCGAAAGCGCCCGGAACGTATTACTTTGAGTTTGAGAGCCCTGTAGATTGTAATAGTTCTCAAACTAGTGCAGGCGCCGTTAATGTCGAGAAGCTGTTTGAGAGCCCTGTAGATTGTAATAGTTCTCAAACAGAGGTGTGCATCTGGAAGAATCCCGTCACGTTTGAGAGCCCTGTAGATTGTAATAGTTCTCAAACTATGCAAGGTAGTCATCGATTTCTTTACAGTTTGAGAGCCCTGTAGATTGTAATAGTTCTCAAACTCAAACTCACTGTGGCGTTCTGACCAATGTGTTTGAGAGCCCTGTAGATTGTAATAGTTCTCAAACATTGGTGCGGTGCACTTGGTCTCCATTTCGTTTGAGAGCCCTGTAGATTGTAATAGTTCTCAAACTTGACCTGGTAAACAATACCATCACCATTAGTTTGAGAGCCCTGTAGATTGTAATAGTTCTCAAACCTTCTGTGCGGACATACACGGTCGTCTGCAGTTTGAGAGCCCTGTAGATTGTAATAGTTCTCAAACCACTGCTTAACACTCATAGCAACATTCCGTGTTTGAGAGCCCTGTAGATTGTAATAGTTCTCAAACTGATTCCGGAGTGCCTTTCGTGTATTCTCGTTTGAGAGCCCTGTAGATTGTAATAGTTCTCAAACGCGCCTTATTGACCTTTATCTCGCATTTGAGTTTGAGAGCCCTGTAGATTGTAATAGTTCTCAAACGATCGTTACGCACAGCAGATTGATGAAGTAGTTTGAGAGCCCTGTAGATTGTAATAGTTCTCAAACGAAATACGGGCCTCATGCCATACGGTTAAGTTTGAGAGCCCTGTAGATTGTAATAGTTCTCAAACAGTAAAAGCCTTCCAGAAGGCGAACGGCCTGTTTGAGAGCCCTGTAGATTGTAATAGTTCTCAAACGAGCCCCGGAGGGCTCAAAGATCATTATCTGTTTGAGAGCCCTGTAGATTGTAATAGTTCTCAAACTGCTGCTTCTTGTCATAGTGCCTGTACAGGTTTGAGAGCCCTGTAGATTGTAATAGTTCTCAAACACATTCCACACGGAAGGCCCGAAAGCGCCTGTTTGAGAGCCCTGTAGATTGTAATAGTTCTCAAACTGTGAGATTCTTCCGGGCGCAAATGCGTTCGTTTGAGAGCCCTGTAGATTGTAATAGTTCTCAAACAGGTTGCCTTTGACCGCCAGTGCCACATCAGTTTGAGAGCCCTGTAGATTGTAATAGTTCTCAAACAGAGTCCGAAAAGAAATTGAACAGCTCAATGTTTGAGAGCCCTGTAGATTGTAATAGTGCTCAAACACACAGCGTCATTGTTATTCACACAAAGATGTTTGGTAAGCGCCAAATTTTGGGGCGGATAGTCAGTTTTCTGGACCTTCCTTATAATTGTAGAAAGATTGATATTGAATCATTTTACTACAATTAGGAGGATAGGAAATGCAGACTACTCGCAAACAACGTGTTTCTATGTCGGAGCAGATCAGGCTTATCACCGAATGCCGCAGGAGCGGCATGACAGATGCTGACTGGTGCCGTGAGCACGGTATTGCT
>Ga0256404_1010098_pt1 | contig 13210 bp, 14 predicted proteins | sample RumenRJG_01DNA_FD_185990 | JGI IMG/M metagenome (GOLD analysis project Ga0256404, IMG submission 185990) | Bovine rumen microbial communities from Lethbridge, Alberta, Canada - RJG_01 | ecosystem: Host-associated > Mammals > Digestive system > Stomach > Rumen | place: Canada: Alberta | collected...
TGAGTAGGTCGCGGGTTCGAATCCCACTATCGGCTATTATAAAAAAGATACCAGTCCGGGTATCTTTTTTATAATTGGGGGTAGTATGGATGAGAACACTGTTTGGGTTTGAGCGCAAGCGAGCAAAGGCTGGAGCCGTCGGCGAAATAGTCAGGCTGTTCGCAGGACATATGAGCCGACGCGAAAGCCGTCTAATGCGAGCGCAGCAAGACAGTCCCACTATCGGCTGTTACAATGCTAATAGTTCTTTCATAATACGTGTGTGTTCTTCGGCCTTCTGTGTATTGCCAAGTTTACGATAGCAGATTTCCAGTTTTTCGTGTGCTTTGTAGTTATAATCCTGAATTTTCAAAATATTTTCAAAGCACTTGATAGCTTTTCTGTAGTCCTGTTTATCCATATATGCGATACCGAGTTTCAAATAAAGTCTTATTAAATAGAAATTGTGAGAATTGTATAACAGATTGGCGTTATTTTGTTTTAAGGCATATTCACTTATAGCTTCATATGCTGAATTATATTGCCCTTTGTCAATTGCTTCATTAGCTATACGTACCATTTTTTCATGAGTTCTAATTTTTATAATATCATTCCGAGCATCATTTACATTTTTAACTAGTGAATCTTTAATATCTTTTATTTGATTCTCATTTTGTAATGCTACCTTTTCTTTAAATAATGTAATTATGGGGCTTGCAATTTTACACCCTAAAATTCCTATTCTTCTGACATCTCCTAAAATTTCGAAATAATGACAACCTTCATTTATGTGAGTATTTAAAGCACTAAAATTTATATTCTGGTATGTTGGAAAACTTTGTATATATCTTATAGCTTCATCATAGTGTCCAATAATTATCAGTCGATTTATCCAATGTGTGTCTGGGATATAAAAATACATGTCATCTTCTAAATAATAGGCATAATCAAGATAGGGAGGGAATTTAAATACATTACTTGTGCTTAACATTCTATTACTACTAATATGGCCTTGAATATTATCGCGGGTAAATGTTTTATTTTTATCTTGTTGATAATTCATTTCATAGCCATTGTAATCATATAAATAATATCCATTTATATTTATAATTTTATCTGAACACATGTTGAAGAATTTGTGTGCATAGCAGATATTACCAATATCACAATTTTTTATTTTAATTGGTACGGTCATATACCAACAAAATAGTAAAAATGCAAAAACTGTCCCGAGTATTACAACTCGTTTTTTAAATAAATCTTTTATTTTTTGTAGTTGTTTTTTCATGTAGCCCCTTTCTTTAAATATAGTCATCAATATTTGAAATACTTTTTAAATTTTCAATAGGTACAATGTAATATTCGTTAGAATTATTTATTCCGTAATCTGATAATAGTTTTCTTAATTCGTTTTTATTGTAAAGTATTGGTGCAGATGTAATGTTTTTAGATAGATGAATAAGGCAAACGGGGTATTTATCTGTATGATGTGTTTCTTTTTTGAAATAATCTATAACATCCTTTATTGTGATTTTCTTGCCTATTTTATTTAATAATTCTTGTATATTCCCCTCTTCTATGTATATATAACAGCTCATAGCTTCGCTCTTTTCTTTTATTGCATATTAATACCATCATAGATACACTCTTTATACTTATAATATGGAGTTTCGTTTTCACAACTTCTCTCAATATCTTCAAGTTGTTTTTTTATAATTCCTCCGGCATTGTCATAGATATAACTTATTACGCAGGTGAATGGGCTATTAGGATTCTCATATTCACTACTGTTTTGTGCTTTATCACAATAATTTTGTCCTTCGTGTAAATAATCTTGTATATTCTTTGAATTAGATTGTGGTATTGTACAAATATAGTTATATATTTTATCACTGGTTGTTTCTGGTGGGATTGGTTTCCAATCAGTATTGTTATTTGCATATGAAGTAATTGCATTACCTTTAATATCATAAATATAGGCATGAGTTGTGAATTCTTTTCTGTTATTGCAATCAATAATGTTTTGCGCTAATGAATGGGATGCTCTTTTGTTGTAAAGGTGTTCTATTTTTTGCCATAATTCAGAATTATCATTATAGCCTTTCATCCAATATGAATATATTTGGGGGTTATATTGTTGTTGGATACTATTATTATCAATATATATATGTTGATTAATCTGTACCCAATTAGCAGCTAATACCGGAATACCAAATATTAAAAGCATAAAGGTTATAACATATTTTTTCATCTATTAATATCCTCCATATTGGTACCCATATGAAGGTGTAGAGTATTGATTCTGCATACGTTGCATTTGCTGCATTTGTTGTTGATATTGTTGTTGCTGTTGTATCATCTGCTGTTGTTGCATTTGCATCATCTGTTGCTGTTGTTGCATCATTTGATTGTATTGCATTTGTTGTCTTTGTTGTTCCATTCTGCAATTGAAATCGTACAACCCACAGCCGTAGCAAGGTGTTAGCATTCCAATAATCAGACTTACAAATAAAATCTTCTTCATAAAACTATCCTCTTTTATTAATTATTACTTTTAATTAACTTTTTATATTAAATATTTTACCTTATTTCATGCCTGTATTCATCCTACTTGAGAAGTATTTTTAGGTGTGAAAATTCTTATTTACTTTAAATATTTACTGGTAGAATCCGTTCAAATACAGGATAATAATTAATCATGAATGAAAATAGTTTCAAAAAATTGATTGGTAAAAGAGTTAGGTATTATAGGAATCTGCGTAACCTTACCCAAGAACAACTAGCTGAAATTATGGAATTCAATACTAAATCTATTTCTCTGTTAGAAAATGGTCATAATTATATTGCGCTTAACAAAGTTCCTAAGTTGTGTAATGCTCTTGGTATAGAACCGTATCAGCTGTTTATATTTGATAAAAGGAATATGCGTACTGAAAATATTAAAGCTGATATCCAAGAAATTTTAAATACTATGGATAATAAAAAACTAAAACTTGCATACAATCTTTTGTATACATTGGAGAATTATAATTTTTAAAATTTTTAACTTTTGGGCATACGTATTTTAATTTATGTACGTATGCCCAAAGCTTTGTCTTTCTTACCATTTACCCGTCTTATTCGACTAAAAAAATAATAATTTTTTATTTGTTACTTTGCGAATTAATTATCCCTGAGTAATATGTATTGGTGTAACAAATTTTTAATAGTGGAATTATTATTAAGTTTTTGGGGTATAATAAGAAAGGAGATTAAGATGGCAACAGTTGAACCTATTAGAAATTTAGACGATTTACGCAAGGTTGAAAAAATTTTAAAAAACCAAAGCAGCAGGGATTTATTACTTTTTACTATCGGTACCAATTGCGGGCTTAGGATTTCGGATATTCTAGCGCTTGATATCAAAGATATTAAAGGAAAAAATTATATCCAAATTGTCGAAAAAAAGACTAAAAAATATAAAAAATTCCCCATAAATTCTAAATTAAAACCTATGCTGGATGATTATGTAAAAGATAAAAATTACGATGAACCTTTATTTCAGTCGATTTATCACAATCGTTTGGAACGCTTTGCGGCTTATCATATAATTAAAAAAGCTTGTTCCAAAGCCGGTTTAGAAGAAAGAATCGGCACTCATACTTTGCGAAAAACTTTTGGCTATCACCATTACAAAAAATACAAAGATGTTGCAATGCTGCAAAAGATTTTTAACCATTCAAGTCCCCAAATTACTCTCAGATATATCGGAATAGAACAAGATCAAATTAACGAAAGTTACGCTAACTTTATTCTATAAATTAATCATTAAAAACAAGGCACACATCACATTTTATTCATATTGTGATTTCTTCTTTTTTAACTGCCAAAAACATACTAACATAAACAATTTTATAAGTTATTGTTTGTTAAATTTTGTATATAGAATTATTTTTTGCACCTATAACCCCAAGAAATAAACGCATTTTACGGCACATAACATTTTGAATAATTTGTTATGTCTTTGTGAAACTTCTCAACTCTGCCGGAAATTATGGACAAGTGGCTAATATGAAAATGATTTTGCCCAAATTATGATAAAAATTATGCCTGAATATGGCAATATCATTTTTCCAAGAATGAAAGAGGAAGTTAAGATGCAGAAGATTAGTAGTGTAGATAATGCTGAAAGTATAAATGTATGTTTATCTTGTGATAACAATTATGCTATGTATGCGGGTGTGGTTATTACATCTATTTTAAATAATGCAAATGAGGATGATTATTTAAATATTTTTATATTAGACGGGGGGATTAGTCCGGAGAATAAAAATAAAATTTTGTCGCTAAAATCTATAAAACCGTGCGAGATAAATTTTGTTCAGATTGATGAGAGAATGTTTGAAGATTTCCGAGGAATAACAACTCACGCGTATATTTCGCTGCCTGCATATTACAGATTAAAAATGCCAAGCTTGTTACCGCAAATTAACAGGATTATATATTTTGATTGTGATGTTATTGTAGAGCATAGTTTGAGGGAATTATTTAATACTGAAATGGGCGATTTATCGATAGCAGGGGTATTGGATGTAAAGAAAAAAATGCAAAAAATAAACCCAACTTATACAAATTCCGGAATTTTGGTAATGGATTTGGTAAATATGCGAAAAACAAACATGGAATCTAAATTTTTCGAATATACAAAAGAGCATTATTCCGAAATAGTTTGCGGTGATCAGGAAATTATCAATCAGGTTTGCAAGGGGAATATTAAAAACGTAGATAGCAAGTGGAATGTTCAAATAAGCAATTTTTCAAACCGTTCTGATTATACTAAAAATCCTTATATTGTTCATTTTATAGGTAAAAATAAACCTTGGCAGTACGCATCATTCAGTTACAGAAAAGATTTGTTTTATAAATATTTGCAGATTTCTCCTTGGGCATTAAACAAAAAAGAATTATTTAAATTCAGAGTAAAAGGCGAATTTGTGGGACTTTTCAAATATATATTGCACAGACCTTTATTTATGCTAAGGCCAAAATTCTGGTATGCATTTTTTAGAACATATTTGTGCTTGTGGGAGAAAAATTAGATGAAAGTTGAAAATTTCGGCCAGGAATTAAGAGGGAAAATGAGCAAAGAGAAATCATTTATAATAGAAGATACAAATGTAGTTCCAAACAAAACAAAATTTGCGATTTGTTTTAGTATAGATAATAGTTATGCAAAGTATTTTTCTGTAGTATTGCAATCGTTTATACTAAATTGCAGCAAAGAAGTTAATTATGATATTATTGTCTTATTTAATGATTTATCGATTGAAAATATTTCAAGACTTTCATCTGATTTACCTAAAAATATTTCTCTAAGATTTTATAATATAACCCAAATAAAAGAAAAATTTATAGATAAAAATAAATTCAAGCCAAGAGGCTATTGGTCTGAGTCTATGTATTTTAGGCTTTTAATACCTGAGATATTTAAAAATTATGAAAAAGTTTTATATTGTGATTCAGATATAATATTTAACGATAATATTGATAAAATATTTTCAATAGATACAGAGGACAAAAGTTTATTGGTTGTATTAGATTCTGTTGTTCAAGAATTAAAGTACGATAAGAAGCGAAAAAATTTTATAGAAAATGAATTAAATATAAAAAAATCATCTTGTTATTTTAATTCCGGAGTTATATTGTTCAATCTTTCTAAAATTGATAATGAAAAATATTTTGAATCTTTAACTTTGAACTTAAAAAATCATAGGAATTTGTTATTCCCTGATCAAGATCTTTTGAATATTATTTTTCAGGATAAAGTTAAATATGTTTCTCAAGTTTGGAATTTCCAAGTTAATATCCAAATATATCAGCAAGCGCATTTGCCTTATTACGAGCAAGAATATTTAAATGATTATTTAGCGGCAAAAGCAAACCCTATAATTATTCACTATTCCGGAAGTGAAAAACCTTGGCAGAATCCTTTTTTGTTTTTACATTATAAATTTTGGGAAATCGCAATAAAATCGAATTTTTATACAGAAATTTTATATGAAGATTTTAATGAAAAATTAAAATTAATTTCAAATAAGAATTCAATAAATCGAAAATATCTAATAGCCAAAATATTATCTTGGATTACCTTTGGCAGAGCAAAAATTAAAATTAAAGAAGAACGTGTGAAATTGAAAGTAAAGGTGCGAACTATAAAAAATATAATAAATGGTGATTATTAGAGAAGTATAGAGCTTCTTTATAGTATGGAGAAAAAATGCCGAAGATTAGTGTAATTATACCTGTATATAATGTAGAAAAATATCTAAGACAGTGTCTTGATAGTGTAGTTAACCAAACACTAAAAGACATTGAAATAATTTGTGTTAATGATGGTTCTACAGATAATTCGCAACAAATTTTAGAAGAATATGCGAAAAAGGATAAGAGGATAAAGCTTATTAATCAAGAAAATCAAGGTCAAAGTGTAGCTAGAAATGTTGGGATAAAAGTTTCATCAGGAGAGTTTGTTTCATTTATAGATTCGGATGATTTGTTACCAACAAATGATATTCTAGAAATCCTTTATAATAAGGCCGTTGAAAATAATGTAAAAATATGTGGGGGAGAGTTCTCTGACTTTTCTAATAGTTCATATGATTATAAACAAGATTATGAATCCACTCTGTTTGATGGCTATTTATTCGAAAGAGATGGTGTAATTGAATACAAAGATTTCCAATTTGATTATGGTTTCGCTAGATTTATATATAACCGAGAATTTTTAAGACAAAACAATATTTATTTCCCTTCTTATACAAGATATGAGGACCCTCCTTTCCTTGTAAAATCGATGATTCTCGCTGGTAAATTCTATGCGGTGCACAAAATTTCATACGGATATAGAATGGGGCATAAAGAAGTTAAATTTAGTAATAAGAATATTAATGATTTATTTTGCGGACTTCTTGATAATCTTGAATATGCAAAAAAATATCAATTAAAGACATTGGAAGAATATACAAAAAGCAGATTTTTTCAACATTATGATATGTGTTCTTACATATTAAATATAAAAACTGTATTTTTGACCTTTCAAATTATAGGAGTTAAGGCTTTTAAAATATATTTAATTAAAATTTTAAAGTTAATTACTAAAGCTATTTTCTCTTTGAGAAATTCTAATGATAAAATTCACAAGATTATTACAGTATTAGGAATTAAATTAAAGATAAAAAGGAAGTGTAAAAATGCCTAAAGTATCTATTGTTGTACCTATATATAATGTAGAAAAATATCTAAGACAGTGTCTTGATAGTGTTGTTAATCAAACACTAAAGGATATTGAAATTATTTGTGTTAATGACGGCTCAACAGATAATTCGCTGCAAATACTAAAAGAGTATGCAGAAAATAATAACAACATTAAAATAATAAATAAAAGTAATTCTGGCTATGGAAATTCTATGAATATTGGTATTGATATTGCTACAGGAGATTATATCGGAATTGTAGAACCTGATGATTATATTGATGCTTGTATGTTCGAAATTCTATATAATAAAGCAATAGAAACAGGAGTTGATATTGTAAAATCAGATTTTTACCAATTTAGTGAAGATATGGTTCAGAATGTTGTATTGCTAGATTCTGAAAAAACACATTATAATAGGATAATTGTTCCGGTAAAAGAGAAGTCGGTTTTTCATTTAGTGATGAATACATGGACGGGTTTGTATAAGAGGAGTTTTATAAATAAATATAATATTAGGCATAACGAAACTCCTGGGGCAAGATACCAGGATCAGGGTTTTTGGTTTCAAACAATAATGAATGCGAAATCTGTTTATTTTTTAAATAAACCCTTTTATCATTATAGGTATTTTTCTTCTAATAGTACTAATAATCCTAATGGATTTGATTGGATACAGACAGAATATAAATTTATTTATGATAAACTTCAGACAAATCAGGAACTGTGGAATGCCTTAAAATACGAATATAACTATTTCAAGTTTTTTAATTATTTATTTAATTATAGAAAATTATCACAAAAGCAAATGAGACAAAATTTAAGATTTTTGCGTGATACTTTTAAAGAAATATACGACAGACATGAAATTGATATGTCTTTGTTTAGCTCATACGATCAATATATGTATAAATTATTGATTTCTAATGAAAATAAATATTATCGAATGGTTAATGGTAAAGATACTTTTATGCAAAAACTGTTTTCTATAAAAAATAAAGATAATCATAAGATTGTTCGAATTTTAGGTCTAAAAATTAAGATTAAGAGGGAAATAAAACAATGTCAACAATCAGTGTAATCATACCTGTATATAATGTTGAGAAATATCTGGAAAAATGTTTGAATTCTGTAATTCGTCAGACATTGGAGGATATTGAAATTATTTGTGTTAATGACGGCTCAACAGATAATTCGCAGCAGATCTTGAAAGAATATGCTCAGAAGGATGAAAGAATAAAAATTGTTGATAAGAAAAACGGGGGCTTGTCTTCTGCGCGGAATGCCGGACTTGATGCAGCAACCGGAGAATATTGTTATTTCTTGGATTCTGATGACTGGATAGAACTTAATACATTAGAAAAACTATATAAAATAATCATTACTGAAAGCGTTGATACCGTTGTTCATAGCGCTATTAATATTCCGGAAGATGATTCTTGTATCGAGATGGCAAATGATTGCCAAAAATGGTTTGATAGTTTTAGGAAAGAGAATGGGATATACGATGTTCCAATAGAAATAAATAGAAAAATCCCGACTGTCGCTTGGAATAAATTGTACAGAATGGATATTATTAACAAATATCATTGTCGATTTCCGGAAGGTCTGGTCAATGAAGATGAATTATTTATTTGGACCTATATGATACATTGCAAAAATTATTATTATCTGGATGAAAAATTATATAATTATCTTCGCCGTTCAGATTCTATTATGGGAACCAGAGATAATTCCCCAAAAGTCTTGGATATTTTAGGAATAGAAGAAGAAATATATAAAATTGTGAAAAAATACAAAAACATAAAAGAATATCATAAATATTTGACTAAAAATTATATAAATACAGTAAAGGAATTATTCCACAGAATGCCCGACAAATATGGAAAAGAGGCACTAAAAAGAATAAAACAATACTACGAAGATATAAATAATGATAAAAAGATTATAATATTGTACTGGAAATATAAATATAAGAATTTAAGTCAATTTATGCAAGAAATTTTTTCTATAAAAAATATTAAAAACGATACCTCCGTTGGAAAACAAATAAAGTTATTTGGATTAAAATTTAAATTTAAAAATAAATACAAAACATTATTGAATATTATAGATGACAAAATTTATGCTTGTGATAATCAAATTAATTTATTACAAAATCAGATTAATTATGCAAATGAAAGGTTGGAAAAACTTTACCATATTTCAAAAGAAATCGCAAATACTGATATTATTCCTAATAAAATTGTTTTTAATAATTTTAATGGTAAAGGATATGGCTGTAATCCAAAATATATAGCAGAGGAAATAATTAGGCAAAAACTACCATATGAGTTAGTGTGGCTTGTTAAAGATGTTGATAAAGTAAAAGAGGAATTCCCAAAAGAGATTAAACTTGTAGAATGGACAGTAGAGAATGCGATTAGGGAATTTTCAAGCGCAAAGGTCTGGATTTCTAATCAGCGAATGCCACAATTATACGAAAATGGTCTATTTAAGAAAAAAGATCAATATTACATTCAAACTTGGCATGGCTCTTTGGGTATAAAAAAATGCGAACAAAGTGTAGAAGATAAAAATACTTGGTGGTGTAATTGGTCAAAAGTTGATTCTAAATATATAGACTGTTTAACTTCAAACAGTAAATTTTTAACGAATTTATATAATAAAGATTTTTATTATAATGGTAAAATTTGTGAATATGGGAACCCAAGGAATGATATATTTTTCCTTAAGACCTTACAAAAAGAAAATATAAGAATAAAAGTTTGTAATAAATTATCTATTCCATATAATAAAAAAATTGTTTTATATGCTCCAACATTCCGAAATTCTGATTATAATAATAAAAATTTTTCTATATATGAAATCGATAACATGGAAAATATCTTATTAGCACTGAAAAATAAGTTTGGTACAGACTGGATTTATGCTATTCGTTTGCATCCCAATATAAGTAATATTTATTTTTCTAACTTGCAAAATTCAAATGAATTTATTAATGCGAGTCTATATACAGATATGCAAGAATTACTTATTGCAGCAGATGTATTAATTACTGATTATTCTAGTTGTATATATGATTTTATATTAACTAAAAAACCAGCTTTCATTTATGCTAGAGACTTAGAACTTTATAACAATTCCACAGGGTTATATTATTCATTGTTTGAAACCCCTTTTAGTATAAGTGAAAACAGCGACCAATTAATCAATTGTATAAATAATTTTAATCAGATTGAATATAGTAAAAAAGTTGATAACTTTATTAATAAAATGGGCTGCATAGATAAAGGAACAGCATCAAAAAGTGTGGTTAGTTTAATTAGTAAAATTATAAAATAATGTCTGTAAAGAGGTAATATTCTTAATAGCTTATAAGCAAAAAAAATACAAAAAGCAGCATAAAAGGAATAAATAAATGAAACTATTTGAAATATTAAGAAATATATATAAGATGTACAATCGTTCAAGATTGAAAAATAAAGATTTTTCTTTAATTGCTTCAAATTGCAATGGGATGTTCATATTAAAAGATTTGAATTTGCCATACAGATCGCCATTTGTTAATTTGTGGCTATATCCGAAAGATTTTATAAAATTCTTAAAAAATATAGATTTTTATTCTGATTTAGAACTGAAATTTTTGAAAAAAGAGAATATCAATTACCCTATAGGTTTGCTAGGAGATATTGAAATATATTTTCAGCATTTTAGTTCTGAACAAGAAGCCTTTAAGAAATGGAACAAAAGAATAAAAAGAATTAATAAAGAAAATTTGTTTATTTTAATGACTGATAGGGATGGATGTACAGATGAAGATTTATTGGACTTTGAGTGCTTGCCTTATAAAAATAAAAAGGTTTTGACACATATCCCTCATGATGAGATATCTTCTGCGGTATATATTCCGAGCTGGGAAAAGGAAGATAATGTTGGTATGTGTTATGAATATAAAAATAATCATTCAATAAAAAGAAGATATGAAGTTTTTGATTTTGTAAAGTGGTTTAACAGAGGTCGTTAATGAAAATATTTGAGAAGAAAAAAGACGGGAATAGGCGGAATTTCTACTTCTGCGGCAAAAGATTTTTTAGTTACAGAAAAGGTCAAGACCAACTCTCACAAGTACAAGTACCGAAAGAAAAAACTCCGTTTGAAATATACGAATACTTAAAACAATATCAGTATGTTTTAGATATGCCAATAGAAGTTAAAGAAAGTGTTGAGTCTAATTACGTTTGGCAATATTGGGGGCAAGGAGAAGAACAAGCTCCGAAAATTGTAAAAGCATGTTTTGCAAGTGTAAAAAAATATTGTCCTAATAAAAACATTATAGTTTTAAATGATGAAAATGTAAAAGATTATATTGATATTCCTGATTTTATACAAGATAAACTTCAAAAAGGAATAATTTCTAGAACTCATTTCTCTGATTATTTGAGAACCTGCTTACTGGTAGAATATGGCGGAACTTGGATTGATGCAACTGTATATTTGACAGACAGTATTCCTCAAGAAATTGAAAATTCTGATTTTTTCGTATACAAACCTTTAGCATACAGCGAATGTAAAAAAGTCCCATCTCTAAAAATGCTTAAATTATTAGAAAAAATACCAACATATTTAAGCTCATTTTTATGTTTGTCAAGCTGGTTTATACATTCAAAAACAAATAATAGAATTTTAGAATTAACGAAATTATTAATGGAAGAATACTGGAAAAAAGAAGAAAGTCTCTATGATTATTTCCTTTTTCATTTCTTTTTCACGCTAGTCGTGTTAAATGACGAAAAAAGTAAAAAGATATTTGAGAAAATGCCAAATTTAGCTAACAGAAATCCACATATGTTACAACAGGTTTTGTTAGATGAATATGATGAAGAATTGTTTGAGGAATTAAAAGGACTATCACCAATTCATAAACTAACTTATAGAAAAAATGAAAGGAATAAGCATACTTTTGCTGATGAAGTTTGTGGGAATGTTAATTGAAACAAATTAAAATACATTGTGAAATTGCTTTCCCTCTCTATCAATTTGGAATTTTTTGGTAAATATATGGCAAGATTTCAACAAAATTTTTTGATTCTATATATTGGTCAAGTGTTTTGTGTGTGTCACAATCAAATCCCCCAATAACAAATAAACTGCCCGGTTTGAGCTTTTGGGCTACTATGTCAATAAAATATCTTGCGCGTGTTATATCAAAGTATCCAAGTATATTTCGGCACATTAAAATAGTATCAAAATTGTCTTCTAATTCATCCAAAACTTTATACATATCTTTGTTATTGAATTGTACATTCTTTGTTAGCTCTTCGCTGACTTTGTATGTTTTGTATGCAAAATCGCCTGTATTATTCGGCCCGCTTTCAAATATGTAGTCATTGTCTATAATTAGTTTTGTACCTGTTTTTGCAAAATATTTATTGTTGCCGTTGGTGTAGATTTCGAGGTTATCAATATCTGTTTTTGTAAGATTTATATAACCGCTTTTTGCGGCTCTTACTACCTCAGGATCTATGTCATAGGCTTGGAGTGGTAAGAATTTTTTAGCAAATTGGGGGCTTTCTTCAAGCATAGAAATTATAAATGAATATGCTTCCGAACCGTCAGATGACGCAAATTGTACAACATTAACTTTGGGTTTGTTTTTAAAATTTTGTATTGCACAATTTGCAAGTTTCGGCCAGTCCAGATCATCACGGAACAAAAATGTCATAGTGCCAATATATTCTTCTTTTTTTGTAATATATGTTCTGGCATTTGAGCTAAAAGACACTTTATTTGGGGTGTTGTAATTATATGTGTAAAAATTAACTTTCATATTCTATTAAAGGCTTCTAAAAATATTTTTTGCTTAATATTTTATGTAATTCTTCTGTCGCAGCGCTCTCTTTGAATAGCAAATGTAATACTCTATTTACATTATGGCTTTGTGTATTTATATATGCTAGAATTATACGAAACTTGGAGGGAGAAATGGTTAGAATTGTA
>Ga0256404_1010099_pt1 | contig 13207 bp, 17 predicted proteins | sample RumenRJG_01DNA_FD_185990 | JGI IMG/M metagenome (GOLD analysis project Ga0256404, IMG submission 185990) | Bovine rumen microbial communities from Lethbridge, Alberta, Canada - RJG_01 | ecosystem: Host-associated > Mammals > Digestive system > Stomach > Rumen | place: Canada: Alberta | collected...
TCGAACCCCTGCGCCGCTCGCACGACCTCCCGGTTTTCAAGACCGGTCCCTTCAACCAGACTTGGGTATTCCTCCACAAATCTATTATCAATAAATAATAGATAAAAATAATGGTGCCTAAGGCCGGACTTGAACCGGCACGAGGGTTTATGCTCGCAGGATTTTAAGTCCTGTGCGTCTACCTATTCCGCCACTCAGGCACAAAATGGTGACCTGTATGAGATTCGAACTCATGACCCTTTGATTAAAAGTCAAATGCTCTACCGACTGAGCTAACAGATCATACTAATTAAAAATGGCTGCCTCGGTTAGATTCGAACTAACGCATGTCAGAGTCAAAGTCTGATGCCTTACCACTTGGCTACGAGGCAATATATTAAGTGGTGGAGAGAGATGGATTCGAACCATCGAACTCGATGAGAACAGATTTACAGTCTGTCGCGTTTAGCCACTTCGCTACCTCTCCATAAAAATGGTGCCGAAACCAGGACTTGAACCCGGAACCTACTGATTACAAATCAGTTGCTCTACCAATTGAGCTATTTCGGCACATCATGGTGGGCGATATAGGACTCGAACCTATGACCCCCTGCTTGTAAGGCAGGTGCTCTAACCAACTGAGCTAATCGCCCAATTCCTATTAACACCAGTTGACAGTATTAAATATATCAATTATTATGATTTTTGTCAACATAAAAAACATTTTTTTTTATTTTTTTATAAAATAAATAAGCAATAAATGAAAAAAAAAAAGAAAACAAACAAGATTTTTTTAATCATAATCATTCATATTCATCTCAATTTGTTTTTCTCTAATCCATTCAGGAAGAGATGCTTCTAACAAGCCAAACCCTTCGCCTACCTCTTTAATAACATGATTTGATGGTTTATGAATTCTTTTTATACTAAGTTTCAATTTATGATTAACATCATCACACTCAATAACCTTAACAGAAAGAATTTCATTAAGAGAAACATATTCAGAAATGTTTTGAACAAATTTATCAGAAATCTCTGATATATGTATAAGTCCAGAATAACCATCATCTAACGTTAAAAAAATACCATAATCTGTTATACCAGTAACCTTTCCCTGTACAACATTTCCTACTTTGTATTTCATTATTAATACTCCTCAAAATGTATTATAACATTTATTTTGAAAAAAAACAAAAAAATGGTATAATCGTTATAGCCAAGGAGGTAAACATGAAAAACGAAATAGAACTAAAAATAATTGCCTTAATAGATAAAATTAGACCATTTCTAATAAGTGATGGAGGAAATCTAGAATACATAAAATTTGAAGAAGGAATAGTATATGTACGATTAACCGGTGCATGTAAAGATTGTAGTATGATTGACATTACATTAAAAGATGGTATTGAAGAAATGATTGTAAATGAAATACCAGAAGTAAAAGAAGTAAGAAATATTGACTAAGTACTAAAAAGGTACTTTTTTTTCTGGAATAATTCCAATAATATTAATAATATTTTTAATATAATTATTATATTCACTCTGTCTATTTAATATTTCATTCAAAATAGATTGCTCTTTATTATTTAAAACAATATTATCAAATAAATCAAAATAATAACTAGGAAAAATCATTCTAGAAATAACTAATTCATATCTAAAAATACCAATTCCCCTATTAATAATACTTTTATAATCAATATTTTTATATTCATTACTAAAAAAAATTCCTTTTAAATATTCTGCAAAATCTCTTTCTCTATAGTCTAGTCTTAAATTAAAAGGATTAAAATAATCATCTATATTCATTTTATTATGCTGAATAGATACAAGACTATCAAAAGAAAAATCTTTTAACAAATAAATTGAATAATCAAATAAAGTTAAATAATAAGAAATGCTTTCATCAATTATATTATATTTCCCTTTAATAGTTAAATAATAATTATATATATAATCTCTTTTTCTAATCCAGTGTTCTCTCCAATTAATACAAGAAGAATAAAAAGAAATAGGATAATATAAATAACTAATAGAAAAAGAATAATTATTTTTTTTTATTAAAACATAGTATTTAGAATTATAAAAAGTATATTTCTGACCAAATTTATTATAAACTATACAATCAGAATATAAAAATGATGAACCCAAATCAAAAATATAAATTAAGTAATTATAATTATCAATCTCATAAATATAATAAGTATCCAAATTATTTTTTATCTGAAATCTACGACCATCATTTTCAACAAAAACATTTTTAGAAAAAGAATAATATTCGGAAAGTATATAAGAAATAATAATATCACCATTAAATTATATGAAAAAAAAGAAGTATTATTACTTACTTCTTCCTTTTACATCAGAATCTTCATTAACATCAGTAGATTCTCCTAGCATTTGTCTTAATGTAGCAATTGTTGAAGCATTATCACGTATAGTTTTCATCATTAACTCCAATTCTTTATTATTGCCTTCAATAGTTTCTTGCTTTTCAGCATTTTTACTTGCTTCTAAAGCAGTTAAATTATATAATTTACCAGCTAGTTCTCTTGTTGTTTGTGCTTGCATAGCTTCTTGTTTTTCTAGTTCACTTTTTTTTCTAACTTGCTCACCGATTCTATCATCTAGCTCTAATCCAATTCTCGCTGTTTCATCATGTTGCCTTATTAAATCAGGAACTAAACTACTAAAATTAAGTCCGCCATCAGAATTATTATAACCAACTAAATCTCCCAAAAATGGATTAATTACAGGAGAGGAATCAATTTTCTCACTTTCATTTTCCCCCTCAACAGTAGAACTCATATCAGGAGAATCAAAACCAAAAGGTTCTTCACTCTGTGTAACATCACCAGATACTTTTTCAGCTAAACCTTCATTAACTTGACTATCTTCATTATTATCAGCATAACCAATTTCAGCACTCACAGAAGTATCTTTTCTTTCAGGTACAACCTGAACATCCTCTCCACGAATAACAGCTTTAGAGGTTTCATCAGAAGTTGTTGCTACTGGGAAAGTATAATTACCATCTTCAGTACGTTGAGCCCCAATATAGTCAGCAATTTCTTCTTTAAGCTGACCATCAGACAAATAAACTTTTCCATTATTATCATCTATATCAGATGATTTAAACTCAGTAGTTTCAGTCTGAGTAGAATCAAAATCACTGGACATGTCAGAAGAACTAGTATCTTCTCTTGAACCTATATGACTAACAACATAATCATCAATAGCACTAACTACCTCATCATTTACAGATAAAGGTTCTGATTCAGTACTACTACCCGCCTCAGCATTTGTAGATAAATCTCCTGCTGGATTTAAGTAACTGCTGCCTTTGCTCATATCATCAGGATTAACAGCAGATATAGGTTCTGATTCAGCACGACTAACCGCCTCACCATTTACAGATAAATCTCCTGCTGGATTTAAGTAACTGCTGCCTTTGCTCATATCATCAGGATTAACAGCAGATATAGGTTCTGATTCAGTACTACTACCCGCCTCACCATTTACAGATAAATCTCCTGCTGGATTTAAGTAACTGCTGCCTTTACTCATATCATCAGGAATAACAGCAGGCAAAGGTTTTGGTTCAGCAAAACCAGATACTTCACCTATAGATGAATCTTGTGTACCGTAAGAAGCAAAAGCATCTGAAACATTACTTTTTAAACCATATGGATTTACACTTTGAACATCAAAAGCTTGTTTATTAGTACCAATATCATTATCTAAACTAGCATTCATAGTTTCAGAAATTTTCTTCATATTAGCAAAATTAGTTCCTTTCAATTTAATAGGCCTGTTTTCAATGAATTGAATCATTTCTTCTAATGCCTTTGTATTTAACACTTCATTAAGCTCTTTAATGCGATCAGAAAGCTTATCAGTAAAATTCTTTCTAGTAGCCTCATCAGCCCTTCTTTTTAATTCTTTTAAGTAAGCCTCATTAGTATTGTTTTTAGACTTTTCTTTCATACGAATAGAACTAGATGACACTATTGGAAATAAGTCTCCATAATCATACATTTCATAAGCATCATTCATATGTCAAAACCTCCCTTGTATTATTCACCTTTTGATAATTCACGTAAAACATCTTTTATACGATTCCATTCTTCTTCATCATCAATTCCTACTAATTTAGGCTCTCCAGAAGAACGATCTATATTAGAAACATAAACAGTAACATTTCCATTTTCATCTTTCTCATTTTTAGTATATATAACATATTCTTTCTTGTTATCTTTAAATTCAAAAGCCAAAATAACTTCTACTTCTTCAGTAGTACCATCCTCTGAAATAATAGACATCATTTTCTTTTCCAACGCTTGATTCTCCATTGTATCCTCCCTTTACTATTCACCATATAATACAATTCTATCATAAATAAAAATAATTACAAGGGATTTTTCTTTATTTTTTTCAATAAGAAACACTTGCTTCCAAAACTACAATAGTTTTTTTTATATTCTTCTATATATTGTATTTTATTATATTCTTTTGCTTTTTTATTAGTATTTTCATAAAATCCTTTTAATCGAACTTTATCATATGCATAATCTCCAAAAATATAATCAAAAGAATCAAAATAATCAGTTAAAGATAACTTTTCATCTATTTCTTCCTTATTAAAACATCTATCATCATCAACTAACTCATAATCAAAATCACGAATATGTACTTTTTTCATAATATACCTCTTTTCTAAATTAATTGTATCAAAAAATAGATAAAAAGTCATCTAATCCTATTTTCATAATAAGATGGTACTTCTCCTTTAACAATATCCATAGAAATAGGAATTTTAACTGAAACATTTTTTTTAATAGAAGAAATTGGCATAGAAATTTGTTCTTTAACTACAATAACTAAATTAAGAGTAACCATCATATTATTTATACCATAATCTTTTATATCAGTTTGAATATCAGTAGAAACCTGTCCTAAAAATACTAATTTAATAGGAATAGATGGACCAATATTTGCAAATAAAGTTGAATTTCTTAATGATGAAAAACTAATATCACACAATATTCCTTTCCTAATATTTTTAAATTTCCCTTTTTTAATTCTATTAGGTACATATTTTGAATCAATTATTCCATTATCAATATTTTTTATTATACTAGATATTTTTTCAGTTAATTCAAATCTCATTTTATTAATTTTTTCTGTATCATATGAAATTTTCTCTTTTTTTAAATCTTTATCATAATTGTATATAAGAAAATCTTTATATGACTTCTCTATTAAAAATCTATTTACACAATTCTCAATAATATTTGTAGTAAGTCTTTCAGCTTCTTCATCAATATAAGGTTTTAGTATAATATTTAATCTTTTATCAAAATAAAAAAGAAAAAATGAAGAAATAAAAAAAACAATAATAATAACTATAATAATAATTTTTATTTTTTTTACTATTGTTTTTGAATTAATATTACATCTTCTCCTATTTTTACTATATCTGTCCAATATAATCTTATTTCACTTTCACGATTTAATGAAAAAATATTTTTACTCTGTTCAATAATAAGAGACTCTATTTTTCCAGTATCAAGTACTTCTATATCCATAATATTTCCAATACTTTTTCCACTATTAATATTAATTATCTTCTTATTTTGTAAATCAGACAATCTCAATTACATCACCTATTTCATGATATGAAAGAAAAATTACTTTAATACTTTTTTTAATTGGTTAATAGCTTTTTTTTCTAAACGTGATACTTGAGCTTGACTAATATCCAGCTCCTCAGCAATCTCCATTTGACTTTTCCCAATAATAAATCTCTCATCTAAGATATATCTTTCTCTTTCTTTTAATTCTTCCATAGCATTAGAAACTGCTAATCTACTAGAAATATCATATTCATTTTTTTTATCTTCTATTTGATCATATAAATATATAGTATCTCCACCATCATTATAAATAGGCTCATACATGCTAACAGGATCTTTTAAAGATTGTAAAGCATTACATAGCTCATATTCACTAACACCTATTTTTTCTGCTAATTCTAAATAAGATGGTTCTTTTCCAAAAAGTGAAAAATAGTCTTCTTTTAGTTTTATAGCTTTATAGCTAATATCTTTTAATGATCTACTAACTCTAATACTATTATTATCTCGAATATATCTTTTAATTTCTCCTAAAATCATAGGAATAGCATAAGTAGATAAAGTAACTTGATAACTAGTATCAAAATTATCAATAGCTTTAATTAAACCTAAACATCCTACTTGAAATAAATCATCTAAATTATCAGTCTTATTATTAAATCTTTTTAAAATAGATAAAACAAGTTTTAAATTTCCATATATTAAATCTTCTCTAGCAAAACAATCTCCTGCTGACATTTTCATAAATAATTCATTATTTTCCTCATTAGTCAAAGAAACCAATTTAGAGGTATCTACTCCAGAAATATCAACTTTATATTTAGACATAAAAAATCTTCCTTTCTATCTTTATAATGATAAAAAGAAAGAATTTTATACAATTATTAATCTCTTTCTAAATAATCTGCCCCTTTATGAGGCTCTTCAAACAATAAATCATTATAATTTTGTTGTCTTAGTACCTCATATATAACAACCGCAACACTATTTGAAACATTAAGAGCGCGAACTTTATCAGTCATAGGTATTCTCATACAATGTTCTAAATCTTGTTGAAGAATCTCTTTTGGTATACCGGTTGACTCTTTCCCAAAAATAAAATATAAATCTCCTTGTTTATTATTACTATAATCAAAACTAGTATGTGGTTTATGACCATATCTAGTAAAATAATAATATGTTCCAGGATTTTTATCTTTAAAATCTAAAAAATCATCATATACTTCATAATCTAATTTATCAATATAATTAACCCCACTTCTTCTTAAATGAGCATCATCTAAAACAAAACCAAAAGGTTTTATTAAATGTAATTTTGTATTGGTTGCTACACAAGTTCTCATAATATTACCAGTATTTTGTGGAATTTCAGGTTCATACAAAACAATATGATTCATAAATACCTCCAATCGAAAAGGAGACTATTCTCCTATTTCATTAACTTCTAAAAATTGTTTTAATTTACGAATGCTTATAGTCTTTGAAGATTTTCCTTGTAAAATAGATTTAATTTTTCCATCTTCAAATAGGATAAATGCAGGATAATTCCCAGATAATTTAGTTTTACTATCATACTTCTTATTAAATTCTTCTAAAAATGATTCTTGATCAACATCAGTTAAATTTAAATAAATAATTTGATTCATATAATCATTTTTCTTTAATAACTTTTTAAAATCTTTTTCAAAAAAACGACATTTTTCATCATCAGCAGTACAAACATAAATAATACTAGACGGATTATCCATAATATAATGATCTAAATCATCTTTATATATTTCAAGCAATTCACCACTAATAACAGGAACTTTTAATTTTTCTTCTTCCTTAATAGTATAAATCTTACATACATAAAAAACAAAAGCAATAAAACAAAAATAAATAATAAATAATAAAATGTAATTATGTACTTTATTTTTCTTTTCCTTTATATTTTTAATATTTCCTCTCATTAGGTATCACTCCTCTTATATTTATTGTATCATAAAAAAATATTTTAAGGTTGAATTTATTTTAATAATTGTATTTCTTTTACAATCTTTTCTACTTCTTCCCTTTCCTCATTATAAAAATCTAGTCTAATACAAATATTAGAATTAAAATCATTCCTTTTTATATAATTTAGTATATGTGTAAAATTACCATCATAGTACACCGGAAAAATTCTATTTCTAGAATCAATTAAAGAATAATCATAAGCATCTTTATCTATATTTAAAACATTACCTTTAATAATCATATTATGCACTCTTCCATATCCTAACATTTCAAAATTACAAGTTCCAAATTTTTCCTCATATAATTTAATAAAATCTTGTATTTCTAATAAACTAAGTTCAACAGATAAACAAATATTATTTAATCCTATCTTTGTTAAATAATATGCAGTATAAATATTTGTAACATTTAATAAATAATTACCAACATAATCCCCATCATGATAATCTCTATAAAAAGAAATTAAACTTTTTGAATTAGTACTTATAAGAGAAGATACAGAGTAAACTTCTTTATAATTTTTATATTCTTCATATAGCTTAGAATCATGAATATAAATTCTAGAAACATTATTTTCTAAACAAGCTTCTAGTTGCTCTTTTGTATAAATCATACAAGATAGAGAAGTAGTATTATAAATAATATTATTTTTAGTAAAAGAAACATCATTTTCAACAAAAGAATGACTTTTTTCCATTCTTTTATTCATTAAAAGTGATACTAATTCTCTTCTAATATTATTGATTGCTTTAATTGGTATAAAAATATCATCATCAATATTAAACGAACAATCCAAACAAATAAACGGACTATCACCAAGTTTTGATAATTTTTCCCTAATAGATGAAGTTTGAATAGGAGCAGATTTTGCTCTTTCTACAACATCTCCATAACATGAAATAGTATTTTTACTATCTGTAATATCAATCTTTAATTTTTCTCCAACTTTAGCATATACATGAAAAAATATAGGTATCTTTTTAAAAGACATTTTTTTAAACTCTTCCTCTAATAAATAATCTTGTGTCTTATAAACAATATCTCCTACACTTATACCATCTTTATAATCAACAAAACAAGTATTAGAAGATTCTCTTATCAGATTATTATTATTATTATCATATAAATAGTTAACAATAAAACCAATATTACAAGGAGTAAAACGAATAGCATCATATTGATGTAGAAAGCAATCATTATTAAGTTTAATCTTTACATATTTTTTATGAATAGAGATTACTTTTCCAATTTCTAATCCAATATGATTAGGACTTTTAATATTCATAAAATTATTGTCTTTTTCATGGAATAGACGTCCTACAGTAAACTCACGATTAAAAATAGTTTTTAATTTTCTTATCTCTTCTTCATAATTAATAGATTCTCCATCAATTAACCTACGATAAAAACGAGTAATAAATCCTACATACAAAGGACTTTTCATTCTACCTTCTATTTTAAAACTATAAATATTACTATTCAATAACTCAGAAAACTTAGAAGAAGTATTTAATTCTTTGGTACTAAGTAAATATTTATTCTTCTCTATTATTTTTCCATCTTTTATTAATGAAAAAGGCATTCTACAAACTCCAGCACATTCTCCTCTATTTCCACTTCTTCCTCCAAGCATACTGCTCATCAAACAACAACCAGAATAAGAAATACATAAAGCGCCATGAATAAATACTTCTTTTTCTATTGGAACATCAATTTTATTAATCTCATCAATAGACATTTCTCTAGCAAATACAACTCTTTTTACACCTAATTTATAATATAAGTCACATACTTCCCTACAAGAAATATTAGCTTGAGTAGAAGCATGTATCTCTAAATTAGGAAATTTTTCACGTAAATAACAAATCATACCAAAATCTTGAACAATTAAAGCATCTACCCCATTCTTATGCAAAAATCGAACCTGTTCAATGAAAGATTCCACTTCAGAATTCTTAACTAAAGTATTCATTGTAACAAATACTTTTACTCCATATAAATGACAAAACTTTATAGCTTCAACTACTTCTTCATTCGTAAAGTTAGCTGCAAACTTTCTAGCACCAAAACTCTTACAAGCTAAATAAACTGCATCGCATCCGTTATGAACAGCTTGATATAAACATTCCATATTACCAGCAGGCACCAATAACTCATGTTTTTTCACTATACCACCTCAAAGATATTCATATTATAACACAGAATAAGAATATATTTAAGTATGAATAATAATATCAGTAAAAGACTAAAACAAATAAATATAGAAAATAATATTTGGTTAATATATTTAATTATAATAGGATTATCTTTTTATTCCAACAAACTAGAAAAAGATTACTTTATCAATAAAAATAACATAAGCAAAGAAACTTATAGAAAAATAAATACTATTATTTTTATTGTATTAATACTAGTATATTCTTACTTTGAAGAAGACGCAATAGAATCATTTTTTAATAATCAAAATAAAACAAGTAAACAAAAAAAATATGATTTATTAATGCTAATCGCATCTACAGCTATTCTAGTATCAGGTTTTATATTTTTATATATCATCTTAGATGACAAAAACCTAGATACAGAAATTGCTTTTAACTAAAATAATTGAAGAAAAAATAGAAAAAAATCATACAAATAAATATTCAGTATTTGCCCTACCTATTTTATTTTTAAAAATATATAAAACATCAAATTAAAATAAAAGCAGGAATAACAATTATACTATTAATTGTATTATTATTAAATTTTATTTCTTATATAAAACCAACTACAAATTATCAATCAGTAAGTTATAATGGATATTTAACAATTAAAGATGGAAAATTAGTAAACAAGAAGAAAGAAACTATTCAACTAAGAGGAGTAAGTACCCATAATTTATACTATTATAAAGACTTATATAATTATGAAAATATAAAAGAACTAGTAAATACTTGGAATATTAATGTGTTTAGAATCTCTATATATACTAATCCAAATGAAGAAGGATATATAAAGAATAGAGATATAAAAAATAAAATAGAAGAAATAATAAATTACTGTATTGATTTAGATATTTATGTAATATTAGATTGGCACATTTTATCAGATAATAATCCAATGACTTATAAAAAAGAAGTAATAGAATTTTTTAATGAAATGTTGAAAAAATACCAAGATATACCAAATGTATTATATGAACTATCATACTTTATTAATGGTAACTTATAAAACTGACCATTTTCCTTTACTAAAAGAGTAATCATACTCTTTCCGCCTAAAGACATATCATTATAATTTAAAAGAAATAACTCCTGTCTATAATATACAATTTTTTGTAATTTTACTGGCAGAATCATATGATTTCTTCCATCATAATTATTATTTATATCTTTAGCATCTGGATATTTCATATTTAAAAAATTTAATAATGAAGCCATAAAAAACTTCTTTTATTTAATACTATTTCAAAAATCGACCTAATTATATCATAAAAAGCTTTTTTTTCAAGAAAAAAAAAGCAATATGCTTTTTACATATAATTATCTGACTTAACTTCAAAATAACTTTGAGGATGAGCACACACTGGACAAACTTTAGGAGCTTCTTTTCCAATATGAATATGTCCACAATTACGACAAATCCAAACTTTATCACCATCTTTAGAGAATACTAATCCATCTTTAACATTCTCAAGTAACTTTTTAAATCTTTCTTCATGATGTTTTTCAATAGCAGCAACTCCTCTAAACTTTTTAGCAATTGCTAAAAATCCTTCTTCTTCAGCAACACGAGCAAACTCTTCATACATTTCTGTCCACTCATAATTTTCTCCATCTGCAGCAGCCTGTAAATTATCTTCAGTTGATGGAATTTCTCCACCATTTAACTCTTTAAACCACATTTTAGCATGTTCTTTTTCATTATTTGCAGACTCTTCAAATATAGCAGCAATTTGCTCATATCCATCTTTCTTAGCTTTACTAGCAAAATATGTATATTTATTTCTTGCTTGACTCTCTCCTGCAAAAGCAGTCATTAAATTTTGTTCTGTTTTACTTCCTTTTAATTCCATAGAATTACCTCCTTTCTTATCATTATAGCAAGCTTTAAAATAATAATCAATCACGAAACATTCAGAGATGAATAAAATAATATAGGTGATTACCATGAATAAACATAAACTTTTCTGTAGATGTTCAACATGTAAACAAAAAAGAAGAAATAATACATTCTTCTTATTTAGTATTATTGCTAATGCAATAATAATCTTTTATCAATTCCTAATACTTCTTTTTATCACAACTAGATTAAATGTAATAATACTACTATTTGAATTCTTTCTCATCTGTTTTTTGATTTTCTTTATCTTCTTCTAACAAAAACTGTAAAGTCTTTTCTATATAATTTACTCTATTTTGAATAACAATAATATTTTGATAAATATTATCAGTAAATGTAACTTTTATTGGTATAGATATAAGACAAAATAATAATACTTTCTCATCATAAGAAAAAGGTATAAAAGACTGATAAATATGAAAACATTCAATCATATCCGTATGAAATAAATTAGCTTGATAAAAAGAAATAAAGTCTTTTATTAATAAATCATGACTACATTCGCTAAAATCAATAAAATAACTTTTTTTAGATGAATAAGAAAAATTAGATAAACTATCTTTATGTATAATAAAAGCTTTTCTAACTTTTTTTATTTCTAAGTTTTTCCATAACTCTAATTTATCTAATGCAATTGTTAATATTTTATAAAAAGAACTTACATTTAATAAAAAATAATAATAATCTAATCTAGGAAATCCTTCTACCTCAATATTATTTTGTAAATTTAAGTAAAATTGAAACTGATCTTCAATATCTTTTTTTATTTTATCATAATACTCATTAATATAAATATCAGATACTTCATCATAATAAATACTTTCTTTATGTAAAAAAATAAGTCCTTTTAAAAATTCCTTACTTTTTATATTATTATCATAAACTTCTTCTTCAAAGTAAGGATACAATTCATAAGAGTCTTTATTAGAACTAATTAAAGGTAAATAATAAGGATAATGAATACTCTCAAATGTAGAATAGAGTTTTTCTTTATTATTACCTTTTTCCTTTAATAAATAGTCACCATTCTCCCCATAAAGAATAATATAATTATTCCATCTCTTAATATGTTTTAATTTAATAGAATGATTCCTACAACACTCCAAAATACTAATCATTATGAGCAGGTATTATTAATTTTGTACCATTTTGAATATCTTTTATATCATTATATTGTTCAATCTCTTCTAAAGTAGTATGATATTTCTCAATAATAGAATTAATTGTTTCATTCTGTCTAACAATATAAACTATAAAAGTACCATATTGATCATCATCATCTTTAAAATTAAAAAATAAGGAATTATCTTTTTCATCCGTTTCATTTGATTCTTCAATGCCTTCATTTTCGTCTAAAATATTTACATTATCTTTTATATTTTTTTCCTCTTTAACTATCTCTTCTTCTATATTTTTATGTGGAATTTCTATTTCATTTTCCAGCTTTTCCTCACCATCACATTCTCTTTCTTCTTCTACTATTTTTTCTTCTA
>Ga0256404_1010100_pt1 | contig 13206 bp, 8 predicted proteins | sample RumenRJG_01DNA_FD_185990 | JGI IMG/M metagenome (GOLD analysis project Ga0256404, IMG submission 185990) | Bovine rumen microbial communities from Lethbridge, Alberta, Canada - RJG_01 | ecosystem: Host-associated > Mammals > Digestive system > Stomach > Rumen | place: Canada: Alberta | collected...
CATGTTTCTTGAAATTAAACAGATCAAAAAGGCCTTCGGTCAGGGCGAGAGCCGGGTGGAGGTACTTAGGGGGATCGACCTCTCTCTGGAGAGGGGAGAATTCTGTGTCCTCCTGGGGCCCTCAGGATCCGGCAAATCGACCCTTCTCAATATAATCGGAGGCATAGACAGCGCGGACTCGGGCGAAATCGTTATCGGAGGCGAGCCCATGTCCCATATGAGGGAAAGACAGCTGACAATGTACCGCAGAAAGCATCTGGGGTATGTTTTTCAGATGTATAATCTGATCCCGAATCTGACGGTGCGCGAAAATATAGAAGTGGGCTCGTATCTGAGCGACAAGCCGCTGGATGTGGATGAGCTGTTAAGGCTTCTGGGGCTTTGGGAGCACCGGGGGAAGGTGCCGAGTCAGCTCTCGGGCGGCCAGCAGCAGAGGACGGCGATCGGGCGCGCGGTGGTCAAGAATCCGGATATCCTGTTGTGCGACGAGCCGACGGGCGCGCTGGATTATAAGACTTCCAAGGAGATCCTCAAATTGATCGAGCAGGTCAACAAGACTTACGGAAATACGATCATTATGGTGACGCACAACGACGCGATCAAGTATATGGCCGATACGGTCGTCCGGATCAGGGACGGAGCGATCCGGGACACGGTGCGCAACAAGCAGAGAATGAGCGCGGAAGAACTTGAGTGGTGAGACAGGAGCGGCGGCAGCATGAAGAAAAATCCTCTTAACAACCGGTTCATCCGCGACCTTCGCGATGACCTGGGGAAATATGTGGTGATCGCTCTTCTGATGATCTTCACGATCGGCTTCGTATCGGGATTTCTGGTGGCTGACGGCAGCATGGTCAAGGCCTACAACGAGAGCTTCACCAAATACAATATAGAGGACGGAAATTTCCGTACTCAGAAGAAAATGAACAAGGCGCAGTGGAAATCCGTGGAGGAACTGGGCCTTCATTTGTATGAACTTTTTTACAGGGAATTCGCCTTGGAGAACGGGAGTACGCTGCGCGTCTTTCAAAACAGAGACCGGGTGAACCTTGTATGCCTGATGGAGGGAGAGTTTCCCGCCAAACCCGGAGAGATCGCCGTGGACAGGATGTACGCGGACAACAACGGATTGAAAGTGGGCGACACGATCCGTACAGCGGCGGCAGGTGTGGAAGAAGGTGCAGCAGGCGCCGATACAGCCGCAGACGAGCAGCAGAATAAAGGTCAAAACGCCTGGGTCATCACCGGCCTTGTGGCGCTCTCGGACTACAGCACCATGTTCTCCGACAACAACGATACGATGTTCGACGCGCTGAAATTCGGAGTGGCGGTGTGCTCGCCGGAGGAATTTGAGCAGTATCCGGATAAATCGCTTATCTACAACTATGCCTGGAAATATGACGATCCTCCGAAGACGGAGGAAGAAGAGAACGACCGGGGCGAGGACCTGGTTAAGGACCTGAGCAAAGAAGTGAAACTGGAGAATTATATCCCCAGATACGCCAATCAGGCGATCCGCTTTACGGGCGAGGATATGGGCAGTGACCGGGCCATGATGGAGCTTCTTCTTTATATTATGATGGTGATCATTGCTTTTGTATTCGGGGTGACCATCGGCAACACGATCTCACAGGAGGCGCCTGTCATCGGGACGCTGCGCGCGATGGGATATACCAAAGGAGAGCTGATCAGGCACTATATGGCGATGCCGCTTCTGGTGACTCTCATCAGCGCCGTGATCGGCAATATTCTGGGATATACGTTTCTCAAGGATGTTTGCGCGAACATGTATTACAACAGTTACAGCCTGCCCACCTATATCACGATCTGGAACGCGGAGGCTTTTGTAAAGACGACGATCTTTCCGATCGTGATCATGGCAGTAGTGACATACAGTATTCTTCGGTGGAAGCTGGGACTCACGCCCTTGCAGTTCCTCAGAAGGCAGCTGCGAAGGAGGCAGATGAAGAGGGCTTTTCCTCTGAGTGTCCGGATTCCGTTTTTTGACAGGTTCAGGATCAGAGTAATCGCGCAGAACATTCCCAATTACCTGATCATGCTGGTGGGGATCTTTTTTGCCAACATATTGCTGATATTCGGACTGGCGCTTCCCAAGGCGCTGGACCACTATCAGGAGGAGGTGGAGAGGAGCCTTCTGGCGGAGCACCAGTACATAATGCAGATTCCACTGGACGCTTTGGATGAGGACCACAAACTTCAGAGCGCCCTGAAAATGATGCAGTTTGTGAGCGAGACCGAGACGGAGAACGAGACGGCGGAAAAGTTCAGCGCCTACACGCTGCGAAGGCCCTTCGACGCGCCGTACAAGTCCGAGGATGTGATGATCTACGGCGCCGCCGCGGACAGCCGATACGTTAAAGGAATTCCTGAGACGCCCGAGGGAGAGAATCCGCGGGTGCTGATCTCATCGGCATACTCGGAGAAATATGATATTTTTGCCGGAGATACGATCGAGCTGCAGGAGAAGTACGGCGCGGACCGCTACACTTTCAATGTGGCCGGGGTCTATGACTACGGGGCGTCGATCTGCGTATTCATGGAACAGAAGACGATGAATCAGTGTTTTGACCTGGGAAAGGATTACTTCTCGGGATATTTCTCGCAGACACCGATTACGGATATCGACGGGAAATACATCGGCTCGGAGATCGACCTTGATTCACTTACTAAGGTCACGAGACAGCTGTACATATCCATGGGCAGCATGATGTACCTGGTGGACTTCTTCGCGGTGGCGATCTTTATGGTGCTGATCTACATTCTGTCCAAGATCATCATCGAGAAGAACGCGCAGTCCATCTCCATGGCCAAAATATTGGGATATACGGGGAGTGAGATCGGGAAACTCTACATCCGATCCACTACGGTCGTCTATCTGCTGTGCTTTGTGGCGACAATCCCTGCTGTGACAGTGCTGATCAAGTATCTGATGAAGATCATGATCCGCCTTGAGATGACGGGCTGGATAGAGCTGTATGTGGGAAATATAGTATATGAGGAAATGCTCGCGCTGGGCATAGGCGCCTACGCGGTGATCGCGGTACTGGAGTACCGGAAGATCGGCAGGGTTCCTATGGATGAAGCGCTCAAGAACGCGGAGTGATTCCGGAGAGATGACTAAAGGCCGGAAAGGACAGGCACAGGATGAGAAAGAACTATAGATTGCGCAAAATATTGATTACGGCAGTTCTCTGCCCGGCCCTTGTACTGGGTATGGCGGCCTGTGGACAAAACAGCGGCAATGCGGGAAGCGGCTCCCCGGCTGCCGGGGCGGAAAGCGCGGCGGCAAACGGATCTGAAGGGGATAAGACAGAAGTGGTCTTCAACCCTCCCGTTGACACGCCCTTTGTTACGCCGGGCGAGAAGGATGAGAGCGTCTATGTCAAGGCGGACGCGGCGGGAAGGCCCACTGAAAAGACGGTTGAGGTTGTCCTTAAGAAGATCGAGGGGTCTGACCCCATCGAGGACCGGTCCAACCTGCGGGAGATCAAAAACACCGAGGGAAACGAGGAATACACAGAGGCCGGCGAAGGAAGGTACCTGTGGCAGAACAACGGCGAGGATATCCATTACAAGGGAAAGTCCGATCAGGCGCTGCCTGTTAATGTGCGCATTACCTACTACCTGGAGGGACAGGAGGTCAGCGCGGAGAAGATCGCGGGGAAGACCGGCAAGGTGAAGATCCGTTTCGATTACGAGAACAACACGGACGTTCCTTTTATGGTGCTGTCGGCAGCGATGCTTCCGGCGGACGTGTTCAGCGATGTAGAGGTCACAAACGGCCGGCTGATGGATCTGGGCGACCAGAAAGCGGTGATAGGATTCGCTTTCCCGGGGCTTATGGATACCCTCAAACTCGTGGATTACGAGCCCACGGAGGAGATCGAACTGCCCGAGTATGTGGAGATCGAGGCGAGGGCGGAGGACTTTGCGCTGGATTTCACAGCTTCTGTGGTGAGCACGGGGCTCTTTGAGGACCTGGAGGACAAGGACCTGGAGGATCTGGACAAACTCCCGGAGGACATGGACGAGCTGACAGACGCCTCCACCGAGATCAGGGACGCCGCGCAGGAGCTTGCGGACGGGGGCTCTGAGTTCGGGGATTACCTGAGTCAGTATTTTGACGGACTCTCACAGCTGAGCGAGGGGACGGACAGCCTCGATCAGGGACTGACACTGCTGAGTCAAAATATATCTAAGATCTCGGAAGGATCGAAGGGCCTGCAGAGCGGGCTGGATCAGATTGATCAATCCCTCGCTAAGGTAGACCTGTCCGCGCTTTCGTCCCCGGAGAGCAAGAAGGCCTCAGAGGCTGCACAGGCAGCTCTTCAGTCGATCGGAGAGAACAGCACGGCTCTTAAAGAGAAACTGACAGCTGTCGGGACAAATCTGGAGACAGTGCAGACCTTTGTGAAGGATGTAAACGCTTATATCGGCCAGGTGCAGGACCTTCAAAAGGCGATCGAAGAGCTGCCCGCGCCGGATCTGGCGGCAGCAGACCTGGAAAACGGCTGGACAGAACGCCTCAATGACGAAGCAGCCTCACAGGCGAAGGAAAAGGCACAGGAGGCGGCAGATGATGTCCGCGATTCAATAATAGAAATTGTGGAAGGCAGCAGTTTTCCGGATGACCTGGGGCTTACTGAAGAGCAGAAGGCGCAGATCATCACACAGATCGTGGAATCAATAGATGAGAATAAGGTCACTGTGAATGAGGAAGATATAGAAATTTCCCTTGACGCTGCCTTTGGAGAGATCAGGGACGGTATCCAGAAAGAGGCGGAAGGGCAGCGGAATACGCTCAGAGACGTTTCTTTGAAAATCGCCGAGCCTTCAGTTCCCGATCTGGAGGCCCTGAGCCCTGAAAAAATGGAAGAGATCACACAGATCATAGGGAATATGGAACAGTCCCTTGCGGTAATCGGCGCCTATGCGGAGGGGATGTCGCAGACGGCGTCAGGCCTTACGGAACTGTCCACAGCGCTCACACAGCTTAAGGCCGGCGTCTCGCAGTTGTCCGCCGGCAGCGCGCAGCTGTCAGAGGGCCTTGGGCTCTTCGAGAAAGCCCTCGAGGCGGCGTCCGAGGGATCGGCACAGTTGTCCTCAGCCATGAAAACGGTGTCCTCGGCGGGAGGAGAGCTCGGCAGTGCGTACTGGCAGCTTGTGGACGGCATGAACGAATTCGCGGACGGAATCGCGGAATTTGACGAAGAAGGCATTCAGAGCCTCGCGGAACTGGCAGGGCCGGAGTATAAGGACGTGATCAGAGGCGTCAGGGCGGCCAGAGACGCGGAGCACAGCTACACGAATTTCTCCGGAATCTGCGACGGCCAGAAAGGAAGTGTGAGGTTCATCATCGAGACTGAGGAGATAAATAAAGACAAATAATTTTTAGACAAAATTCACAAACTGGCAATCGAATTCTTGGAGCTGCATGCTATAATCTAATCTTAGCATGCAGTTCTTTGCTCTTTTTTGGCAAAGAAGCGGCGGCATGCATTCACAGAGTAAATGAATCAGAGGTGATAAAAATAGAACGGATAGGACTGGATTCGTCTCAGGTCAGGGAACTGACTGCGCAGGGCAAAGTCAATGTGCAGATCGACCGGACCGCGAAGACGACCAAAGACATTATAAAAGAAAATGTACTTACATATTTCAACCTGATCTTCCTGATCATCAGCCTTCTGCTGATCGTGGCGGGAGCTTTCAACAGCCTCACATTCCTGCCCGTGATCATAGCGAATACGCTGATCGGTATTTTCCAGGAGCTGCACGCCAAGAAGGTGTTGGACGGACTGAGCATTCTGCACGAGCCCAACGCCGTGGTGATCCGCGACGGGAGCCGCACCAAGGTGCCGATCGACAAGCTGGTGCTTGGAGATGTGATCGTACTTAAAGCCGGAAACCAGATTCCGGCGGACGCGGAGATCGTAAGCGGGGAAGCCGCCATCAACGAGGCTCTGCTGACCGGTGAAGCGGACGAGATCGTCAAGGGCCCCGGGGACGAGCTGATGTCAGGAAGTTTCGTGGCTTCCGGGGAGTGTATGGCGAGGCTCACAAGAGTCGGGCAGGACTCCTACATTTCCAAACTGATGCTGAAGGCGCGCAAGATGCCCACCGGAGAGCAGTCGGAAATGGTGCGTTCCATCAACAGGATCGTCATCGCGGCGGGCATTATGATCATTCCCATCGGCGTCACCCTGTTCGTGCAGGGCTATGTCATGCAGGGAAACAGCTTCAGCGAGAGCGTGGTGAGCATGGTCGCAGCGGTCATAGGCATGATCCCGGAAGGCCTGTATCTTTTGGTGAGCGTGACGCTGGCGACCAGTTCGGTCCTGCTGGCAAGGCGCAAGGTCATGCTGCACGACATGAAGAGTATTGAGACGCTGGCGAGGGTCGATACGCTCTGCGTGGATAAGACCGGTACAGTCACGGACAACAGCATGCTGGTGGCGGACGCAGTTCCGGCCCAGAGGTTTACCGACGACCAGCTGAGACGCTACAAGGGACTTGTGGGCGAATATCTCACGGTGCTCCCGGACGACAATATAACCATGAAGGCAATGCGGGAGTATTTCCGCGGGAGAGGAAACCGCCAGGCGGTCTCTGTCTTCCCCTTCAGTTCCAAGCACAAATACAGCAGCGTGCAGTTCACGGACTCCACTTATGTCTTGGGAGCCCCTGAATTTGTGCTCTGCGAGGATTTCGACAAATACAGCGACGTGGTGGATGAATACGCGTCGAAGGGACTTCGTGTCCTGGTATTCGGAAGATATATGGGAGACGGAACCGGCGCGGGCGCTTCGGTCAGAAGGTCGCTCCCTGTCCCCAAGAACGGCCTGTACGGCATGAAGGTCGAGCCGATCTTCTTCATTCTCCTGCAGAATCCGCTCAGGGAGAACGCGCAGAAGATCTTCGGCTATTTTGCCAGGCAGGGCGTAAATGTGCGCGTCATATCGGGAGATAACCCGCTGACGGTGTCGGAAGTCGCCAGACAGGCAGGCATCGAGAACGCGGAGAGTTATGTTGACGCATCCTGGCTCGGAAATGACGAGGAAATTGCCGAGGCTGTACGTAAATATACAGTGTTTGGGAGAGTTACGCCGGAGCAGAAGCAGAAGATAGTCAAGGCCTTGCAGGCTGAAGGCCGCACGGTTGCGATGACCGGAGACGGCGTAAACGATATCCTCGCGATGAAGAGCGCGGACTGCAGCATCGCTATGGCGGCGGGATCCGACGCGGCTGTACAGGCCGCTCAGGTGGTCCTTCTGGACTCCGATTTCGCCCACATGCCGCAGATCGTGAACGAGGGACGCAGGATCATCAACAACGTGGAGCGCTCAGCGACACTGTTCCTGGTCAAGAATATTTTCTCCCTGCTGCTGTCTGTGTTCTCGATCATCAATGTACTGGTCTATCCTCTGCAGCCCTCGCAGATCTCTTTGATCAGCATGTTCAATATCGGGATTCCGGCATTTTTCCTGGCAATGGAAGCCAATCACCGGAGGATAGAAGGGAATTTCCTGCGCAAAGTCGTGTTCAACGCGATGCCGGCTGCCCTGACAGATTTCTTCGCCATCGCGGCGCTGGTGGTTTTCGGCAGTACGTTCAATGTAGCGGAGGTGGACATCTCTGTCGCGGCTACATTCCTGCTGGCTATCGTAGGATTTATGATCCTGTTCCGGATCAGCACTCCTTTGAACAAATACCGCTGGTCGGTTATCCTGGGGTGCATTGTCGGACTATGCTTTTTTGCCTATTTCTTCAACTGGCTGTTCTCGATCAGGCATATATCGACAGAATGCATCATGCTGTTCGTTCTGTTTGCTATCGCCACGGAGCCCGCAATGCGCTACTTGGGCCGGCTCTTTGATCTGCTGGAACTGAAAATAGAAGAAATGACAGACAGATACAGACGCGGAGGACAAGAAGATGAGTACTCTTTCGAAGAATGATAAGAGCAGAAATAAGAACTATGGAAATGACAGTTCCTGGAAAAAAGTACTCTTTATATTCAACCCGGTATCGGGAAGATCCCAGATCCGGACAGATCTGGTGGACATTCTGGAGATCTTATCAAGGAAAGATTATGTGGTCACATGCTATCCCACAAGATGCAGGGGAGACGCGAGAAACCTTGTAAGGACCAGGAAAGAAGACTATCTGTATGTGGTGTGCGCGGGCGGAGACGGCACCCTCGACGAAGTGGTCAGCGGCATGATGGAACATCCTGACAAGCCCTTTGTGCCTATCGGATACATACCGGCGGGGACAACCAATGATTTCGCGGCGAGCCTGGGGATTCCTTCGGATATGAAGGCGGCCGCCAGGGTGGTCGCTTACGGGAAACCCTATGAGTGCGATCTGGGCCTCTTTAACAAAGAAACCTATTTCACTTATGTGGCAGCCTTCGGCATATTCACGGAGACCTCTTACCAGACGCCCCAGGACCTCAAGAACCAGCTGGGTCATCTGGCTTACGTCCTGCAAGGTATGATGGACCTGGGCAAGGCGCGCACTTACCGCTTTCATGTTGAGTCCGACGAGTTCTCGGTGACAGACAATTTTGTCTTCGGAATGATCACCAATTCCAAGTCCGTGGGAGGATTCCCGGATATAACAGGGAGCGAGGTGGATATGAACGACGGCCTCTTTGAGGTGACGCTGATCAAAATGCCCGCCAATATCCTTGAACTCAACGATATTTTGCAGTATGTCAGCCACTTGACAGACTCCTCGGACATGGTTTACCGGTTCAAAACATCGCATCTTGTACTTGAGTCGGACGAGCCGGTCAACTGGACCAGAGACGGGGAGTACGGAGGCGTCTTTAAAAGAGTGGAGATCGACAATCTTCACCGGGCAATGAAGATCATAGCCCCCGGTGAGTTTAATATGGCAGGAGTGCCTGATACACCGTAAAGACAGTAATCAGCGAGGAGACAGCAGTATGGAGAATAATACGCCGGCTTATGAAAGCGGAGAATATGTGACCTTTCATGTCACGGCTCGGGACGGAAGAGACGTGGAGATGGCTGTAGTGGACGAGTTCGATATCGAGAACAGGCACTATGTCGTCAGCTGCGTTGTCGAGAACGATGAGATAAAAACAGACGGACAGTATATCTACCGGTGTCACGTCCAGGGGGATGACTTCACAGTTGAGCCTATACTTGATCCCAAGGAGTTCGAGTGGATCTCGCGGGCTTATATGAAACTGTGAACGCCGCTTCGAACAAATTGTTCATAGGATTTTACACAAAATTCATAAATCGGTAATGTGCATTTCTCAAAATAAGTGTACAATTACAAATACAAGGGCACTGTTAACAGATTTGAATATGGAGGAATGGATTATGAGACTTTTTGGAAAACTGATCGTAGCAGCAGTCACTGCGGCAGCAGCTGCAGGCGCGGCGTATTACCTGAAGAAACGCGCTGATGAAGACGCATATGATATTGATGAGTTCGACGAGGACTTCGAAGACGAAGACACTTTTGAGGACGAGGTTGAGGCGCCCGCTGAAGATGAGGCTGAGGCAGAGGCAGCTGAGCCCGCTGAAGAAGAGGTCGTAAAGAGCGACATCGCTGAAGAGGACAAGGTTGTCCTCGGCCAGGGAGTGGAGACTGCCGATCTCGACGGCGACGGAAAGGCCGACGCGGTCTATGTAGACCTTGACAAAGACGGCAAGATCGACGCAGTAGCTGTCGATACAGATGATGACGGGAAAGCTGACAAGGTCCTGATCGATACCGACGGAGACGGCGTCTGTGATACCGTGATCTCTACAGAGGAGACGGCAGAGGAAGCTGCAGAGGAGAAGACAGAGGAATAAGACCGGATAACGGAGGCAACGGATGAGAACCCAAGGCGGGTTTTCATCCGTTTTTTTGCGTCATCAGTCATAAGGCCGGTGTAAATAATCCAAAGCGGCAGACGGGAGTATGGTATAATTAAGCATACGATCATGTATATGAGCAAGGAGGGTATGGTTATGGGGATGATCACATCTGATTTTTACAGCAGGTTCGGGAAGATCGACATTGTGGAGTCTCCCTTCACCGCGGAAGAACTGATGAGTCTGGCTTCGATCGATACACAGGAGCAGTTCGCGGCCTGGACAGCGGAGAACGGGGACACATCCTATATTCCCGCGGAGATCTTTCTGACGCTTTTGGAGGACCGCGCTTTCTTTGAGCAGATCTGCGGATTTGTCGACGGCGGGGAATATGTCGTTTTGAGCGGAGCCACATTGGCGTGCAGGACCTCTCACAGCAGCAGGATGGGCCTGACCCGGGAAGATGTACAGCAGAATATCCAGGGATTTTTCCTTAAAGATGAGGAGATGACCTACAGCATAGAGAGCGTTCTGACGGGGACCCGCGAGTGGGTCAGCAGCCTCTATGTCTTCGCGAACGGATGGGTCGGCATCGAGACTGAGCGCTTCGCGGACAACGACTGGCACGAGGATGATGATTCCGCGCAGGACAGCGTGCCTGAGCCGGCTTCCAGCTACCTGCTCGACGCGGAGGGCGAGCTTGTGGCTTCTCCCGATATCAGATATGATATCGAGGCCTGGATGGATTTCGTGGATATGTTCTCTACAGTCCACGAGGAGGCCATAGCGACTGATACGCCGGATGACGCTGAGAGGCGCGAAGTGGAGTTCAGAAGCGGGAAGGACGACTACATCGTGTTCTCCGAAGAGGTGGCGGGCGCCATGAAGGAAGGCAGACCTGTGGTCGTCATCGAGAGCGCGGCGACTTTCGGCGGCATGATCTATCCCGGGATCGCCGAGTTCGCGTACCGCATGAGGAACGTCGTCAGAGAGAACGGAGCGGTACCTGCCTTCGCCTGTATTTTGAACGGACAGATCCATGTGGGGCTGACAGATGAAGAGATCCTTTATCTCGAACAGAAGAGGGGATCGATCTTCAAGGCTTCCGCGAGGGACATTCCGATCCTGCTGGCTAAGAAGCAGGACGGCGTCATGACGATCGCGGCGGCGGTCAAGACGGCGCAAATGGTAGGGCTGCCTGTAGCCAGCGGAAGCGGGATCGGAGGCGCGCAGATCGGAGCTGAGAAGACTATGGACATCTCCACAGATCTGGAGTCCCTTGCCAGGAACAGGGTCATGGTGGTATGTTCCGGAACAAAGCCTATTCTGGACCTCTCGCTCACCATGGAATACCTCGAGACAGCAGGCGTTCCCGTGGTCGGTTACGGTACGGACAGAATGCCCGAGTACATGGTGCGCGGCAGCGGATTCCGCCTCACCTACCGCATGGATACCCCGGAGGAGCTGGCGGAAGTCATGCACATCAAGGAGGTCATGGACATACCGGGCGGCGTGCTGGTAGTAAACCCCGTGCCTAAGGAATATGAGCTCGATCCGGTAAAGACCAGGAAAGCAGTGGACGAGGCTATGGAGGACGTCAGGAAAAACCACGTCATGGGCAAGGCCATCACAGGCTACATGATGGGCAGAATCAAGGAATACCTGGGTCCCGACAGCGTGGAGTCCCAGAAAGCCTTCCTTATCAACAACGCGGAGCTCGCGGCGAAGATCGCGGGCGCGGTCGCGAAACAGAAGAAGTGACGACAGCCTGGTCCAGGGCGTGTCAGATGGATGCTGAGACAGAGGGAATGCAAAAAAGGATTTGCATTCCCTCTGTTTTCCTCGTAATATGAATGTACCGGAATTCTTCCGGCGGACTGCGGAGTTCTTCTGCGGTTATAGTTCCCGTATTTTTAAATTTTATATTGTGCACAGGCAATACGGTGCGGGAGTCTGTCTTTTGATCATTTTCCGAATCCCCAAAAGCAGGTTATTCGCGCTGCGGATCTGCCTGGGAAAGGAGAAAAATGAATTACAAAGTGTTCAGAAGCGCTGTTCTCGAACTGCTAGAAGAGGACAAGGAGTGGGAAGTGGAGACCGACTGGGAAGAAGATGCCGGCGGATCTTCAAAGGGGATTTTAAACGGAACCGGCGCCGACGCGGACTTCGCGGAGGACTTTATAGAGATGGAGCAGGAGAAGGGAGCTATCTATGAGTTCCTGTCGGTCTCTGTTGGCAAGCTCTTTCTCTTCTATCAGGATGAGGGCTGGGACGCTGTGGTCCGTGAACTGGAGAGACACACCCGCAGGGGAAGGACGGCGCTCGGGAGAAACAGGGGGATCGACTACGCCGCGAGGCTTGACGAGGCCGGGAAGGAACTCTACGAGAGACTCAGAAAGCTCCGCTCGGAGATCGCGCTGAAAAAACAGCTCCCCTCTTACTTTATCTTCACGAACCGCACTCTTTATGAGATGTGCTGCAGCCTGCCCGGTACGATGGAGGAATTTCGGGCTCTTTATGGCGTCGGAGAGAAGAATTCGCAGGAATACGGGCAGCCTTTCCTTGAAACAATCCTGGAATTTAATGGTGGGATTATGAAATAATTGTATACCAGTGTACAAATATTCATTGCAAAGCCTTTGTAAACCATATATAATCGTACTTATCCTTAAGAATTACGAACCAATCTTTCCAAACGCAGAAAAATTGGACATAGAATGATCAGATAAAGGAGAGATAAGTATGAAAGCATATGCGGAAATGACCAGAGAGGAGCTTACTGCCGAGCTGGCGCAGCTCAAGGAGACATATAAGAGTTACCAGAAGATGGACCTGAATCTGGACATGAGCAGAGGAAAGCCCAGCGTTGAGCAGCTCGATCTGTCCATGGGACTTATGGACGTACTCTCATCGGCCAGTGACCTGGCCTGTGAGGACGGAACGGACTGCCGCAACTACGGCGTTATTGCGGGCGTACAGGAGGCGAAGGTCCTTCTGGGCGACATGATGGAGAACAATCCCGACAACATCATCATCTTCGGAAACTCCTCTCTGAACGTCATGTACGATACAGTTGCAAGGGCAATGACTCACGGCGTTATGGGAAATACTCCCTGGGGGAAACAGGACAGGGTGAAATTCCTATGCCCGGTTCCCGGATATGACAGACATTTCGCGATCACGGAATATTTCGGCATTGAGATGATCCCGGTTCCCCTGACTCCGGAAGGCCCTGACATGGACATGGTAGAGAAACTGGTCCACGAGGACGATACCATCAAGGGAATCTGGTGCGTGCCCAAATACAGCAATCCCACAGGCTATTCCTATTCGGATCAGACAG
>Ga0256404_1010102_pt1 | contig 13205 bp, 13 predicted proteins | sample RumenRJG_01DNA_FD_185990 | JGI IMG/M metagenome (GOLD analysis project Ga0256404, IMG submission 185990) | Bovine rumen microbial communities from Lethbridge, Alberta, Canada - RJG_01 | ecosystem: Host-associated > Mammals > Digestive system > Stomach > Rumen | place: Canada: Alberta | collected...
CACATGGGCAGCAGCAATCTCACCTGCTTTGAGTTCAGTTACTGCTATCTGTGTGAGCGAGCAACCGGACTCATTGCTGGAGAGAAGAACGCGCTTCTGCCCTACACCATGCGAAGTAGTGACGGGAATTATATCTGTTAGTCGACGGAACATAAAGGAAGTGGATATTACTTAACGATTCCCTTTTCTAGGTATTCAGCGAGGTTGGTGCGGACTTTGGCGGCAGCACCTTCAGCAGCAACCTTGGCAATGTCGGATTCTACCATCAGTCTCACCAACTCCTCAAAACTGGTCTTGTTCGGATTCCACTTCAGCTTGGCCTTAGCCTTAGTAGGATCACCCCATAAATTCACAACGTCCGTTGGTCTGTAAAAATCCTCAGAGACAGCGACCAATGTCTTTCCAATGAGCTTCTCTGGTCCCGAGACGCAGATGCCTTTTTCATCGATGCCCTCACCCTCGAACTTCAGCTCAATGCCAGCATGCTTAAATGCCAGATCGGTAAACTCACGAACTGAGTGCTGCACACCAGTAGCAATCACAAAGTCCTCAGGCTGGTCCTGCTGCAGTATCAGCCACATGCACTCCACATAGTCCTTAGCATAGCCCCAGTCACGCAGAGAGTCCATATTACCCAAGTACAGGCAATCCTGCAAGCCCTGACTGATACGAGCTGCGGCAAGAGTAATCTTACGAGTTACGAAAGTCTCACCACGGCGCTCACTCTCATGATTGAACAGGATACCCGAACAGCAATACATGTTGTAAGCCTCACGATACTCCTTCACAATCCAGAATCCATACTGCTTAGCCACAGCATAAGGGCTATATGGATGGAATGGTGTATTCTCATTCTGAGGAACCTCCTCTACCTTACCATACAGCTCCGATGTAGAAGCCTGATAGATACGACAAGTATCAGTCAAACCCAACTGGCGTACAGCCTCCAGGATGCGCAATACGCCCACTGCATCCACATCGGCAGTAAACTCAGGAGAATCAAAGCTCACCTGCACATGACTCTGTGCTGCCAGATTATAGATCTCATCAGGACGAACCTTACCAATCACACCCAGCACGCTCATCGAGTCACCAAGATCTGCATAGTGCAGATGAAAATGCGGAGTTCCCTCCAAATGTGCTATTCTCTCACGGAAATCCACCGACGAGCGACGAATTGTTCCATGAACATCATAACCTTTCTCTAACAAAAACTCGGCCAGATAGCTTCCATCTTGACCAGTAATACCAGTAATAAGTGCTGTTTTCATATACTTAATAAAATTATAATTCTAATGATGTCGTTTCTAATAGAATACTATTTTGTCTTAATTTCCACTAATCTTTAATACCGTATGTCTCTGATTCCGTTCTCAATATCCGCCATATTAAATGCGTTTAAGAGCATCACTTATACCACAGCTTACCATCCTACCCCATATTCTTATAGCATCAAGTGGGAAAATGAAAAAATGTCGAATACTGTCGCCTGTATGACGCCCCAAAGAAATAATCTCTCTTACTATCCTAGGATATTTATTGTAATATGAGGTATCTCGATTATGACCAAAATTACCCGTTTCCATTATGAAAGCAAGGATTCTCCTGGCTTTTCTTCTCCAACTTTCTTTAGAAGAATAAAATGGCATCGCCCCGGCTGGCATCCCTAGGTAAGCAACAGCTAAAGCCCCAAATGCTTTCCATTCTGTCATTAACCCCATGGTATTTAATCGCGATTCAAGTAATGCTAAGTCTAGCTCATCTTTATACGTATATAATAAACGAGACCAATCACATACTTGCCTCAGACCTATACCATAATGGAAGAAGTGCTTTAGAATATGAGTGAATACAAAAATCACATCGTCATCAGCACAGGGAAGACTAATTTCTTCTTCGTTCTGTTTCCATATTCTCTTCTTGCGATTCCGAAATGCATCATCTTGTATATTATCTATCTCTTCATCTGTCTTCTTGGGGAGCATACTCCTCATTGAACCATGCAATTCTAACGACCAACCTTTTACAATAGCTGAAAAATGCAAATCAAAAGCGTTTTCTTTGTGAACCTCGCTAGAAATAGTACTCAAAAAAGTCTTTGCTTTTTCATAATTATCATTATCCAGTAATAAATCCACATCACCTGTCGCCCTCCAAAGTGGTTTTTCGTAGCATTGAGCTACACCCTGTCCCTTAACGAGTAATGAATAGATACCTGCCTTTCGTAGCTTTTCATTTAATTTAGCCACAAACTCATTCAAGGCTAAGTTTTGCTGCTCTATTATTTGCACCTCACCTATCCATTGCAACAAGAGATCCTGTAGTGGCTTTACATTGGAACGCTCAATACCCGCCAGAACTACTCCAATGACGGATTGCTCTTCTGCTAGCTGATATACCTTATCCCAATCTACAGTTTCTAAAAATCCATGATTGCACAATTCTGTAGATTCGACATTAGCCCAAAGCCCAGCTTTGACCAATTCGATAAAAAACAGCTGGTTGTTGTCCAACGTCATCTATCCAACCTAAAGCTCTCCAGTGTTGTTTTTAAACCTTCTCTCGCATCCACTGGCATCTTCTCTACACCCAATGCCTTCTTGATCTTGGCATTAGAAGAAATATAGTTTTCCGTAAGTTTACGTAAACGCTCTGAATCCAAAGGCAGATGCAAAGCACCACCAACTTTGGCCACACCATTCATCAACCCCTTTGGCAACTTCCAGATATGAGCCTTCTTGCCTAACGACTTACAGATCTCTTCAATCAGTTCGTTTGTACTCAAGGCCTCATCATCTCCCATGTTGTAAATTCCCGTAGGCACATCTTTGTTAAGCAGTCCGTCAATGACAAAACACAAATTCTCTATAGAAGTAAATGTGCGTCTGTTCTCAAAAGCGCCTAATGGCCAGGGGATTCCCTTCTTCACAACTCCATATAGCAAGTTCAGATTTCCTTTATTTCCAGGGCCATGAATCATGCAAGGTCTTAGTATATACACTTGCTTGTCAGCAACAAGATGCTCCTGAATATACTTCTCAGCAGCAATCTTACTCTCACCATAAGGGCCTATAGGTGCTGGCACTACATCTTCAGTTAGGATACCATCTACCTTATCTGCTGCAGCCTTGGCGGTACTAAAGAAGATGAACTTCTTTGCTGTGGATTTCAAATAATAATCATATATCTTCTTAGTCAAATCTGTATTCACCTTAAAATACACATCTGCAGCTGCCTCATTTTTTGTATCATGAGCCTTACCTGCCAAATGGATAATTGTATCAACCTCTGGAATCCCATCTTCTTTATCAAGGAAATCCCAAGAAAAAGTACACCTTACTCCTTCTTTTATGGGGCTAATTATATCTAGCCCGTAAATGGTATGCTCTTTCGAAAGAGCCTTTACAAGATTACTGCCCACAAATCCGTGAACACCAGTTATAAGTATCTTCATCGTAATTTAATCATTCTTCGTTTTTATCAGTTCAAAAACCTTTATGAAATATTTCAAAAATAGCAGTGGCATACAAGTCCAAATTCCATTCTCTTTACATGCCCTTACTATCTCTTTATTCAGCAACACATTTGCCTTCCATCCATTCGTACTTCTGCCACCTGTTCTCATTTTCATAAAGTCCAAGGGTACATACTTAGCAGGAACATGGTTTGTATAAAGATGCCTTATCAGCAGCTCATAGTCTGCGGCAATATGGTAATCATACTGGTAGTACCCGTACTTCTCAAAGTTCTCTTTATAGGTAAAGAACGTTGGATGTGCTGGCATAAACCCAAAGCGGAACCTCCATGGCTTCCAATGCTTACTGCTGTAGTAGCGAACCGTTTTCTCCAAATTATCCGGATTCACAAAGCGCACATCCCCGTAGATGGCCTGAATGCCAAGATTCTCCTCAAACGACTTGGCAATCACATCAAAGATGTCTGTCCTGTGATAGAAATCATCCGAGTTGATGATACCCACCACATCGCCGGTCGCCATGCGTATGCCCTTGTTGATGCCGTCATACATTCCCTTGTCTTTCTCGGATATCCAACGCATGCGACCCTCAAACTTTGGCTCATATTCTTTGATGATGTCAACGGTGTTGTCCTTCGATCCGCCGTCTATCACAAGATACTCGTAATCTTGATACTTCTGACTCAATACACTCTCTATCGTATCCCGTACTGTTGCAGCGCTGTTATATGTTACCGTAATTACACTAATTTTCATAAATCATATTATTTGTTAATCTGATTACTCACTCCTATTCTTAATCGCATAATAAAGCTCCAAAAAGCATCCGCAGGGAATAGACGCATACGGTTTATTGATATTCTTACAAACCACTTCCATCTTTGTGTAAAGTTCATATCTTCGCCCTTCCTGCTATCATACTGCCCGAAGTTACCTCCCCTCATCATCTCACTAAACAATAACTCTCCCCGTTTCCTGTCACAAGGCCAATTCGCAACATCCCTGTCACCAAGAATCTCTTTAATTACATACATCACCCCCATTGCGAACTGTCGCAGGTTAAACCTCTCAAGCAGCAACCGAACCTTCTTGAGTTCTGATTCAGTGAGAGAACGCAAAAACAATTCATAATCCACTACGTGTCGGATTCCGATGCCCTCATTGATGAAATGCCGTTTCATGTGATGCAACAGGAACACTCCGTTCACCACTCCCGTCGGCACAGCAAATCCAAGTGACGACATATTTTCGAAACAAAAGTCTGCCTGTTCTTCAAAGAAGCGTTGTAATCGTCTGTCAGCCCATGGATTTGCGTCCATCGACGGCGTAAAATGAATTTCCACTGGTGTTTCGTCTTCCCAAGGCCAATCCATGTGCACGAACTCTCCTTTTGCCTCGGGATACAATGAATGCACATAGTCCTGTGTCATTCGTCTGGCCTTATCTATACGCACCTCATTATTAGGCATTACCCATAGGTCAATATCTCCAGGAGTACGCACCAAGTTGCCATAGAACAACGAGTTTCCCACCCCTTTCAGCAAACACGTCCTAAATCCAGCCTTGTTAAACTCCTCACTCAACAGTCTGGCTTTCTTTGCCGTTTCCTCCTGCAAGCTCTTTAAGTACTCCCTCTCCCCTATCCATTGCAATAAGAAACCAGACGGCATAGATTCCTTCACTGCCACATCCGCAGCCACCAATCGTTCTATGCCGCACAACATCAGCCCTATGATGCTCTGTTTCTCAGCAAAATCATGAATCCTTTCCCACTCCTTTTGTGTGGGTATGTGAGAGAGGACATCCCGCGTGCCCAATGCTATTTGGAGTAGCTCGATTTCAATCGAACAATGCACAACTTAATTCTATATTATTTTACGTTCGCCTATCTTTTTAGCAGGATTGCCACCAACCACAGTCCACGGTTCTACATCCTTAAATACGGCGGCTCTCCCCCCCACAACAGCACCTTCACCAATTGTTACGCCCATACCGACAAAAGCTTGAGTTGCTATCCATGCTTGGGCTTCTATATGAATTGGAGAGGTAATTTGAGAAAAGAACGGGTCGCGTATGTCATGACTTCCGGAACATAAATATGCTCCGTCAGAAACAAGACTTTGTTCGCCAAAATATATTGGCGCAACATTTAAGATTGTCACATTCGCCCCAATCCTGACATGTTTTCCCATATAGAGGTTGGCCGGCCAAAAGATTTTAACCTTCGAATATACGATGGCAGTAGAGTCAACATGGGCTCCAAATAATCGGAGCAAAAATCTTTTCCATCCGGCTCCTATGCTCATAGGCAAAAAACATGTTCCCAAAGACCACACGAGTGTCCATAGTAGACGTATCAATTGATGCTTTTTATCATAAACATTATGATACTTCGTAAGATTTAATTTATTGTTTTCCATATTACCAATTATAAACAAATTCCGGTTTTACACCACCATAACAGATCCATTCATATAACTTCAACATATCTGCCGCCACCTTATGCTGTTCATATTTCTCTTCTATAAGGTGGCGTCCATTTATGCCCATTTCGAGTAGCTCTATGTCTGATTTTGAGAGAACATCCTTTATCACTTCGGCAACAGTTTCCGGACTGTTATCCTTCCACCATCCTGCATTACAATCATTCAGTTCACCCCATGGCGTTCCTAGCGACGCATAGACGGGCGTTCCGCAGATAAGAGATTCCGGCACTATCATGCCGAAATTCTCTGATTCACTCGGCACAAAAAGAGCTGAAAGTTTTTTAAGATTGTTGTATTTCGCCATTCCTGACACAAATCCTACAAACTCCACAATATCCTCCAGATGCAAGCGCCTCACCTCCTCCTTCAGCCATTGTTCATACCGGTCATCATATTTCCCTATTATTTGGAAAGATATTTGACCTCTGAGAACGTCTGACAACTTATCAATGGCATAGATTACATTCTCGACTTTCTTTATGGGATGCAAGCGCCCGAGGAATCCGATTTGTCGCCTGTCCTTTTGGTCTCTGTATATTTCTTTCTTTATTTCGACACCTTTGGGAAACACTACAGCATTCGGAATTACAGCTATCGGGCCTTTATAACCAAATTGACGACAATATTCAGCCTCCTGCTGACATGTGGCATGGAGACATGTTGCCTGCATAACATCCCTATTAAACCACAATTTCAACATTGGAACTTTCTTCCAACGCTTAATTTGTAATGCATTGGGGTATAACATTCCATGTGGTGATATGATATATGGTTTTTTCTTTAAACGAGCCACTTTGCTTGTCAAATGGCTCTGATAAAGCCACAATGTGTTTGCGTGATAAACATCATAATTGGACTTCGAAAGTTCTTGCTTCAAATTCATAGACAACCCTAAAGGGCTCCAGCAATCATTGTCCACCTCTTTCAACCAGCTACTTCCCTCTCCAAGATTATGAATCTCTGGTTCCTTGCATTTTACTGTAAGCAAATTCACATTCGCGCCAATATCAAACAGTCCCTGCATCATATCGAGGGTACAAGAACTTGGCCCTCCAAGACGAGGATCCATACTATTAATCGTCTGTAGAACTCTCATTGTCTATCTATGCTTTACTACACGGACCTTCAACTATCGAAGTTTCATGTCCCGCTTGAATATCTTTAATTAATCGTAACAAGCTTTTGGCTGCATTTGCCGGACTCCACAACTTTACCATTGACTCTCGCCCAGCCTTGGAGATTTGCTTACGCACGTCCGGATTATCCAACAAATATTTCACCTGCTCATAGAGCGAATCTTGGTCGCCTGAACGGAATATCATGCCCGTTTCTTTGTGTTTCACGAGATATGGTACTGCACCAATTTCATCTGAACCAACTAACACACATCCTTCACTCATAGCCTCATTGGCAACAGCCCCCCATCCTTCTTGGCGGTCAGAGGTAAAGAGAAAAATGTCATGGTCACGCATTGCTTGATGAATCTCCGAGTTAGGGATATTTCCATGGAATGTAATATACTCAGCAACATTAAATTCTCGTGATAACTCTTCCATCGCTGGTCGCAAAGCACCATCTCCGTACATATCGAGGTGATAATCATAACCAGCATCCTTCAACTTCATAGCTAAACGAATGGGCATCTCAGGATGTTTCCAGTCAATAAACCTTGCACACCACATAAGGCGAATAGCGCATCCGCTATTTTCTTCTATCTTGCTTAAGGTTTCATTAGATTTACCTGAAGCATGAAACTTGTAATCGGCTCTGCCGCTTCGCTTGTCGAAGAAACCTGAAACCTCTGAAGAAACCTCTGTAAAGTATCCCCACTTGAAAGAGCGTCCTTTATAAACTCCTAGTTTTTTATCATCTTGGGCGGTGAAAGCTCCTGCTGCTAACCTATTGAACTTTGCCTTTTTGAAATAGCGATAGTAATAAATAAATCTTTTTAGTATTCGAGGTGACGCCAAATTAAGCCATCCCCTTTTTAGCCATCGCTCACTGATCTCAAACGACAATCCCTCGGGACTTTCCAAAGCTCTATTTTTTTCGTATTCTAGTGCGTCTGCGCCAAACACACACACTTCAGCATTTAAGGCTAACTGTATTGCATTGTTGTAATCCTGCTCAGAAGAATAAGCTCTCACACAATAATCACGCTTTGTGCTATAGTCTACACCTCCTTTCAGTAGATCTTTATCAACTGGCATAGTAGCTACAAAGGCGAACTCCTTCCCTATCAGCTTATATAACTCATCTGCCACCATCACCTGATGATGGTTCAAATAATTAGAAAAAAAAACGAGTTTCATGACTTCACCAAAGATTCTCTTTATTCTCTACAATCTCTTTAGAACTATCTTTTAATACGGGACCGAAATGTTTCCTGTAAAAAACACATGGCACCTGACCAAGAAATGCTCCCCAACCGGAAAACGTACTATCCGAGCCAATCATATAACAACATTTGCTGATAGCAAAAATATCTGCAATGGCATTCCCGAAAAAAACTCGTTCTACATTTGATATGGATAGAAGTTCTTTTAATTCATAATCGCTTCCGTCTGAAAATATCAAGAACTTATAATCTGGATTTTTTTTCTTTAATTCATCTATCTTCAGAATATACCAACTTATTGGAACTCTAACCTTTTCTGGATAATCACCCATTCTTATATGAACTGCAACACAATTTGCAAAATCATATTCTTTAACGGATACAAGAACTTGTGGTTTCACATGATTCTCTATATATCGGCTGATCTCTTTCGCGTTGTCTAACAAATCAGCGAAATAAGGATCCAGTCCCTCTACAACCTTTATCCTGCGCTTGCAAATTAACAAGATAAGCAACTTTTCTATACCACTAATTTCACCTACGCTAGAAAATAAACCTAAATAGTGGCGTTTGTCCTGCTGATGACGAATATAAGGACCCAAAGACAGATTGGCCCAAGTTGGAGTAATCAACACCCCTCCATGAGTCAATAATTGTTTTATTGCCCTTGCATAAACGAAAAGACAATTAGCCAAACCACTGCCGGAAAAACGTACAAAAGCAGTTGTCCTTATTGCAGCTGGCAACTTGGGATAGATGTAACTAAATTTGGTGTTTTCTGTATCCATATCTGTATATATACACTCCTAGTAAAACGTATGACACATAAAAAATATTGGTTGTAATCTGATTCACTCCGACCAAGAATGCTTCGTTGTTGGCTCCTAACAACACTGCAAGCATAACAGCTAAATGATAGTTAACAAAATTATCATGCAACGAGAATAATTTCAAACGGTTTATAGCTCCTAAGAGCAACACAAGAATCCATAACGCACCAAAATAAATTCCCATAAACATCAAATGATCCAAATATCCATTGTGCGATCCCAGCTCCGTTAATTCTGCAGCATATCCTTGCATTTGAGCCTCAAATCCCCATCCTGTTTCCGGCCTTGACTTAATCATCCATAAAGCAGCCTCTCTTTGAGTCTCACGATCCAAAGATATCTGGTTGGTCAAAGTCTCCATAACTCGGTCAAATGCCTCCACGCTTAATCCCATATATGGGAAGATATATAGAACTAATACTAATCCCGCTAATGATGCAATAATTAATTGGGAAGATATTCTATACCTTATCAAAACAAGCACTAAGCACATTGCAAAGCTATTTCGACTACCGCCCATCAGTATTGCTGCCAGTAATACCGTTAGAATAAGATAATCCCTATACTTGAATTTTTCTGTTGTAAACAGGAAACCCGCAAAAGATATCGTAGCCATGGCTGTGCCCGCATTTCTATTTATGAAACCGAAGGCCATATTTCCTGCATAATCCAAGGGATGAACAACATATCCTAAAATAAGGAGTCCTAATATTATGAATGCAAATGGCCGAATTACTTTTCTGAAATAGAATGAAAAATTTTTATTTATACATAAGACCATCGTTCCAAATACGACACATTTTGAAAGTAAATATAACATCGCATCCAATGACACATACGAAATGCCGACTGTAAACTGATATAAAATATAAATAAGAACCAGTATGTAAACATGTTTACATGTCCTATACTTTTTTATTATGGTATCAAAAGAAGATACGCAGAATAAAAAGGATACCGCTAAAGTTACATAGAACAATACTTTAGATATACTCATTAAAAATGAGTATTCTGCAGTAAGATTTGCCGTTAGGAACAATAGTAACAAATACTCTTTTTTTAATATCTTAATCATATCTTATGTAAGTATTCTATATATTCTTTTATCAACTCATCAATATCATAAGGCCGACAAAGATGTTGAACGCCATGTTCTTTGTACTGCTTTTCAATATTTTCGGCTAATTGTCTATGGTCGTGGGGCTGTATCAACCACTTGAAGCGTTCTTCCGGAGCAATCACCTCTGCTGCCCCTTGATTATATACCCCCATGAAAGGCACACCGCAAGCGTATGCTTCTGTATAGACACACCCAAAGCCTTCATAGACACTGGGCAGCACAAACAGGTCTAACGATCGGTAATAGTCTGGCAACTCGGTATGAGGAACTTCTTTTGGCCATTCTACATATTCCTCCAAGCCATGTTCACAGATGTATTCCTCACACATCGTACGCATTTCTCCTGTCCCCAATAGGGACAGGCGCATACTGGTATATCCCTTCTTTATTAGGATATCGAAAGCCTTGATGAGCGTTATATGATCTTTAAGTTCTTGGAAGTTACCGATACACCCAATCGTGAAATAATCATGTTTCTTCTTTATTTCCGGATAAAACAGGCTCGTATCTACTCCATTATACAGAATATAAGTCTTACGTGATTTAAGACTTGGAAAATCCTTCAAATGCTCCAATCTTGCCAAATAGCTTGGATATATCTCCTCTGGACGTGCCTTAGGGAATGCCAACAGATTATCCTGCACCGGTGTGCTAATGCTTATCAATAAGTCTGCTCTTTCAAAAGCCTCAAGACTCTTTTTTGCACGATATCTTATATTCCATCTCTTCTCCGCCCATTTACCATTGCGTAAGGTGTAAGGGTCCAAATCATGGAACTGAATCAGAGCTTTTGCTTTAGGATTCACCTTTCTTACACCAAATCCGAAGGCGGCATGACTGGCTGTGTGACAATGCACGAATGCTACATTTTCAGGTTTAATCCCTACTTCACGTAGTTTCCTTACAAACATCTTTCCCACCAAGCCCTCCGTCAATCCATTGAGAATATATGATGGCATGAGCAATGGTCGAATCGAGTATACATGCACCCCATCAATGTCATAGTCCTCTTCCTTTGAGTTTAGGGGATTGGTTTTAAACACCACCACCTCAAAGTTCGAATTCCTTTTGATAGCTTTCACCTGATCTAGCACATAGGCTCCTTGCCAATGTGTAGGAGAAGGGAAGAATGGGGTAATACAGACGTAATATTTCATATATTATCAAAGTACCTTACTCAAATACTTATTATTATGAAAGACAGTTTCCACAACGATGCAACACGTAATGACAGCAATCGTTACAGCACCTATTGCAATAATCTCCAGAGCCAAACCTTTCCCTGCAAATAAATTGCCCTCCCCATTTAAGTCTGGAAGGAAGAAATTATTAAGGGCATAAATCGCTAACGAACTCCTTCCTATTTTGCTGACAATCGCCATTTTCTTGCCAGCGACCTCTCTATGATACAAAACAGACTGCACCACAATAATTCCGGCAATAGCAGCTACAATCTGTATATAGTTGTTTGCTACGTCTGCCTTATACCACGTCATTAGGAAAATAACTAAAGCAATTACGAAAAGCATCTGATTGTTTAAAACAAAGTCATTCACTTTGTCATATTTCCTGCACACCCAACCAAAAAGGAAAGGAAGTGAATACATACAAAGCCAAGGTGCAGGCAGATAGCCACTGTAGCCCATGAATTTTAACACTGCAGATACGGCTGGAACTATCATAAGGGCTATGCAATATACGTATGGATTCCTTAGGTGGCGAAACAAACCAAAATCCAGCACAATGATAATCAATGTCAGGAGGAAAAGCACATAGAAGAACCAATAGAATATGCATAAAGTATTAAAGAATCCCCATCCCATGTTTCCTGCCATTACTACCGTTACAGTAATCCATGGAGGTAACAGTCTGGCTGCTTTATGCTTCAGTCTTCCAATAAAATCCTTTACATTATCTATCTCCTTATACAACAGAAAGCCTGACACATAAAAGAATGCCGGCATATTGAAGAAAAACATATTCTCTATTGTACAGTTTTCCACTCTAAAGGTAAACAGAATCACATGCCCCATCACCATCAGGAAAATTGCAATGCCTTTGATCTGGTCAAGATATTCTAATCTTTTCATTACGTCTATTATTTTCTATAGCCTATCAGCCATGGCGTATATTTTTGCAGCAACGGGAAAACGGCTGTAAGAATCAAAACGATGGCAATGTCTCCTAGAAGGGTTATTCCAAGGTGATACTGATAGTGAACCGCCTTCTGCAGATTAATCATCACCATCATGTGGAGACACATAATGACTATCGAGGCAGAAGATATTCGCATGATAAGTTTTGAGTTAAACTGGTCAAGCAACACACAAACCCCAAAGAATGACACCAAGCCGGCAACTGTTCCTGCCAAGCCTAGAAGCCCCATCACATTACCAACAAGATAGTTGCAGTTTCCTTGAAGTCGGCAAACATAAAGACAAGCAATAAAAGCAATTGGTATGGCTATTGCCCAGATCCATTTTGACACATGTATCTTTTCGCGGTATTTCTTGATGTAGTAACCAGTGGCGAACCACAGACATCCTGCCACACCAGCATTAAAGCAAAGAGGACTCTGTGGATTATATATCTGTATCGCAATAAATGTTGCCATCCACAAAATCGCAATAACTACCTTCTTCCATAAATGCCCTCCCATCTCAAAAGCATACAGTATATATTTACACCAAATAAGAGCTAACAGGAACCATGATGTACCGCAGAATAAATCACCAGGAATACCAACAACTGTCTGATATAAAGTATCCATAAATGATGCCCATTCCGGATCAATACCCAACAACAGCTTTATTAAGGCCGTCACTAATACCTAAATTCCGCAGCACTTTAATTTAACTTTCTTTATAAGTACCTGAGCAACAAAAAGTTGCTCAGGATTTGGCCATGTCAGATTTTTCACTTACCTTAGTGCTGCAAATCAAGACAAGCAAAATCA
>Ga0256404_1010103_pt1 | contig 13204 bp, 10 predicted proteins | sample RumenRJG_01DNA_FD_185990 | JGI IMG/M metagenome (GOLD analysis project Ga0256404, IMG submission 185990) | Bovine rumen microbial communities from Lethbridge, Alberta, Canada - RJG_01 | ecosystem: Host-associated > Mammals > Digestive system > Stomach > Rumen | place: Canada: Alberta | collected...
TTTCTATAAACAGAAGAGGATCAAAAGTGACATCGGCTATGTGAAATATGGAATAAAGCTGTTCCTTTAATTCCATGAAGCTCTCCGGAAGACTAAGGGTCTGATCCAGTAGTCTGCCTTCTGACCTGTCCACGGTCCTGAACTCCGTTGTGAAAAATAAGGCTGTCCGGTTCTTTTCATGAAAGTCTTTGAGCTTTGCTATCCAGAGAGATTCTGTATTAAGAGAATCGGAGAGGGTTTTCAGTTCGATATATGAACCGTCCTCGGCGAAATAACGTATCCTGTTTTTGGGCTCACGAAGTCCGGAAAGAGACATGAGACTGTGGACAGGCCGCGTATCAAGATCAAAATTCCAATTGTAATTTTTCATAACAGTGATTGTAGAATATAAATGATGTTAGTGTCAAAAGTCGATATAGGACCGCTTCGCGTTTTTTCCTCACACTTATAATGAATAATTATATATTTGCAGGTAATAAGGAGCAAGGGCGCTTTGGTGTATCCGGAGCGCCCTTTTAGCATATATCCATGCTTTCTAGTGGGATGGGGATATTGTGAAAATTTATTGTCTAAAACCACTATATAAAATATATTGCCGCACAAAAGGTATGTGCAAAATGTTGTACAATGAATATGTTCGCGATATAATTTTATTAGTTTTAACAAGTTGGTGTCATGGACACATAAAGGAGGGGAATCCATGAAAAAGAAAGTATTAGCTATGTTCCTTGCAGCCGGAATGGCGGCAAGTCTTGTTGCCTGCGGTGGTTCGTCCACAACTGATGGTGGCGGGACTTCGGAGAAGAAGACCGAGTCTCAGGCTTCTGATAAATCAGGAGACAGCGGTGAGAAATCAAAGATCCGTGTATGTGTTGCATATTCGGGAAACCTGGGAGACAAGTCCTACAATGATTCCTGTAATGAGGGTTCACAGAAGGCAGTGGCTGATTTTGGTATAGAGCTTAAGAATCTTGAAGGAACCACACCTGATGAGTGGAAGGCAAATCTTCTTTCAGCATGTGAAGATGGCTATGATCTTGTTATCTGTTCTTCTTCGAACTTCCAGGAGTATCTTGAAGAGTATGCGCCGGAATATCCGGATGTAAAGTTCGCCATCATCGATACAACCGTTGATGCTCCGAATGTTCAGTCCATAAGCTTCGCCCAGAATCAGGGATCATTCCTTGCAGGAGCTGCTGCTGCGATGTTCACCGAGAAGACAGATATAGACGGAGTCAACGGTGACGCCATCATCGGATGGGTAGGTGGAATGGATATTCCTGTACTCCATGATTTCTATGTAGGATACGAGCAGGGTGCCAAGTATATCAACCCTGACATCCAGATCCTTCAGGCATTTGCAGGAACATGGAACGATCCGTTAAAGGGTAAGGAGCTTACACTTGCTCAGTACGAGCAGGGCGCGGACATCGTTATGAACGTTGCATCAGGTACAGGTTCAGGTATTCTGGAAGCTGCTGCTGACGCAGGAAAATATGCCATCGGTGTTGACCTTAACCAGGATAATGATCAGCCGGGTCATGTTCTCACTTCCATGGTTAAGAGAGTTGATACAGCATGCTACCTTACAATCAAGTCTGTTGTAGAGGGTACATTCCAGGGCGGAAGCGTATCTTATCTCACAGTTGCCGATGGCGGTGTAAGCCTTACAGATTTTGCTGTTATCAAGGAAGCTCTTGGAGACAAGTTCCCACAGGATATAGTTGACAAGATTGCAGAACTTGAAAAGAAGATAGTTTCCGGTGAGATCGTAGTTGAGAACTATGAGGGATTCGGACCTTCTAAAAAATAAATACCTGGGATGAATTCCCTGGATATTCCGGTTGAATAAGAGCTCTTCGACCAGAGTGTTGTGCAATTGCAAAACGCCGTGGAAAGAAGAGCTTTTTCTGTGATTTTGGCACCTGCCCCGGCCCGGTGAAAAGATGCTGTGAAAAGCCGCATTTAAGGAGTCTTTGGGGATTACAGGAAAACAATTTAGAACACTAAAGAAAGCGGGTGAAAAATTGGACAGCGAATACATCGTAAGCATGGAAGGCATAAAAAAGACTTTTGGAAGCGTTCAGGCTGTCAAAAATGGTGAGTTCAATTTGAAAAAAGGAGAGATACATTCACTTATAGGAGAAAATGGTGCGGGAAAATCCACCATGATGAAGCTTTTGTACGGAATGTATCCCTTTGATGCGGGAACTGTGACCATCGGAGGAAAACAATACCAAAGCATTACGCCAAAAACAGCCATTGAGGCCGGTATCGGAATGGTCCATCAGGAATTCATGCTGGTAAAAGAGCTGACTGTTCTTGAGAATATCATCCTGGGGTTTGAACCGAGGAAAGGTCTGACTATAGATTTTGCCACCGCAAGAAAAACCGTACAGAAGTACATAGATCAGTACAACATGGATATTCAGCTGGACAAGAAGATAGCCCAGATCTCTGTAGGTGAGGCCCAGAGGGTTGAGATCATTAAGATACTGACAAGAGGTGCCGGCATCATCATTCTGGATGAGCCTACTGCGGTACTGACCCCTCAGGAGGCAAAACGTCTCTTCGAAATCCTTAATAACCTGAGAGAAGACGGTAAATCCATCGTCTTTATTTCCCATAAGCTGAATGAGATCATGGAAATAAGTGACAGGGTATCGGTCATGAGACAGGGTACCTATATGGGAACAGTGCTTAAGTCTGAGACCAATGAAAACGAACTTGCACGCATGATGATAGGGCGTGACGTTTTCCTGAATATCGAGAAGAAAAAGTCTGAAATAGGAGAACCGGTCCTCCAGGTCGAGGATCTCTGGACTTCGGGAGAAAAGGAGATAAGTAAGATAAGAGGTCTTTCCTTTGATGTAAGAGCCGGAGAAATCGTCGGAGTTGCAGGTATCGACGGCAATGGGCAGAGTGAGCTGATAGAAGCCATCACCGGACTCCGGAAGGTGGAAAAGGGAAAGGTCATACTGGGCGGGAAAGACATTACCAATCTGTCAGTTAAGAAGATAAGGGAAGCGGGACTCACCCATATTCCCGAGGACAGAAATACAAGGGGACTTAACCGTCAGTTCTCCATAGGCGAGAATCTTATAGAGGTGACTCTGGACAAGGAACCCTTCTCGAAGAACGGTTTCCTGAAAAAGGATGCGGTCAAAAAGTTCGCTGAAGAGCTTATAGAGAAATTCGACATAAGACCTGCCAAGGCAGAGCTTCCTACTTCATTTCTGTCAGGCGGAAATGCCCAGAAGGTGGTGGTTGCCAGGGAAGTTACTCTCGGAGGAAAGCTTCTTGTGGCATCACAGCCCACAAGAGGCGTGGATATCGGAGCCATAGAGTCCATCCGCAGCATTTTACAGGATGTTAAGGAAAAGGGACTGGGAGTTTTGCTCGTATCCGCTGAACTTGAAGAGATCATGTCTCTTTCTGACAGAATTATAGTTATGCACAACGGAAAAATCACCGGACGCCTGAATGCAGAGGATGCTGATGAAGAACAGCTCGGTATGCTGATGATGAGCGGCAGGGAAGAAGGAGGAGAGGTATGAACGAGAAGCAAAAGGCTGCTTTAAATATCCTCTTATCGATGGCACTGGCGCTGGGAGCCGGTGCGATTGTGGTGGTACTGCAGGGAGAAAGCCCTGTGGAAGCTTATACCGCTCTTGTAAGGGGCGCATTTAACGGAAAACTGAAATTCGGTACAACTCTGGCAGGAGTCACACCGCTCTTGTTAACGTCACTTGCCTTTATCGTTGCCGCAAAGGCCGGGGCCTTTCACTGCGGAATTGAAGGCTGTGTTTTTCTGGGAGGCATAGTTGCCGCCTACATAGGAATCAACTGGACATTTCTTCCTGGACCGCTCCAGCTCATAGCCTGCTTTCTGGGGGCGATGCTGGTGGCATCACTCTGGTCCATGATTCCCGGAGTTCTGCGCATTTATTTCAATGTCTCCGAGGTGTGCTGTACCATCCTCATGAACTCTGTGGCTCTGTACATAACCAATTACCTTGTTTCCGGAGTCATGAGTGCCGGAACCTCCCTGCCTCAGTCTGCGGAGGTGGCTCCACAGGTGAAGCTCCCTCAGTTCATGAAGCCGAGTTCCGCCAATATGGGACTTTTCATAGCTATCATAGTGACTGTGGTTATCATGATCCTTGTCTACAGGACCTCCTTCGGATTTAAGCTGAGACAGATAGGAACCAATCCTTTAAATGCCGAGTACGCAGGAACAGATCCGAAGAAAATGTTCATATCCGCAATGATGCTTGCGGGTTGTATCGGTGGAACCGCAGGAGCTATAGAGGTACTGGGAGTTCACGGCTTCTTCCTGAACAACTTTGCAAGCGGTCTCGGTACTAACGGCATGCTGGCAGCACTTATCTGCAAGAACAACATGTTCGTTGCCCCTCTGATCTCATTCTTCATTGCGGTTCTTAAATCCGGTGCCATGGGAATGCAGCAGGCCACCAGTGTTCCTAAATCACTGGTTGATACTATCACAGCGGTATTTATCATCTTTGCCTGCATGAATCTGATCGGAGATATCAAGAAGAACCGCAATTTGAGAGAAGGGAGGAAATGAGTATGACATTTTCAAAGATATTCAATGCATCACTAATATATTCCACCTTCCGAACTGCGACACCCATCATCTATGCAGCCTTGTGTGCGGCTATCACGCAGCAGGCGGATATCCTTAACATAGGTACAGAGGGAATCATGCTATTCGGCGCATTTATGGCCGTTGCGGTGAGCTATCTTACGGGAAGCTGGGCACTGGGTGTTCTTGTGGCTATGGTTGGCGGACTCTGCATCGCCATGGTCATGGCGGTAAGCCATCTCAAGTTCAGATCTGACATCTGTGCCATCGGAATGGGCGTTAATATGTTCGCTGTTGCCATAACCAAATTCCTGCTTAACGCATGGCTCAAGCAGAGCGGTACCTTTGCGGATCCGAAGATCATCGCCATTCCCAAGGTACATATCAAGGCAATTGAAAAGATCAGCTTCCTGAATGATACCTTCAATGACTGGACCATCACAGAATGGTTCGTCATCCTTCTCGTTATCATTCTCTGGTTCGTGTTCTATAAGACGGTCTGGGGACTTCGCATAAGAGCCGTGGGACGTATGGCTCAGGCTGCCCAGACTGCAGGTATCAATGTCAATTCCATGAAATATCAGGCCATAGCCATTTCTGGCCTGGTAGGCGGACTTGCAGGAGCGCATCTGTCTCTCGGATATTCCGCAATGTTCGTTGAGAACATGACTAACGCACGAGGCTTCATGGGTGTTGCAGCCATGTATTTCGGCGGAGCCCATCCTATATTTACAGCACTCGGATGCCTGTTCTTCGGATTCACGGATTCTATAGGAGCCAGACTTCAGGCCTACGGTGTTCCCAGCCAGCTGGTTCTTCTGATGCCGTATGTTGCGACTATTGCCATCCTTGCGATCTCCATGGCTACAAAGAAGGCTATGGAAAACAAGAGGAAGAGCTCACTGATCACTGCGGCATGACCTATGGAGGTAAAGTTTTAAAGTGAATTTTCAAGCATAAATGGTGGGTCGTATACAAATTCGATGAGGCTCGATTCGCGCATGACCCATGGAGGTAAAGATGAAAAAGCAAAAAGTATTCCTGGATTGTGATCCGGGACATGATGATGCCATTAACATCATGCTGGCCCATGCCTATCCTGAGCTTGAGCTGGTTGGGATTTCCGTAGTGGCGGGAAATCAGACCATTGAGAAGACCACTGTCAATGCACTTAATGTATGCCAGTATCTGGGAATCATGGATGTGCCTGTGGCAGCAGGCTGCGGCAATGCCATGGTGAAGCCGAGAGAGATCTGCCCTGAGATTCACGGCACCACCGGTATTGACGGACCCACATTTGAACCCCTGGTTAAGAAGGCGGATCCAAGGCATGGAGTTCAGCTTATGATCGATACTCTCATGGCAGCGGAGGATCATGAGATCATGGTGGTTCCCACGGGTCCTCTTACCAATGTGGCCATGGCTCTCAGGATGGAGCCGCGTATCATAAAAAAGATCAAGCGTATCGTTCTTATGGGGGGCTCCTATCAGAACGGTAATGTCACTCCCGCGGCTGAATTCAACATCCACTGTGATCCCGAGGCCGCATACGTGGTATTTACCTCCGGTGTTCCCATCACCATGGTGGGACTGGATGTAACGAGAAAGGTTCTTTGTTATCCTGAGATCGTTGACAGGATGGCAAAGATAGACAATAAGGCATCACACCTCTTTGTAGATCTCATGAGGTTCTTCAATAAGACCCAGAAGGAGGTTTTCGGCTGGGAAGGCGGTCCCACCCATGATCCCGTTACCTGCGCATCCATCATAGATCCTGAGCTTCTGACCACCAGATTCTGTCACGTAAGTGTAGACATTAAATCGGAAGAGAGCTACGGCAGGACCAATGCGGATATTTTCGAGTTCTTCCGGAGAGGCGAGCCCAACTGCGATGTTGCTGTTGATATAAATGTCGAGCGTTTCTGGGATATCATCGAACAGGGGATAAGATACTATGGAGACAAGTGAAAAGCTGAGGAAGCTTCTTCAGGAGAACAGAGAGGAATATCTAAAGCCCCTTATGGAGCTTATAGCCATCGACACCCGGGACCTGGGTCACGGAATCGCCGGAGGGAGAGAAAAGGAGGGGCAGGAGTATTTTGCCCGGCTCCTGAAGGATTTCGGTGCAGATGAGATAATCCGGGATCCCATGACGGAAGAGGCGATTCAAAAGTGCCTTAAGGAGTATCAGGAAGGAAATCCCGGTCACAATTATGAGGACAGGTACAATGTCTACGCCACCTTCAGGGGTGCAGACCCGGAAAAGACCCTTATGTTCAACGGGCATATGGATACCATGCCCCCGGGGGAGCTTTCAAAATGGAACACTCCGCCCCATGAACCCACAATTATTGACGGTAGGCTCTACGGACTCGGCTCCACAGACATGAAGTCAGGGCTCCTTGGTGGAGCCATGGCGGTGAAGCTTCTTAAGCAGGCCGGAATCGGGCTTCCCTGCAATGTAAAGATCACTTCAGTATGTGATGAAGAGGGAGGCGGAAACGGCTCCATGCAGGCTATAATGAGCGGTCAGAGAGCGGACGCCGTTGTTGTATGCGAATGCTCAAACCGTGAGCTTATAGCGGCCCATATGGGCTTTGTGTTCTTCAAGGTGGAGGTGGAAGGAAAATCCAACCATTCCGGAGAAAAGTGGGCAGGAGTATCCGCCATAGAAAAAACACTGAAGATCGTCAGGGCTCTGGAGGAGCTGGAGCATGAATGGCTCTTACGGTATAAGCATCCCCTGCTTCCGGCACCAAATCTTAACATTGGCACCATACACGGAGGAACAGCGGGGTCTACTGTAGCGGGAGAATGTTATTTTGAGACCTGCATACATTATCTTCCGGGCGTCATGAGCTATCAGAAGATATATGATGCCTTTACGGAGACTGTGGAGGCAGTGGCAAAATCTGACCCATGGCTACGGGATCATATGCCGAAGATAACCATGTATCAGGCCGGCGGAGCATTTCTGCAGGAGACTTCGGATCCCTTCGTTTCGGCTTTTCAGGAGGCTTACTCACTTGTTGAAGGACACGAGGCAAAGATCGTGGGCTCCCCGGGAGGGTGTGATTCCAGACTCTGGAAGAACATAGCAGGGGCAAAGGTCCTGCAATACGGTCCCGGGAAGCTTGCAGAGTGCCATGCTGTAAATGAATATGTGCCGGTGGAGGATTATTTCCAGGCGATACTGGTATATGCGAATCTGATACTGACCTACGGTAAAGGAGAATAAAATTATGGCGAAGAAAGTAATGCTGGCAGGTGAATCATGGATGAGTTTCACCACACATGTGAAGGGATTCGATACATTTCACACATCAGTATATGAGACCGGAAAGGAGTGGCTGGAAAAGGCCATAAAGGCTGCGGGATATGAGTTTGTGTTCATTCCGAATCACGAAGCCATGGATGGATTCCCGTTTACTCTTTCGGAGCTTAAGGAGTATTCCTGCATCATTTTATCGGATATCGGTGCCAATACACTTCTTCTGCCAACGGAGACCTTCAACAGAAGTGTAAAGAAGCCTAACCGTTGCAATTTGTTACGGGATTATGTGCTTGATGGCGGTTCACTTCTTATGGTGGGTGGATATATGACATTTTCCGGAATCGACGGAAAGGGAAAGTGGCATGATACCGCGGTTCAGGAGGTTCTTCCTGTAGAAGTAAGTACCCTGGATGACAGAATGGAGCACTGTGAAGGAGTGACCCCGGAGATACTTATAAAGGATCACCCTGTGTTTAAGGGTGTCTCCGATAAATGGCCGCAGGTTCTCGGCTACAATAAGACAGTGGCAAAGCCGGAGGCTGAGGTAATTGCCACAGTCTGCGGAGATCCTTTCATCGCCTTCGGAAAGTACGGAAAGGGAAAATCAGGTGTGTTCACCACAGACTGCGCACCACATTGGGCACCGCCTGAGTTCTGTAACTGGGAGTCATACAATCAGTTGTTTGCAAACATTATCGCTTATCTTGAATCTTAGGGTGGATGCTTTGAATTATAAATGGGATGAAGCTGATAAGCTTCTTACAGATCTTTTAAACATAAAAAGTGTAAATGGAAGAGATGATGAGGGGCAGGTGGCACTGTTCCTCAAATCTTATTTTGATAGCTTCGGTATTTCTTCGGAAATTCAGAGGATAGATGAAAAGCACAGTAATTTTGTGGCTCACATTTCCGGAAAGGATCATTCGAGACATATCCTTATGAACGGGCATATGGATACGGTGCCCTACGGAGACCTTGAAAAGTGGAATACGGATCCCGGAGCAGCAGTCGTGGACAGTGAGGGCCGGGTTTTTGCAAGAGGGGCCAGCGATATGAAGAGCGGTCTCGCTATGCTAAGCTACGCCATAACACATGTTCAGGAAAAGGGAACTCCTGCCTTTGACATCACCTTTGCAGCCACCTGTGATGAGGAAAAGGGGGGACTTGGTGCCCATGTTTTTTCTGAAAGTAAACTCCTTCCGAAAGTGAGTGAAATCCTAATAGGAGAACCTACTCATCTCAATCTGGGAATCGCCCAGAAGGGGTGTTTATGGCTTGAGTTATCCTTTGAAGGAATTACAGGACACGGAGCATATCCTGAAAAGGGATTAAATGCCATTGAGGAAGGTATGCGGGTGGCAGAGTTCCTTAAGGAGGCCGTTCAGAAGGAGTCTAACTCTGTGCTTGGCCACGCTACCGCTCAGGTAACAAAAATAGAAGGGGGAGTAGCCCCCAATATGACACCTGACAGATGTGTGCTCCTTATGGATATAAGGATGGTTCCGGGGCAGACGAAGGAAATGGTTTTGAACTGTCTTGATGAAATCCTTAAAGATAAGGATAAAACAGATCCGAGGCTTATATGTCATGCTGAGGTGAAAAATGAGAGAGTTTCCGTTGAAATCCGAAGGGAAGCGAGACTCACCGAAGATCTAAGGCGTATTCTGGAAAGACATGGGGAAAAGCCTCAGTATACGGGAATCAGCTATTTCACAGATGGTTCTGCCATTCTTAAGGCACTGCCGGATGCGGGGGTTCTGCTCTTTGGTCCCGGGGACCCTGAGCTTTGCCATAAGGCCAATGAATACGTGGAGCTTGAGAAGTATCATAAAGCCATCGAGGTGGTGATGGAATTTTTGAAATTTGAAGGATGATAGCGGGCCAAGTGCAAATCCGAGAAAACTCGATTTCACTTGACCCTTGGAGATAATAATGGAAACTAAAGTATTGAATTTTGGGTCTCTTAATCTCGATTATGTATATTCTGTGGATCATTTCGTACAGGAGGGAGAGACTCTTTCTTCTCTTGAAAGAAATACCTTCTGCGGAGGCAAGGGACTGAATCAGTCGGTAGCTCTCAAGAAAGCCGGCTGCAGTGTATTTCATGCGGGAGCTGTGGGAAAGTCCGACAGCGGCATACTTCTCGATATGCTGGACAGTACAGGAGTGAACAGGGATTTTATCAGATTTAAAGACGGTCCCACAGGACACGCCATCATACAGAAGAATAAAGCGGGAAACAACTGCATACTTCTTTTCGGTGGTGCAAATCAGGAAATCCTTAGATCGGATATCGATGAGACATTCAGTCACTTCGGAAAGGGAGATTATCTGGTTCTTCAGAATGAGATAAATGAGCTTTCCTATATCATTGAAAAAGGACGCGATGCAGGAATGGAGATCGTGTTGAATCCTTCTCCCATGAACGAAAAGATCACGGCATTACCCCTTGAATATGTAGATTATTTTATGCTGAATGAGGTGGAGGCAGCAGCCATTACCGGAGTGGATGCAAAGGATTCCGATGGGCTTATTTCGGGCTTGAGAGAGAAATTCCCGAAGGCGCATGTTGTGCTGACTCTGGGTGAAAGGGGCTCGGTATATGCATACAGGGATACAGTCATAAAGCAGGGTATATTCAGTGTACCGGTAGTTGATACAACCGCAGCAGGAGATACCTTTACAGGATTCTTCATAGGATCACTGATTCGGGGAGAAGAACCCGAAAAGGCACTGGAAACAGCTGCCAAAGCATCGGCCATAGCGGTTTCAAGACCCGGAGCAGCACCGTCTATTCCGGAGCTTTCGGAAGTGACTGACACTGCCGGTTTATAAAGTACGAAATGAGGACCATCACGGAAGAAATGACCGGTCCCGGCAGGAAGGCGGAGTACAGATAACTGTTTCCATAGGGAGCTATTCCCGGATTTGATGTTTGACGCGACAAAGATAAGTGAAAATAGTTTTCCAAATTATCCGTATATAATCGCTTAAAAATAGAGAAATAAAAATAATTTTCGCGTTGACATTATGTGTGAAAATACGTACAATAAAGACAAGTTAAAGAGATGTGGCGAGTGCTTCACAGATCTTAAGCTAGTCGTGATAGAAGAACGGTAGATGAAATGGCGAGTGCTTCATGGATTCGAGGTTCTTTTTTTTGTGTTTTCAGTTTGGATTCAGCCTAAGCTGGTATAGTGGCTGACAACAGAAAAGCGGCGGATGGTGGTTCGCCATAAAAAATACCCCATAGTTATATGATGCAGCAGCACCTTGCACACGAATATGTGTGCGGTGGCGCTATCGGTGAGTGGCAAATACTTTTGACACTCACGTCATATGCATGAAATGTGTGGCGAGGAGGAATCATGATTAAAAGAAAACAAATATTGGCACTTATAGCCGGAATGTCTGTCTCACTTACAGCCTGCGGAGGTACATCAGTACCTGAAATCCTTGAGAGCACCAAAGAGGTGGTCACAGTGGATGCGGCAGAGAATTCTGCTTCGACAGAAAACGAGGAATCATCAGGTGATCAGACATCATCAGTAAGTAAAACTACAGAGACAGCGGTCACACAGCTTTCAAAAATCGACAACACAAAGTGGCTGTATAATGAAGAGGACGATGTTTACTATCAGCTGGGAATACAGTACTGTGAGAATCCGGCAGATACAGCTTACGAGGAACTCGCTGTCATAGTACCTGCGGCATTTATGGAGGCTACCAACAACGGTGACGGAACCTTTACCTGTTCCATCAACAAAACCGGGGTTGTGAATGGTTATACTGCTGAAACAGCTCCTGTGGTATTTCCGGTGGATACTCCGGGCTACGCAGCACAGTCGCCTATGACAGAGTACAAGAGTGTTTCTGATTATACCGATGCCGGTTTCATATATGTTCATGCCGGATGCCGTGGACGGGACGCAGGTGCTCCTGCCGGAGTCACGGATCTTAAAGCAGCTATCCGATATATAAGATACAATGCCGGCAATATCGCCGGAGATATGGACAGTATCTTTACCTTTGGTATGTCCGGCGGCGGAGCCCAGTCAGCGCTGCTCGGTGTTACGGGAGATTCGGCTCTTTATGATGATTATCTTGAGGCCATAGGGGCTGTTATGGGAGTCAGCGATGCTGTGCTTGGATCTCAGGGATGGTGCCCCATAACCTCTCTTGATTCAGCAGACGAAGCCTACGAGTGGATGATGGGTACGACCAGATCGGGGCTTACGGATGAGGAGCAGAGCATATCTCAGGGGCTTACAGAAGCATACGCTGCCTACATTAACGATCTTAAGCTTACAGATTCAGAGGGTACTGTTCTCACACTGGAAGCAGGTGAAGATGGAAGATACCAGTCTGGTTCCTACTATGACTACATGGTAAGTGTCATTGAAGAGTCTCTCAACAATTTCCTTTCAGATACAACATTTCCATATGATTCTGACGCGGGCAGCCAGGGTCATCAGGCAGGCATGGGTCCTGATGGCGGATTCGGAGGTCCCGGCGGAGGTAAAGGCGGTCCCGATGGTATGAATCCTCATGGAAAAGGTGCAGGGGAAGCTTCCGGTAATGCTCAGAATGCGGGCGGAGAGGTTGACTATACAGCTATAGATGATATCTCAAGGACAGAAAGTAATTCAGGAGTTTCCATCTCAGGAATCTATGAAACAGCACAGGACTATATTGATGCCTTGAATAAAGATGTAACATGGGTTATTTATGACGAGTCTTCAAATACCGCAACTATAACAAGTATTTCTGATTTTTCGGAAGCGGTAAAAACAGCCTCCAAGGGCATTGCAGCCTTTGATCAGCTCGACGGTGGGCAGGGAGAAAATACTCTGTTCGGTTACGGTGACGGAGAGGGAGCTCACTTTGACTCGGCATTGGCAGAAATCCTCAGTGAGATAGGATCATCCTATGCTGAGGATTATAAAGAAGACCTTGAGAAGCTGGATTCTGAAGGACATGATGCAGCCTACAGATTAAATATGTACTCTCCTTTGTATTACCTCGTTTCAGGATCTGAAGGCTACGGAACTTCAAATGTTGCGAAGTTCTTCCGTATCAACACAGGTCTTTGGCAGAGTGACACTGCAGTCAATACTGAGGCAAATCTTGTTTTGGCACTTCAGAATTACGGTTCAGAGGTGGATTACAGCTTCGTATGGGGACAGGAACATACCAAGGCGGAAAGAAGCGGAGATTCAACGCTAAACTTCATCAGCTGGGTAAATGAATGTATGGAAAATAATAATTAATGGTGTTACTCGAAAAAAAGGATGCGGGCTTCTCGCATCCTTTTGTCGACA
>Ga0256404_1010104_pt1 | contig 13204 bp, 12 predicted proteins | sample RumenRJG_01DNA_FD_185990 | JGI IMG/M metagenome (GOLD analysis project Ga0256404, IMG submission 185990) | Bovine rumen microbial communities from Lethbridge, Alberta, Canada - RJG_01 | ecosystem: Host-associated > Mammals > Digestive system > Stomach > Rumen | place: Canada: Alberta | collected...
CACCGAAGGTTCACGGATGATGATCCCTTTTCCTTTGCAATGCACCAGCGTATTAGCGGTGCCAAGATCGATTCCCAGGTCATGGGAAAATCTGTTGAATAAGCTGAACATGCTGCTTCACCCCATACTTCCAAATTCACACAGCCCTCTGCCGTTGGCAAAACACCGTGTGAGTCCAACTATATAACACTGTTAAGTAAACGAAATCAACCTACAGATCCCCATGCTCCTTAAAGCTGTAATACCGTCCGTCCCCAATGACTAAATGGTCTAACAAGGGAATTCCCAAAACGTTTCCCGCTTCCTCCAAAGCCTGGGTCAGATGGCGGTCTTCCGCACTGGGGTACGGATCCCCCGACGGATGGTTGTGAGCCACCAGGATACAGGCCGCATGGGCCGTCACAGCCGGAGCAAACACCTCCCGGGGATGCACCACGGCACTGGTCAGGGACCCTTCCGCGATCTGTTCGGTTTTAATAATCCGGTTCTTTGTATTCAAGAGCAACACTATAAACTTTTCATGTGTTTCGTTCCGTAGTCTGCCCATCAGGTATTGCGCTCCGTCACCCGGCGAGGTGATATGTTCGGAATCAATCGCTGATGCGCAGGCTATCCGCCGTCCCAGTTCCATTGCCGCCAGAATTCGAGCCGCCCGGGCATTGCCAAGCCCTTTGATGTGTTTGAACTCCTGCACCCGGTGCCAGCGCGCTACCTGCCGGTACAGGCCTTCGTTCCGGGTCATCTCTTCCGCGATACGCAGGGCGGAATGCTCCTTCGTACCGCTGCCGATCAGAATCGCCAGCAGCTCCGCATTGGACAGTGCCTCGGCTCCTTTCGTACACAGCCGTTCCCGGGGCCGGTCCTCTTCGCTCATCTCTTTAATTTTAAAATCTGACAAAATATCAACTCCTTTTTATTTTTTTATATGCCTAAGCGGGAGCCGTTTGCATAGCGCTCCCGCCCAGGCCTAATTACCTTCCACTATACAAAAATGACTTGGGCTTCTCCGCCAATTCTTCTACTTCCTCTTCCGTGTTAATCAGGAACGCTGCCGGTTCAATCTCCGTCACGGTGAGCTGCTCTTTTTTACTGATCGCGTCCCGGCGGAAAATCTTAATATAGTTGTAAGCAATGAACAGCCACACCACTACGCTGCCGGCCACAAAGGGCCAGAACCAGAACTCCATCTTGAAAAAGCCTGCCAGGGCATGACCGAAGATACCGCCGGCAGCCAGACATAAAACAGGAAGCAAAATCTGGAACCATTTTGCTTTCTTTTCATCCACCTTGCGGTATTCTATGACCACGTTGTCACCGGGGTGGGCGCTGATGGGATTCCAGCAGTCAATGTACGCCCGCATGCCCCTCTCCGTTGTCTCTTTAAAATTAACACGAACCTTGGCGCGCTCGCCGTGGGTTTCGGTTACGGTTCCTTTAATCACTTGCAAACTCCTTCTATGATTCTCCCTGAAATTTCATACAACAACAGAATGCATCATTTTGAATGACGCCATTCCCCGAATGCGCAAGCGCAAACACATATCAAGCCATTTACGCGTAGGGATAAAAACAAATGTACCCGATGGCAATGATAAAAATCAAGCCGTACATACCCAGCGCCACCAGCAGCCCCTGCCAGGTCCGGGGATAGCCAAAATTCATATATTCGCCAAAAATGCCCCGCCGATTCAGCAGCGTGTATTTGGTGCGGCGTTTGAACCACCGCTCTTTCCTTTCACTGCCGAGAATCCGCGCCGTACCCATGAAAACTAAAAATGACAGTAAAAATACGGTTATAATCCGGTTGGCAAGCGCCTGGGTCGGCACCGTAGAAAGATCAATCATACAGAACTCCATTCCGTTGTCATACTCCGGAGCCATGCTTTCGCTGCCTCCTGCTTCTGACAACTCCGTGTAAAATCAAAACTCCAGATACTTATCCGGCATCAGCCGCACCAGTTCCTTTAAAAACTCATCACTGCAACAGAAAATCACCGCAGCCAGCCCTTTTCCTTCTTTAAACGCAAGGATGCGGGTGGGGTTAGCATCCGCCATATTGTAACGGTGGATATAATGCTTGATGCGGGTACGACGGAAAAAGTCGTGGCGGTAATGCTGGGCAAAGCTTTCCGTTTTGCTCAGGTCCACTTTGTAGCTGCCCTGCTTCCACAAACCGATGCTCACAATCTCCAGCTCATTCTGGCGCAGAATCACCTCGTAGCGGTAAAACACTTTCCAGATCCAAAGCCCCAGCCAGAGAAAATTGAGCCCCATGCCCACAGGACTGATAACGCCGGTACTGTTAAAACGGAACCCCTCATACGCCCAACTGCAGCAGATGGCCAGCAAGGCCATATAAGCCAGCCCCATCTTACCACTGCCCCGGGTGGTCGTCTCCCGGCAGATTTCCTTATTCTTCAAAAAAACTCCCTCCAATACGCGTGAACGTTTCAGCGAGACACACTGATGCTATCACAAAGGTTGGATACATGTGCCTTTTCTTCGCTTCCAACAGCATACAAGTACCCACTTTAAAATTATGCCATATTATTATAACAGAAATAAACTAAAAAAGATAGAGGAAGAAGGTAGATTTGTTGGGAAAAACCAACATTTATTTTTGAAACGGATTTCCGCTCTGCCATAATCCAAAAACAACTTTTACTAATATAAAAGAGACTGCAACAAACGTTGCAGCCTCTTATTAATACTAAACTGTAATCAAATCAGAAGTGTGCGTCAAGCAATATATAAATCTCAATCAGCACAATACATCTGATTCAAATTAGAACGTAACTGCCAGCTCGCTCCAGAGAGTCTTAGCCTTCATATCGCTGTCTTCTTTGCCCTTAATGTCAAAGTATTCCACAGTAGCAATCATATTCTTGGCAACAGTCACACTGCCAGCCACACTCCAGCCTTTAAAGCCCTGGTTTACAAAATCCATTGCCTTGCCGTCCATGGTATGAGCAATAAAGGTGCCAGCACCCTGATCATAATATTTTGCAGTCAGGCCCCAGGTACCGGGTTTAGCAGCCTCGGCTCCGGCATAGGTTGCGGTGACAACAAAGCCGTCAGTATCTGCATCACGACCATTGTATTTCGCGTCTACATTGGATTTCAGGTAAATAGCGCCCAATGTCGCTTTGCCGAAATTATAACCGGCCTGTACGCTCCATACACCATCATCATCAAATCCTTCAACTTTCTTATCGGCATTATCTACTGCATCCTTGAACTTGTCATAAGCCACATTTACAGAGAATTTGCCAACTTCATAGCCAAGATTAGCCCCAAAGAATTTGCTATAACGTACTTCGTCTTTCCCGTTAAATTTTAAGTATCCTTCTGCAAAGTCAGCAGGTTTTCCATAGTAAGCGCCGAATTTTACCTTGTCGCCATAGGCAATTTTAACACCGTCCATACGGGTATCGTACAGGTTGGCATCACCCAGCTGGAAGTCGTGACGACCGGCTCTCACTTTTACTCCGCCCAGGCGGCCATCCACATAAGCGCGCTGGAATTTTGTTTCTTCATTTCCTACGTTGTCGTTCAGATCCTGATAATTCTGGATCATACCGGTGTAAGTCCAGTTATCATTTACCGTACCGGTAATCCAAATACGGGAACGCAGACCGTTTTCATGGCTGTTCTCATCATAACCTTTCTTTTTGTGATGCGCATAGTGATAACGGAACTGTCCGGTAATCTTTACATTATCGGATTTCTTTTCCAAAGCTGCTACGCGAACATTCAGCTTGTCCAGTTCGTCTGCAAACTCTGCAGCCAGTTTGTCAACGTTAGCGCCTTTGGCCATTGCTTTTGCAACGATCTGGGCCATTTCATAACGGGTCATCAGACGGTCGCCACGGAAGGTGTCGTCGCCATACCCTTCTATGACGCCGGCAGCTGCCAGTTTGGAAATGCTGTCATAAGCCCAGTGTCCAGCCGGAACGTCGCTGAACGGATTTGCGGCATAAGCAGAAGCGGTTACGCCCAGTGCCATTGCCATTGCCAGTACTAAAGATTTCTTCATTTTGTTTTCCTCCTTCTCAGAAAAACCTTTTAATTTATTATAAGGTGCTTTCAGAGAACAGGCTTTTCTCCGTCTCAGCTCGAGTGACCGCGTTTCCTCTGCTTTGCAGATAAACCCTTTCCTCCTGTCCACACCATATAACCCATAATCATTACATTTAAGACGCCTTAATGTAAATCGCTTTGCTTATTATAGCAAACCGAACCGTATTTTGTAAAGTACAAATTCAATAATAGTTTATAAAAAACAATTATTAAACATATAAAACACCGGGGTTTCTTGAACCCCGGCGATAGAACTGTCACAAGTTATAGTTTTTTATCTTAAATTTTTCTTTTTCGTTTTATCCTCAATGGTACGGTTAATGTAACGCTTCAGCTCAGTAGCAAACATCCGCTGTTGCCAATCGTTTTTCACAGTATAAACTTCTTCAATTTCATCCCTGAAATACAGTTTCTTATGATAGTATTTGCCTGTCAGTCTGTTATATGAACCAAATTCAGCTTTCATAAAAATTTCCAAGGACGGTTCACGGCGGAAATTAATCGGTCTTTCCTTTATCTCGTCCAATCGCATGGCAACTACTATTTCCGCATCTATCTTTTCGCAAAGATCCTTTAGTGTTGCCTGGTCAAATGAAGTCAACCCTTCATCCGGTACTACAGCAGCTACTTTCTCATCATCTATCAATTCATAGTCCGGATACCGGAACTTGTCAATCATAATATCCCAATAATAGCCGTTAAAATCCGCAGCCCGTTCTACTAATTCATCATTAACCTGAATGGGCACAACAGCTACTCTTGCCGCTTCTGCCGTACCGAAGAACGGGACATTCATAAACATGACTGCCAGTACTGCAAATATAAAAGTAAATATTTTCTTCATGCCTTTTCCTCCTGAAAAAAGATAGTACAAATCTTAAATAACTACTGCATATAATATCATATTTTAATCAAATGTGCCAGTCACATTTGTGAAATTTTGAAAAACTTAAACAATTAATAGCAATCTGCTTTTGAACTATGAACTTATATAAAAACGGAACCGCCTAAGCGGTTCCGTTCCTGAATTTAGTAATTTGTAAGAAAAACTGTTTTTTGTTTTTAATTATTCCAGCCCGTCGTTAACACATGGCAATCTTCAAATTAGAAGCGCAACTGGATTTCATTCCACAGTGTCTGATATTTCTTGCTGTCTTGACGGTCTTTTAAGTCGTACCACTGAATGCTGTACATCATATTCTTCGCAAAAGTATAGGAAGCATTCAGGCTGTAACCTTTGTATCCATGGTTAAACATTGCGTCCAAGCCACCTCCATTCATGGTATGAGCTACAGCAGAACCCGCGGGTGCATGATAATATTTAGCTTGGAAACCCCAGGAGCCAGGTTTGTTGAATTTTGCGCCAGCGATATCTGCGGTTACAACAAAACCGTTCTTACTTGCATCGTCTGCAATATATCCTTTGTTGTCGCTCTTGCTATGGAGATAAACTATACCCAGACCAAATTTATCTGTCAGTCTGCCGTACAGATTAGCGTTAAAGATGTCCAAATCATCATCAGTTGCAGCTTTAAACTTATCGTAGCCTAAATCTAATTTTACCTTTTTACCGAGATTTGCCCCAAGGCTGACACCGTACGCTTTGTCCATTGCTGGATTCCAGCCCCATGTCTGCGCTTCAGTTGGTTTGCCATAATAAGCGCCAATTCTAAATTTTTTGCCGTAATCTACAAAGATTCCGTCAAACTTATCATCATATATATTACCATCGCCTAAATATGCCCAGGTACGACCGGCCCGTACATTTGCACCACCCAAACGACCTTGCACATACGCATAAGTGAATGTTGTTTCCTCTTCACCCTTATTGGACATTTCTGGTTTACCAGTTCTGTGGAAAAACTGATTATTCTCTAAACGAGCTACGTAACTCCAGTTGTCATTTACCTTACCATTAAAAATTAAACGAGTACGCAGACGGTTCCGGGTAGCTTTAACACCGTCATTTTTATTGCTTTGATAGTTCCAACGAACCTGACCGGTAATCTTCACGTTGTCGGATTTCTTTTCCAGAGCTGCTACGCGAACGCCCAGCGCATCCAGTTCGTCTGCAAATTCTGCAGCCAGTTTGTCTACGTTGGCGCCTTTGGCCATTGCTTTCGCAACTATCTGTGCCATTTCATAACGTGTCATCAGACGGTCGCCACGGAAGGTGTCGTCGCCATAGCCTTCGATGACGCCGGCAGCTGCCAGTTTGGAGATGCTGTCATAGGCCCAGTGGCCCGCCGGAACGTCGCTGAACGGATTTGCGGCATAAGCAGAAGCGGTTACGCCCAGTGCCATAGCCATTGCTAATACTAAAGATTTCTTCATTGCGTTTTCCTCCTTTTAGAAAAACAATTTGTATTTATTACAAAACGTTTTCCTGTCTCGGAGCCTTGCGCTTCCTGCTCGAGTGGCCGTGTTTCCTCTGCACTCCGCAATTATCCTGACAGAATCACGTTTGTAATCCTTAAAATGAACATTTAAACATAATTAAATGTTAATAAGAATTAATTCTATCAGGAATATTATCACGAGTTCATAATTTTGTCAAGTTTTTGTTAATTATAGCAAATTCAGCTGCAATGACAGTGATTTAATAGCTCACCCTATAAACTTCTTGTGGGCGATTTTTACGTTGCTCTGCTTGATCATGGCGTACATCAGTGTTGTATCAATTCGCTGATGTCCTAACAGCCTTTGCAACTGTTCAATCGGCATGCCTTTATCGATTGCCATCGTAGCCAGCGTACGGCGGAATTTATGAGGATGCACTTTTGCTATATTCAGTTTCTTGCCCAACTCACGCAGTCTCGTCTCAATGCAGCCAATCTTCACCCGCTCGTAAGGCGCCCGCCCGCAAGCTCACAAACAAAGCCGGATTATCATCAGTCCGACTTTCCAGGTAATCCAGAAGGTGCAGCTTCGTCCTTGCATCAAAATAGACAATCCGTTCCTTGTCCCCTTTACCCAACACCACACATTCTCTTTCATTATAATTTATGTCTCTGCGGTTTAGCAGAACCATCTCTCCGATACGCATACCGGTCGATGCCAGCATGTCAATAATGGCCAGATCCCGTAGTTCATCGCAATAATCTCGCATACGTTCCAGGTCTTCATCTGTATACGTTTCTTTGACGCACAGCGCTGTCTTAACTTTATGAATGCGCCGTACCGGACTTTTTATAATGAAATCTTCATCTTCAAGCCAGGCAAAATAACTGGATAAGATGCAGCGAATGTTATCCATGGTTACACGCCCGGATTGTCTGCGTTCCTGATAGTCGGTCAGGTACTGCCGCAAATCTTCCGTCATAATACGCTTCACACTTTTTTGCAGCATTGTCTGCATGGCCTCAATGGTCGTGCGGTAATATTTCAGTGTTTTCTCTGAACATCCCTCAATGCGTTTGGCCGCCAGAAACTTAGTTAAAAGATCCCGGTTCTCTTGTTGATAATCTGTTTTTCTCTTTCCAATGATTCAGTGGCAACCGTTCTTATTTCGTAATTACACAATACTGATTCCAATGTTGATTGCAACTGCTTCATCTGAAAATTATCCAGATGTGTTGCCATCTTTTGCATTACCTCTATCATCAAATCCTGTTTTATAACGGCTCCCCCTGTATCGATAGCGTTAAAGTATTATAAAGAAGAGAAATTGCAATAAATTTCAGTAATAATTATTAAAGAATAATACTTTTGTATTTAATTCTATGTAATTAAACCAATATTCTTCTTTAGTTATTCTATATTATAATTCAAATTAAGTATAAATGAAACTCTTTTTATAAAATTATATGACTTTTTATCATGCGAATATAACTCAATCAGAGACACAGCGGTTGATTCCCTCAAAACAACCCCTCAAGAAAAAAGACGAAGCCGCCGAAGCGACTCCGCCTTGAGTCTGTCACTAATGACACTTTAACTTACTGCTCTGTCTTTCGACAAATTAGAAGGTCATGATCAGATGGCCGCCAAATGTTCTGTTCTTGTTGTCAGAAACTTTGCCCTTCCAATCATAGTAAGCAACTGTACCGATAATGTTCTTTGCAAACGTGTAGCTTGCTTTTACTTCATAACCCTTCCAGCCTTCGCGTTTGAGACTCTTTAATACATATTCAGCGCCAACAGTCATCGGGGAGTTATCATCGGTATAGGCCATCGGAATCATGCCGCCAACGTCCATGTATCTTGCTGCAATAACCCAGCTTCCCGGTTTAGCAGCTGTAGCACCTTTGAAGCCCAGGTCAACTACATAACCGTTCTTGGAGTCAGCTTCCTGAACCTTCTCGCTGGTGTGCAGATAACGGAATCCCAAGTTAAGGTCTTTGACAACTTCAGCTTTCAGACCTACATTGAAAATCTTGTTGTCGTCGCCAACATTACCGAGTAAGCCATCTCTCTTGTCTTTTGTTACATTCCAACCATGATTGAGCTGAGCATCTCTAAATACATCATACCCGACATCAAGACCAACTTTGCCAAACTTGGCAGCTAAACTTACACCGAACATCTCATCATACGGAGTGGTCCATGCACCATCAATGTCCCACTTTTTTTCATCTTCATTATATGTATACGTAGCATCCTTAGTGGAAGCTGAGGGCTTGCCGTAGTAAGCATTAAGGCCCACTTTACCGAAGTCATATCCAATGCCTACACCATCCATACGGGAATCATAGATTACGCCGTCGCCTAGTTTAGGCTGCCAACGACCGGCGGTAACTTTTACACCGCCTAAACGGCCATTAACCCAGGCGCGCTGGAAGCTGGTGGTTTCATCACCAATGTTATTGGTGAAATCCTGTACATTCTGCAGCCAGGCAGTGTATGCCCAGCTGTCGTTTACCTGGCCATTAATAAAGATACGGGACCGCAGGTCATGTTTGCGTTTCTTTTCGCCAGCATCTCTCTTGGTGGTGGTATAGTAACGATACCGAACCTGACCGGTGATTTTTACGTTGTCAGCCTTCTTTTCCAAAGCTGCTACGCGAACGTCCAGTGCATCCAGTTCGTCTGCAAATTCTGCAGCCAGTTTGTCTACGTTAGCACCTTTGGCCATTGCTTTCGCAACGATCTGAGCCATTTCATAACGGGTCATCAGGCGGTCGCCACGGAAGGTGTCGTCGCCATAGCCTTCGATTACGCCGGCAGCCGCCAGTTTGGAGATGCTGTCATAAGCCCAGTGGCCAGCCGGTACATCGGAGAACGGGTTGGCAGCATAAGCAGAAGCTGTTACGCGCAGTGCCATAGCCATTGCCAGTACTAAAGATTTTTTCATGGTGTTTTCCTCCTTCTTAGAAAAACAAATTTGTATTTATCACAGTATTATCCCAATCGGAGGAAAAACATCTGCTGCCAGAAGCAGCATAATACCCATGCTTCAGCGTTTCTGGCAGCAGATGTGCTTTTAATCGTAATGTTGTAAAATTGCGATTTAACTTTTCAATCTCACGATTCTGTATATTTACTCTATACATAAAAAACGGAGCCGCCGAAGCGACTCCGCCTTGTGTTAAACTACTAATATTTTGCTTGTCAAAACAGTAAAATTAGAAGGTCATGATCAGATGGCCGCCAAATGTTCTGTTCTTGTTGTCAGAAACTTTGCCCTTCCAATCATAGTAAGCTACCGTACCGATAATGTTCTTTGCAAATGTGTAGCTTGCTTTTACTTCATAACCCTTCCAGCCTTCGCGTGTAAGATTCTTTAATACATAGTCAGCGCCAACCGTCATCGGGGAGTTATCATCGGTGTAAGCCATCGGAATCATGCCGCCAACGTCCATGTATCTTGCTGCGATACCCCAGCTTCCCGGTTTAGCAGCTTTAGCGCCTTTGAAGCCCAGGTCAACTACATAACCGTTCTTGGAGTCAGCATCCTGAACCTTCTCGCTGGTGTGCAGATAACGGAATCCCAAGTTAAGGTCTTTGACAACTTCAGCTTTCAGACCTACATTGAAAATCTTGTTGTCATCGTGGTCTGTTCTGTAACCATCAACCCAACCATGAGCTCCAATATCATTCGGTACATCCTTGAACATATCATATCCCACATCAAGGCCAACTTTACCAAACTTGGCAGCTAAGTTTACACCGTACATTTTTTCATACGGAGTGCCCCATTTCGTATCATCCGTGGAAGAAGAGGGTTTGCCATAGTACGCATTTAAGCTTACTTTGCCAAAGTCATATCCCAAGCCTACGCCATCCATACGGGCATCATAGATTACACCGTCGCCTAATTTAGGCTGCCAACGACCGGCTTTAACTTTTACACCGCCTAAACGACCGCTAACCCAGGCGCGCTGGAAGCTGGTGTTTTCATCACCAACGTTATTGGTGAAATCCTGTACATTCTGCAGCCAGGCAGTGTATGTCCAGCTGTCGTTTACCTGGCCATTAATAAAGATACGGGTCCGCAGGTCATGTTTGCGTTTCTTTTCGCCAGCATCTCTCTTGGTAGTGGCATAGTAACGATACCGAACCTGGCCGGTAATCTTAACGTTGTCAGCCTTCTTTTCCAAAGCTGCTACGCGAACGCCCAGTGCATCCAGTTCGTCTGCAAATTCTGCAGCCAGTTTGTCTACGTTTGCACCTTTGGCCATTGCTTTCGCAACGATCTGAGCCATTTCATAACGAGTCATCAGGCGGTCGCCACGGAAGGTGTCGTCGCCATAGCCTTCGATTACGCCGGCAGCTGCCAGTTTGGAGATGCTGTCATAAGCCCAATGTCCAGCCGGAACGTCGCTGAACGGATTCGCGGCATAAGCAGAAGCAGTTACGCCCAATGCCATAGCCATTGCCAGTACTAAAGATTTTTTCATGGTGTTTTCCTCCTTCTTAGAAAAACAAATTTGTATTTATTACAAAACGTTTTTCTAGTCAGACTCTTTACACGCTTCTGCTCGAGTGACCTTGTTTCCTCTGCTCTGCATGCACTTCGTCTTTCCGGAACAGCGTCTGTAACCACAAAAACAGATTACAAGTATTCCCATAATCCATGTAAACTTTACCACTTCGCTGAAATTTTGTCAAGTTTTTTATTAAATTTTTTACGCTATTCTCAACAACAGGAACATTTGTATAGAAAATTAAATTGCAATTTAACTCAATAATTTCATTCATTTTTATTGCATTTTAACTTTTGTTGTATTATGACGAAAACACGGAGCCGCCGAAACGACTCCGTGTTTGAGTTGTGATTACTATTATACTGATTCAATCAACTGTTGTTCCATGTTACTAGCTATTTCATCATAGCGCATCATATGTACCGGACAGGCTTAGAAGAATACGTTGAATTCAGACCAGATTACTTTGGCTTTCGCGTTGTCTTCCTGCTCACCCTTCAATGCCTTGGTGTCATAGTACGTTACGCTGGCTACCATATTCTTCGCCACCGCTACTTCGCCGCCAATGGACCAGCCTTTGAAACCGGTAGCAAAGCCTGTTTCGCCATCAATCGTGTGAGCCAGATAGGTACCTCTGCCCTGATGGTAATATCTTGCAGTCAGGCCCCAGGAACCGGGTTCGGATGCTTCTGCTCCTTTGTAACCTAAGCCGAACACATAGCCGTCTTTCTTAGTCTCATGGTTTGTAATAACGCCAGTGTCCTCATCTTTTTCACCGAATACATCCCGGTTAGAACGCAGGTACATAGCATTAAATACCAAATCTTTAGCCACGTTAAAATCTGCGCCTACATACCAGATGCCAACATTGTCGTCACCATTAGTGAGCTCTTTTCCGGCATTGCCAAACTTATTTTTCAAATAGCCAATTCTACCGTTTACAAAGCTGCCTTCAATATTGGAACCGATTTCTGCTGTCCAGAAATCCTTTGCAGAATCAGCAACTTCTTCATTCAAATCGGTCAGTTTGCCATAGCCGCCGCTTACGTACCATTTATCACCGTAAGACAATTTAATGGCGTCATGTTCACCATCATAAATGTAACCATTCGCAAACACATCGTCGTCGCGGCCGGCAATTACATTTACGCCACCCAGACGGCCTTCTAATTTGGCAATATTGAACTCGGTTCCTTCGTCGCCTTTATTAGACACAGCGTCATCGTCCGATTTGTGGAACCACTGCTGGTTCTGGATACGGCCTACATAATTCCAGTTATCATTTACCTTGCCGGTAAAATACAGACGGGAACGCAGACCGGTTTCGCTGTATCTTTTATCGCCATAATTAGTGTTCTTCTGGTGTTTGTAATGATAACGGATTTCGCCGGTAATCTTTACGTTGTCGGATTTCTTTTCCAACGCTGCTACGCGAACATTCAACTTTTCCAGTTCGTCTGCAAATTCTGCAGCCAGTTTGTCAACGTTGGCGCCTTTGGCCATGGCTCTTGCAACGATCTGGGCCATTTCATAACGGGTCATCAGACGATCGCCACGGAAGGTGTCGTCGCCATAACCTTCGATGACGCCGGCAGCTGCCAGTTTGCTGATGCTGTCATAAGCCCAGTGACCGGCCGGTACATCGGAGAACGGGTTGGCAGCGTAGGCAGAAGCGGTTACGCCCAATGCCATAGCCATTGCCAGTACTAAAGATTTTTTCATTTTGTTTGCCTCCTTTAAGACAATTAAAAATTATTATATAAATTGTCAGAAGGCTCTGCAGGCTGTCTGTTTCTCCGGGGCGAGTTGCCTGGTTTCCTCTCCGGTTCCGCAACAACACACAAAGGTTCCAACAAGTTATATCAAAAATTGGTACTTTAATCAGATTTATTATAGCATAATCAGGAATAAATTGCAATAAGCAATTTTAATCATTCACTACAATTTTGCTTTAAGTGAAAATCGCATTGCTTTTTTCCCTGCCCTGGTCGTAAAAACGACCAACCTTGCAACGTAAACCAGCATGGTTACTGGGGTTAAGATGCCACACCTCTTAATAAATAAAGGTAAAACTCTCATTGGAAGCTTTAGCTATAGAAATGACTGTCTGACAGTGCATTTCAACTGCTAAAAGAGGCTTGACTCAGGGTTTCCCCACGTTTTTCGCTGATAAGGGCCGGACAGCCAAACTAAAAATACCCGCCATTGCTGACGGGTATGGGGAATCATAGTAGAGTCTATAATATCTGCTAATAACC
>Ga0256404_1010106_pt1 | contig 13202 bp, 12 predicted proteins | sample RumenRJG_01DNA_FD_185990 | JGI IMG/M metagenome (GOLD analysis project Ga0256404, IMG submission 185990) | Bovine rumen microbial communities from Lethbridge, Alberta, Canada - RJG_01 | ecosystem: Host-associated > Mammals > Digestive system > Stomach > Rumen | place: Canada: Alberta | collected...
TTTTCCAGGAGAACTGCACCAGGATCATCAAACAGATCCGTGGTAATCCGGCTCATGATCTGCCCGACCTTGGTGTTTCTGAAGTAGGTATCAGAGAGCCGAATCAGATGATGATAGGCATCGCGCCGCAGTCGGTCTCGATATGGGTTCCCATAACATGTCCCTGGTAGGCCATGTAAAAAGCCGCCAGTGTATCGACAACGCGGAGCAGAAAGTACAAAAGCGCCAGCTCCGCCACGATCTTAACCGAAAGGAGCGCGGCGTTCTCAATCGCCGTGTTGGTGAGATACCGGATGATCATCGGCAGCACGAGCTCTGCGCCGCAGGTCAGTACGGCACAGGCAAGGTCCAGGAACAGTGTTCCGAGGTCCCCTTTGTAATAGGGAAGAAACCGGCGGATCAGGACCGCGGTCGGGTATTCATGTACTGCAAGCGGGTCTGTTTTCTTTTGGCTCATGGCTGTCCTCCTGTGTGTCAGGCCGCCCTCATGATACCCAAAGCACCGTTTTTCTCCCAGTTGTACGATGATTCTCCAGGAAGACCTTCCTCTTCCGACAGGATCGCAGAAAACTGTCGCCCGAAAAGTGGTGAGAAACTGCACTCAAAGGCAGAATTCTGCCGATTCTTCCAGGATTTCATTGAATTTTCATTGAAATCATTTACATAGGAGTAAAATGCATATTGCGACTACAAGCAGAATTAAGAAAGAGGTGCAGGATGTCCCTTGCTGCAACAAATTATCTGATCATCAACCTGAGCTGTCTCCTGTGCGCTGCCATCCTCTACTTTCACACCGGGAATGATCTCGCAGGCTCTCTGGAGATCCACTTGTTCAAACTCCTGCTTATCATCTTTGGACTGTATCTTATCGATGACAGCCTGTGGGAACTGGCCGCGAGCAGTCTCCTCCCCATCCCGTATCAGGTGCGCAGCGTACTGAATGCCATCGGCATTTCGTGCCAGCCTGTGATCTGCTATGTCTGGTTTCTGTTTGCGGAAGTCCGGCTCAAGCGCAGAAACCTCCGCAGCAGGTGGTTTTTCCCCGTCACCAGTGCTCCGATGTTCTTCTCTGTCATCCTGATCCTTTCCTCCCCGCGCACCGGCCTGATCTTCTACAGCAATCCCGCAGCGGATTACCATGGTCCGCTCTACGGCCTGGTCATGGGGCTGGACTTCATCTATCTGATTCTGGTCACCATCTCTGCCATTTCCGAATCGATCCATACAAAGTCCAGGAGCGCAAAGAAGGGCTATTTTACCATGATTACCTTTGTCCTCTTCCCGTTTGTTGCCGGTGTGCTCGACAGCATCATTCCGAATACCCCCGCCATGGCACCGAGCATTCTCTCCGCTCTCCTGCTGTTCTTCGTCAACGTACAGGAGATGCAGATCAATACCGATGCACTGACGGGCCTGAACAACCGCAGACGCTCAGACCAGATCCTGGAAGAGTACATCGAGAAGGTAACGCCCTCCGATGGCTTCTACCTATTCATGATTGACGTCAACTGCTTCAAGCTGATCAACGACCGGTACGGACACATGGAGGGAGACCGGGCGCTGCAGACTATTGCGGCGTCCCTGATGGATGCCGCTGCAAAGTATCCGTTGTTTCTCTCCCGCTGGGGCGGAGATGAGTTCCTGATCCTCTGTCCCCGACAGGCGGCAGAACCTGTGGACGCCTTTCGGAAGTTCCTGCAGAAGGAGGTGGCAGATGGCGCCAGAAATAAAGATCTGCCCTATGACCTCTCCATCAGCGTTGGCTATGCGCTCTGTACCTCGTCCCAAGTGACCCCCGCAGATCTGACCAGGGAGGCAGATCAATTTCTCTATAAAGAAAGGCGCTTCTGTACCGAGGGTGGGTAAATCCCCCTCGGCAAAAGTCCTCTAACCTGCTTATACAGCCTGTTTGCGCATTTCTTCACGGTACCATCTTTGCTGATTCTGGATATCACGCAGTTTTTTCTGTACCTCAGGCGTAGGCTGGTATCTATTCCGCAGCGGAATAACGAGATCTGAGCAGTGCAGATACACCAGTGCAAACATGTTATCCAGGTTCCTGAATCCACGCGCAGTGGCAATCATCGCCTTGATTGAACAATTCGTAGCTTCGCTCTGAGCGCTGTTCAGGCGGTACCTGACCGTATTCAAGATGTGCCCACGATGCCTCCGAATCTTCTCAGACAGCTTCTCGAATGCCGGAATACCGCAGGTCGCTGCAGACACGTTCCACTTATCCAGCTCGATCTCGGCAAGCGACACATCTCTCATGTGAAGGATTGTGCGGATTCGCTCCTTGAGCTGATAAGCCCTGAACAAGTCTGGCCAGGTACTCTCAATCAGCTTCAGCTTGTCCTGCTGAGCTTCTGTGAGATTCTCCGGATTCTTGCCCAGTGCATACTTCGCGTTCTTGATGCTGCGTGCCTGTTGTTCCATGTCATCCAGGATCTTCTGATGCACCAGGGAGAGCTTGGATTTCGACACGGCTGTGCCGGTCTCGTAGATGCTCACAATGGAGAGCAGGTAGTCCTTGCGTTTGCTGGGGCGGCCCTTCTTAGGCATGGCAGCGAGCTCTTCGCAAGCGGCCTTGTACTCCTCCTCGGTGACAATTGGAACCTCGGGATGAGTCAGATTCTCCAGCTGCTTCTCGAGCTCAGCAATGTACAGGATCAGTTCCTTTTTACGCTTGCTGGGACGTCCTTTCCTCGGCATTGCATCAAGTTCTTCTCTGGCCCTGGTCAGTTCATTGTTTACGACCTCTGCCTGCTTGCTGAGCTTCGTATCTGCGTCGAGGAACTCCTTCTCCAGTTTGGCTGCCTGAGCAGCCGCATCACTCCTGGCCTTGCTTCTCGTCGCATCGAGTGCTCCATTCACCCACTCCGTGACGTGGAAGGGATCAATGCAGCGGATGGCATTCTTGAAATAGTGCGTTGTGCACGAGGTGATCCATCTGGCACCATCCCCGGCGACGAACTCCATTGCGAGCTGCTCCTCCTCTGTGAGCAGCTTGCAGAACTCTCTGAAGACCTTGAGCCCATGCCCCTCATGGAGCCATACGACCTGATTTCGGTCCATGTCGTAGACGACAGTGATGTACTTGTGCCCCCTTGAGTAGGATGTCTCATCTACGCAGATGCGGCGCAGTCCATGGAGTCGGGCTGTTATATCCGGCTCAATACGATCATGAGCGGCCTTGATGCAGTTGCCGACCGTTCTCCAGTTGATCCCGAAAAACTGGCAAATCACGGTCTTGGGGCACAGCAGGGCGAGATAGGCGACCTCATTGTTGAAGTCTTCCGTGTAGTGAGATCGTCCATCTGCCCAGGAAATGTACTCAGTTGTCACACCGTGTACCGGGCAGCTGATACGTACGGGAGAATACTCGAGGTACATGCGTATGCCGTTCCAGTCTGAGGCCCGCCAGATGGTTGGATGGTTCTCATCCTTCTTCCTGTCGTAGCGCGGCTTCTTCTTACCACAATCCTCGAGGCCTTCCGCAATGCAGTGAGGGCAACGCTGCTCGGCCTTTTTGAACGGCTTGACACGGATATGTACAGCGGTGCGCTCATGGGTCTCTCCGAACGCCTGGTAGGCCTCGACCTTTGGGTCAAAGCCGATGATATTTGTCAGCTTGATGTTAAGCGCCATCTTGAATATACTCTTAGCTGTAGCCATTGCTCCGTGTACTCCTTGGATTGTTTGGTAGCAGCCATTGTACACGAGAAGCAGTGGCTTTTCTATACCCTGTGCAACAGCGACAGGGAGACCAGCTGGAGCAACGACCCAGGGGGAGACCTATGCTCAAGGCAGAGAGTCACCCACCCAGGGTACACAAGACTCAGAAAATTCAGGAGATAAGGAAGAGGACAGGCCCTGCACGCAGGAACCTGTCCTCTCTGCTATTGGATCTCACCGCTTCTCTGCCATGGATACCCGGATCTTTTCCAGAAACCAGGTAAAGAGCACCCCGCCATCGGCAATGCCAACTTTGTTGGCATTGCCAACAGAGTCCAGCTCCCCCTTTTTTGCGGTCTCGAAGGCCTCCTTCTCCGGGTGCCACTGGACGGCACAGATGGGCAGGCTGTCGTGGGCAGCAAACTCGATGACGCCGTCATCGCTCTCCTGCAGGACGGAGAATCCTGCTGCGAGGCGTCCGATGGCCTGGTGGTGATAGCTGTTGGTGACAATGCGGCTGCCGTAGAGCTCCTCGAGGAAGGTCCCCGGGCGTATGGCGGTCAGGTGGTGATGGCCCATGGTCTTCCCATTCTCGTCGTGGTACCAGGTGTGATGGCTGTTCTGGGGCTCTGGAAGGTCCTGGATCAGGTCTCCGCCGAAGGCAACGTTGATGACCTGTGCGCCCCGGCAGATCCCGAGGATCGGCTTTTTCTCCTCTGCATAGTGCTGCGTCAGCGCGATCTGTGCGTCATCCAGTGCCCGGTCCACGTCCCGGGTGCCGTTCCACGCCTGTCCGAACAGGGCGGGATCGATGTCATCCCCGCCGGGAAGAAGGAGGGCGTCGCACTCCGGCAGGCCCTCCGCCTTCCTGTCCTCCCTTAGAAAGATAAGCTCTGCCTCCGGGAAGTGCGAGAGTGCAGCGATGTAGTTGTCCAGTCCCTTGTTCCGGTCTCCAATCAGGATCCTCATGGGTGCCTCCTTTTTGTGTCTGCAATCCGGTATTGCTGATGGGATACCGCATCGGAACTTCCCTGTCAAGAACAAAGCACAGACAGGAGCGCGCTCCTGTCTGTGCTTTGTTCTGATCTGTCTGCCGGTTTCGGAGACCTGTCAGATCTCCTTCTTCCAGAGTCCGTGCAGGTTGCAGTTCTCATAGGCTGCGATCGGGGTCTCGCCCTCTGCCAGTGTGAACACTGCCTCCGGTGCCTCACCGGGCTTTAAGTCGATCTTGTGGAAGCCCTTTGAGGTCTCCAGAATGATGAACTGGATGTAGTGGGCCTCGAGCATCGGATGAGTCACGGAGCCGACCTTCACGGTGACGGTCTTTCCGTCCACCGTGACATCGGGAACGTGCTTCTCCTGCGCCGCATCGGTGGTGTTGGGGACGATCTCCTTCATCGTCTCGCCGCAGCACATCGGGGTGCAGCCGGACTTCTCTCCGAGGAAGGTCACAAAGTTTCCGCACTTCTCACACTTGTAGAACAACATGGGATTTCTGCCTCCTGTCTGCTGTCAATAATTCTCTGCGTGTACTTCAAAGTAGCTCTGGGGATGAGCGCAGACCGGACATACCTTCGGTGCGCTGGTGCCGACCACGATGTGGCCGCAGTTTCTGCACTCCCAGACTTTGACTTCGCTCTTCTCGAAGACCTTCTGGGTCTCCACGTTGTGGAGCAGGGCGCGGTAGCGCTCCTCATGGTGCTTCTCGATCTCTGCAACCATGCGGAACTTCTGCGCGAGGGCATGGAAGCCCTCCTCGTCTGCCGTCTTTGCAAAGCCGGCATACATGTCCGTCCACTCGTAGTTCTCACCCTCTGCTGCGGAGAGGAGATTCTCCTCGGTCGTGCCGATGCCGTAGAGCTCCTTGAACCAGAGCTTTGCGTGCTCCTTCTCATTGTCAGCAGTCTTTAAGAACAGCGCTGCGATCTGCTCGTATCCGTCCTTCTTTGCCTTGGATGCAAAGTAGGTGTACTTGTTTCTCGCCTCGGATTCGCCGGCAAGCGCCGTCTTCAGGTTCTCTTCTGTCTTTGTCCCTGCATAGGGATTCTTGTATTCTGCCATGGGTGTCAGCCTCCTTCTCTGGTGTTTGTTCCTCTATTATCCGGGATGAAAAGGAAATTTGCAAGGAAATCTGCTGACATTTCACGCAAATTTCACATGTTCTATAGACATATTAGACAAAAAGTAAAGAAAAAGCACCGACAGGAGCTCTCTCCTGCCGGTGCCGGATGCATCAGAGACTGCGGATCAGATGTCGAGCAGATCGCTGTAGACCTTCAGGGCACCGTCGGTGCTGTGGGCGAGGACCTTCTTGGCGAGGACCTTGCCGAGCTGGACGCCCTCCTGGTCGAAGCTGTTCACGTTCCAGAGGAAGCCCTGGAACATGATCTTGTTCTCAAAGTGTGCAAGGAGCGCACCCAGGGAAGCGGGGGTCAGCTGGTCGCCGATGATGATGGAGGACGGTCTGCCGCCCCGGAAGTTCTTGTTCAGGTTTTCATCCTTCTTGCCGCAGGCGAAGGCGACGATCTGAGCTGCCACGTTTGCGCAGAGCTTCTGCTGGCTGGTGGAGCCCTCGATCACCACGTCCGTGCCGATCTGGCTCTTGCGGAAGCCGACGAACTGGAGCGGGACGATGTTGGTTCCCTGGTGCAGGAGCTGATAGAAGGAGTGCTGGCCGTTGGTGCCGGGCTCACCGAAGATGATGGGGCCGGTCACGTAGTCCAGGGGCTCACCAAAGCGGTTGACGCTCTTGCCGTTGGACTCCATGTCCACCTGCTGCAGATGCGCAGGGAAGCGGGAGAGGGCCTGGGAGTAGGGAAGGACTGCGGTTGCCTCGTAGCCCAGGACATTTCTCTCATAGACGCCGATCAGGGCATCGAGCATGTCGGGATTCTTCAGGGGATCGGTCTCGGTTGCGGCCACATCCTCGGCATGGGCGCCGTCGAGGAACTCGGCAAAGACCTCCGGTCCGAAGGCCAGAGAGAGAACCGCACCGCCCACAGCGGAGCTGGAGGAGTAGCGGCCGCCGATGTAGTTGTCCATGTAGAAGGCATCGAGATAGCCCTCGTTCTTTGCAAGAGGGGAGGTCTCGCTCGTCACGGCGATCATGTGCTTTGCGGGGTTGAGGCCAAGCTTTGTCAGGGCATCCTTGACGAAGGATTCGTTGGTCAGCGTCTCCAGCGTGGTGCCGGACTTGGAGACCAGGATGAAGATGGAGTGCGCCACATCGGTGGAGGAGAGGACGGCTGCTGCGTCATCGGGGTCCACGTTGGAGATGAACTTTGCGGTCATCTTCAGCTTGCCATTGGTCTTTGCCCAGTTCTCCAGGGCAAGGTACAGAGCTCTGGGGCCGAGGTCGGAGCCGCCGATGCCGATCTGCACGACGCTCGTGAACTTCTCGCCGCTCTCATTGACGATCTCGCCGTTGTGGACCTTGTTGGCAAAGGCTGCGATGCGTCTCTGCTGCTCCACGTAGAACGATCTCTTGTTGACACCGTCTGCCATCACATCCTGGCCGAGCTGGCCTCTGCAGAGCTGGTGCAGAACCAGGCGCTTCTCACCGGTGTTGATGACGGCGCCGTTGTAGAGTTCCTCAAATTTCTCAGACAGCTGTGCCTCCTTTGCAAGGGCGGCAAGTGCCTTCAGGGTGTCGTCATCGACTGCCTTTGCGGCGTAGTTGTAGACGAGGCCCTCTGCCATCGGTACGCTGTAGTTCTTCACGCGCGCTGCGCCGTTCTCGCCGGACATGACCGCGGCAAGATCGACCGGTGCGGTCTTGGCAAGTGCCCTGAAGGAATCCAGGGTATCCAGGTTTTTCCACTCAACTGACATCGATATGTTCTCCTTTTTGCTGCACAGGCCGCGGAAATGGCCTGTTTTTGTCTGCTGCGCCCTTGATTATAACATTAAATTCCAAAGCTGCCACTGTTTCAGCGGTGCGCTGTTCCACATTTCACCCACATTTCACAATGATTTTGCGTGGTTACGGTGCCTTCCGGCCTCCTGCCGTATCGCTGCGGAGAGGGCAGATGGTATACTCTGGGTACCCAAAGAGAGGAGGAGAAATCTTGAGAAGGTCCGGGAGCGTTCAGAAAAGAGGCGTCATCGCCTGCGCGGCGGCACTCTGCCTTGCCGCCCTGCTTGGTGCCTGCGGGGTGACAAAGGAGACGGCAGGGGCACAGGGGACGCCAGCAGCAGGCTGGGAGGATATCCCCGCGGATACGAAAGAGAACGGGGAGACGGCTGCCGCAGAGGAGGAGAGCACCGTGCCGGGGGAAGTGATTGAGACAAGTGCAGCACTGGAGGAGAGTCCTTCCCGCCCTGCGGACTGCATCCTTCTCGGGGACTCCAGAACCGTCGGGATGTACTGGGCGGTATCCGGGGACAGGAGCAGCGAGACGGCAATGGTTCTTGTCAATAACAGCATCGTCTGGGATGCAAAGTCCGGGATGGGGATGGACTGGATGAGAAAGACCGGAGAGCCCGCCATGCGCCCCTATGTGGGGAGCGGGACGAAAATCGCAGTGCTGATGGGCGTCAATGACATCGGCGGTACCTATTCGGCAGACGATTACGTTTCCTGGCTCAATGAGAAGGCAGTACAGTGGGAGAAGGAGGGCGCCCTTGTCAGCTACTGTCTCGTAAACCCCGTCAATGAGAGCATGCGCTCCTCCGCGGCCACGCTCTCCAATGCGGACATCGATGCCTGGAATGCGGACATGGAGGCTGGGCTCTCCGATACCATCGCAAGGATCGACCTTCACACCTATCTCATGGATCACTGGGATTCCATTGTCTGGCACGACTGGCTGCACTACGAGAGCCCGACGAACCTGGTGCTCTATGAGCAGCTGATGCAGGCGCTGGAAGAGCAGCAGTGAGACCTGCGCCCGGCCCTGCAAGGGAATTGATATGGAAATGTATACAAAAATACAATAATTCTTGACTTTATGAATCCCGTTGCTAAAATGTTCTTTAATAAATTAATTGGATAGAGCAGCAAAAGTCAGCGGAGGGCAGAGGTGAGAGCCATCTTTGCCTTTTCTTTTCCTGACGTCGGTGTAGGGAGATATCTCCATGAAAATCCAGTCCAGTTTCAATGATGATAACGTTCTTGCGCGGTTCTACGGCAAATCCTCCAACTTCACCACGATTCCAAACCGCCTGTTCACGGAGTACAACGTCAAGAAGGGCCTGCGCAACGAGGATGGTACCGGTGTGCGCGTCGGCCTCACACGGGTCTCCGATGTCGTGGGCTACAAGGTCGGAGAGGACGGAAAGCCGACCCCCTGCGAGGGAAATCTTCTGTTCCGCGGCTACTCCCTGAAGGATCTGGTCGCGAACCGCAAGGGCAATGCGGGATACGAGGAGGTCTGCTTCCTCCTCCTGTTCGGCTATCTTCCCAACCGGAAGGAGTTTGAGGACTTCAAGAGAAGTCTGTCCTCCCGGTACGATCTGCCGGACAACTTCCTTGTCAACGAGATCCTGCGGGATCCCGGCAAGAACCTGATGAACGACCTGCAGACCGCAACGCTGCTGCTCTACAACTACGATGACAATCCGGACAGCACGGATGTCTACCAGACGCTCCTCAAGGGCATCAACCTGATTGCGAAGTATCCGTCGATCGTCTGCTACTCCTATCAGGCAAAGAACCACTACTACAACCGGAAGTCCCTGACGATCCACTACCCGCACCCCGAGTACTCCGTCGCCGAGAACATCCTGTACATGCTCCGTCCGGACGGGAGCTTTACCACCCAGGAGGCGAACCTCCTGGATGCCCTGCTGGTAATCCACGCGGACCATGGCGGCGGCAACAACTCCACCTTCACGGATGTCGTAATCGGTTCCACCGGCACGGACATCTACTCCGCCATCACCGGCTCCCTGGGCGCCCTGAAGGGACCCAAGCACGGCGGCGCCAACATCAGTGCCTCCCGGATGATGAAGGAGGTCATCGATGACATCGGCTACACCGACGACAAGGACCGGGTCCGGGAAGAGGTGGAGAAGATCCTCAACGGCGAGCTCTATGACGGGAGCGGCCTGATCTACGGCTTCGGCCACGCGGTCTACACCCTGAGCGACCCCAGGGCGGAACTCCTCCGGGGGCTCTGCCAGAGACTTGCCGAGGAGAAGGAGCAGATGGAGAAGTTCAACTTCTACCGCCTGTTCGAGGATGTGGTCCGGGAGACGGTCTCCGAGAAGCGGGGCAAGCCGATTCCCACCAACGTGGACTTCTACTCCGGCTTTGCCTACAGCATGCTCGGCATCCCGGAGGACCTGTACACGCCGCTGTTCGCAATCGCGAGAGTCTCCGGCTGGGTTGCCCACAACATCGAGAACAAGCTCTACGACGGCCGCATCATGCGCCCTGCCACCAAGTACGTTGGCCAGTCCCTGGACTATGTCCCGATGAAGGACCGGATGCCCGGCTGATGAGGCAGAAAAACCAAAAGAGAAACCAAAAGGCGCTCTGCGCGGGAAGTTCTCCCGGCAGAGTGCCTTTTCTGTCTGGTCGCAATGCACCCGTTTTTATGTTCTTCGTCAGGCCGTATGCGCTGCCCCGTGCGGATGATGGCGCCTGCTGTGAAGGATGCCATCACACAAAAGCGCTGCGATGCAGACGACAAGCACCAGCGGCAGGGCAGCCATAAAGAGCACCATTCCGCCGAATGCGAGCACCATCACGCTGTAGAGGAGCGGGAAGCCGACGACTGCCCAGGGCGTCCAGAAGGCCTCCGCAGGCCAGAACCAGCCGCAGCAAAGAACCGGAACAAAGAAACAAACCAGTGCAAGGATTGTCAGCAACGTGAGCATATCTGCCGCCTCCTCTCTGACAATGTCGGATCTCTTCTTGAATCAAGTCTGTTATAGCACAAATATAACGAAAAGTCAATCGTGCACCGGGGGCTGCGGTACAGCGCATTGCATCGCCTCCCGGCTGCCGCTATGATGAGGACAGTGCACAGCACAGGAGGAAGTCATGGTCGCTTATAAGAGAATTCACAGACAGGACGGCAGGGCCATCTACGAGTACTACCCGGAGGGAGATACCAGTGCGCCGGGCATGGTGTGGGTGAGCGAGGACGGCACCGAGTGGGGACTCATCTCCATGCCGGAGGGATCTTTCTCTGCCTACTACGTCCATGCGGTGCTGGACATCCAGCGCGCCGCAAAGCAGGGCGTCCTTCGCGAGCGCGGCGAAGTGGAGTGGTACGGGGAGGAGTAGGCATGCAGCCCATCAGTCTCTACCTCCTGACGAGGGAGCAGGATCCGGGCATTTTTGCCCTCTATGAGAGGCATCTGTCCGGGAGGCAGCTGGTCCGGCAGACAAACCGCAGGGAGCAGGAGTCCCTGCGCGCTCTCGTGGAGGACCTCCTCTCCGACCGGGAGGGGGAGGGCCTTTCGCCGGAGCAGCTCTCGGGTTTCTACTACTCCTACACGATCCGGCACATCAGCAAGGAGTTTGACCTCGTAAAGTTCCCAAGAGGGAGAAACTGCGTCCTCAACATCGAGCTCAAGAGTGCGGATGTGGGCAGGACAAGAATCCGGGAGCAGCTTTTGCAGAACCGGTACTACCTGGGACACCTCTCTGACACGATCTTTTCCTATACATATGTGTCCTCCCTCCACCGGCTCTACTGCCTGAACGCCCACGGCTATCTGCAGCAGGTCCCCCTGGAGGCCCTCCGGAAACTCCTCCGGGACCCGGACTTTCTGCTTCCCAGGGAGGGGAACATCGATGCCCTCTTTGATGCGGTCTACTACCTGATCTCTCCGATCACGACGCCGGAGAAGTTCCTGAACGGGGAGTACTTTCTCACCAACCAGCAGCATGAGTTCCGAAGGCAGATCCTCACTGCGATCCGCACCGGAAAGCGCCCCCTCATGATCGGCATCGGGGGCGGCGCGGGAACCGGAAAGACGCTCCTTCTCTATGACCTTGCAATGGTCCTCTCGAGAAGGCACAGGGTCCGGATTCTCCACTGCGGGAGCCTCTCCCAGGGCCACCGGATCCTCGACAGGAAGCTTCGAAATGTCGCCATCTGTTCGGGCGACGGTACTCCTGCCTCGGAGGAGGACAGGGAGTCTGGAGACGCCCCTGCAGACTACCTCCTCGTGGACGAAGCGGGGAGACTGCCCTCGGAGAAGTTCCGGGAGATTGCGGACCTTGTGGAGAAAGAAAAGCTCGTCTGCATCTTCTGCTATGATGCCGCCAGGTTCCGGTTTGCGGATGCCGACGGCAGGGCCCTTCTGACCTGCATGCAGGAGCGGGCGAACCTCTCCCTCTCGCTCTCCGGAAACATCCGGATCAACCGGAGCCTTGCCTCCTTCACAAGATACCTGTTCGACAGGCGGGAGGAGCCGGCGGAGCGGAACTTTCCCCCGGTCCTTCTGCGCCTTGCCCACGGGGCGAAGGAGCGGGAGCTCTTCTGCGATCTTCTCCGGCAGCAGGGCTTTGTCCTTCCCGGGGAGGGAGAGCCGCCGGCAGCAGGGAGCGAGACGGACAGGGTGGCCGTGGTCCTTGGTCCGGACTTCTTCTACGATCCGGACGGCGTTCTGCACGGCGGGAAGGGACAGGAGGAGAACCTGAAGGCCCTGCAGCTTCTGTATGATGAGATCTCCCGGGCAAGGGAGAAGCTCTGCCTTCTTGTTCTCGACAACGACGCACTCTTTGCAGACCTTGTGCGGATGATCAGCCCCGCCCCGGCTCCGCGGGTGGTGTCTGCAGGGGATGCGGGGGAGAGTTGACATTCTGTTCCAGCAGGACTATAACAATTAGCTGAAGATTTAAATCCACCCAAAACCGGTAATGACAGTCCGGAAGCAGGAACTGAGCTGTTTGTGCCTCAGGAAACACAACATTGTTCGGAAATAAAATTCACGATTTGATATTTGCCGATCGGCAATTTCCAGATTGTGGGTTTCCTGTTCACGAAACACTGTCACTGTTGTGCTCTCTGACATTCTGGCATAGACAATACCCGTCTTGGCGGAAATTTGCGGTAGAAAGAAAAAAGCTGGTGACAGAGATGAAAACAGAAGCAGTCAAGGAGGAGGAGACGGAAGAGGGCGTCCGGAATTACGCCCTGGACTTTGACGGCACGCGCACCGATCTCAGGGCGGAGAACCTGGAGCACATCGATGTGTCAGGGATCGCGGGGACCCACCTCTTCTGCAGGGAGGAGGCGCAGGAGGCGCTCCGGAAGATCCTGCAGGAGCGCGGCATCCGCGGCATCCACTTCCTGGATGCGGGGGACTTCCACTACGTGTCAAAACTGACGACAGACCTTGTGGAGGAGCCCTTCCGGCTGGTCCTTGTCGACCACCACACGGACATGCAGGAGAGCCAGGTGCCTTGCGGCCTCTCCTGCGGCAACTGGGCCCTGGAGGCGCTGCGGGAGAACAGAAATCTTGTCTCCTGCATCCTGATCGGCCCTCCGCAGGAGGCCCTGCAGACGATCCCGGAGGACGTGCGCGGGAGGGTCCGCCTGTTCTCCCAGGAGATCCTGGAGAAGAAG
>Ga0256404_1010107_pt1 | contig 13202 bp, 13 predicted proteins | sample RumenRJG_01DNA_FD_185990 | JGI IMG/M metagenome (GOLD analysis project Ga0256404, IMG submission 185990) | Bovine rumen microbial communities from Lethbridge, Alberta, Canada - RJG_01 | ecosystem: Host-associated > Mammals > Digestive system > Stomach > Rumen | place: Canada: Alberta | collected...
ATTTTATTTTGAGTCTATATTTTTTCAAATAATATGATTTATTTTATTTTGAGTCTATTACCTGTTTCAAATATTATTAACTTTTCAGATTTTGTCTGTAATTTTTTTATCTTTTCTTTTTTTAAACATCTCATATGAATAAATTAAAGCTTTTAATCAGTTCATTGATATCTAAAAATTAGTTAAGTTTATATATAATGTTTAACAAAATAAAGTATGTTGTCTAGTCCCGTGGGGTAGTGGTAATCCTTCTAGGCTTTGGACCCGGAGACGGCGGTTCGACTCCGCTCGGGACTACTCAATTTTTAACTATTTTTGTCTTTTTTTTATCAATTTATCAACAAATAGACAACTTAATAAATCATAAATTAATTAATGATAAAATAATGCTTTATTTAAAGCGTGATTTAAAAGGTGTGAAGATGCAAAGAAATCCTTGGGACCAATTTATTAAAGACCCTGAAAATAAGGCAAAGCTATTTTTATTTATTAATGGAGTTATGATTTTAACCACTTTTCTAATTGTTATTGGAACTATAATCTTTATTTTGATTCTAGTTGGCATAATTCAATTTTAATTCCTTTCCAGTTTTTAAATCGGATATGTTAAAATTATAATTATTTTTCTAGATTTTCGTTAAATCCGATTATATCTACATAAATTATATTAGACTCTTTTTTAAAATTTATATTATGAATATCATAAAGAACTTGCCTTTGGCAATCACAGGTTTAATATTGGCTATTTTTTCACTTGGAAAAATATTCACTGAGTTCAGCAGCATATTTTTCATAATAGGAACAGTTTTAGTTTTCTTAGTATTATTAAAATTCATATTGCACCATGACAGTTTCATGAATGAATTGAGCAATTTGATTCCATTAAGCACATTTGGAACATTCTCAATGGCATTGATGATCTTTAGCACATACCTCAAGCCAATGTTCATGCCAATATCCCAAACAATCGCCTTGGGAATTTGGATTATAGGCATAATAATCCATTTATCAATAATCTTGATATTTACAAAGGACTATGTATTGAACAATTTTGACATTGAAAATGTATTTGCTTCATGGTGGATTGTTTATATTGGAATAACAATGGCTGCGATTACAGCACCTGCATTTGACTTGTCACAATATGGATTTATATTCTTTGGAATAGGATTCATCTTGATGATACCAACACTCATTTGGTATCATACAGATGCCTTAAGTTTACTTCAATAGGGGATAAAAATAAACCATTCATTTGCATTTACGCTGCAATTTTATCAATCCTTATTGTTGGATACGTGAATGCATTGAACATTGATGGAAACTTCTTCAGCTTAATCTATATACTTGCGCATGTATTTTTTATATTTTTGCAATTTATCAGGCATTCAAGTTCCTTCTTGTTGAAAGATTGAATTTCATGCCAAGTTTTTCAGCATTTACATTTCCATTTGTAATAATTACAATTGCTACAGGTGAGGCATATAAGTTCTTTGGATTGAGTTTATTGAATTATCTGTTTTACATTCAAGCGATTATAGCATTGGTTTTAGTTATTTATGTTTCATATGGATACTTGAAATTTTTATTGAAGCAATAAAAGGCTCAATGATTTACAGATGAAACTGTAAATGAACTGTTTGTTAGGAATGGATTTAAAGTAAAAAAGACTTGGTTCACTCAGGATGCAAGAAAAGGAAGGGAAGATGAGAAGTGGGTGAATATTTTAGCTATTAAAGATTAGATTAATATTTTAATACTTTTCAAATGCTCTCAAAATTATTTAATACGGGTTATCATAAATTATTATATATTAAATATAAATTTTAAAAAACTTTAAATATTTCCGGATTTATAATATACATTAGTTGGGGTGATAAAATTAGATTAATTTTAGAATTTAAATCTTTAAATAATTGTAAATATTATGATATCACTAAATATGATATTCAGGGCTTTATTTATTCATTAATTAAAGATGACCTTATTTTTAAGAATTATCACGATGTAATTGGGTTTAAATTTTTCACTTTTTCAAATATTTTTCCAGTTTCTGATTTTAAGGAAGGTGCAATTAAAAAATTAATCATTTCATCACCTAATTCTAAATTTATTCGTGCATTGGAATATTCTTTAAAAAACAAAGAAAATATCCATTTGAGTAAATTAGATATTGAAGTTGAAACTTTAAAAATTATCAATCCGAAAAAATTGGGCAAATTTATTTCCAGTACACCTATTGTTCTTTTTGAAGACAATTCAAAAAATCAATATTATTCATTTAAAAATAGTCCTGATTTTGATTTCTTTTTCAATAGATTAAAAGATAATGCAGTAAAAAAGTACAATGCCTATACCGGAAAGGATTTTGTTTTGGAAGATAATTTATTTAATTCTTTTGAGTTTAATAGGGAGGTTTCAGTTAGAGTAAGAAAGAACAATAATACTTTTGTTATTATTGGTAGTTTGTGGAGAAATTTAGAAGCGGATATAAATAAGGAAAATAAAGGTTTTTATAAGTTTCTACTGGATACCGGACTTGGGGAAAAGAATAGTTTGGGTTTTGGTATGCTTAATGATGTGAGGTGAATTTATTGTTAAATTCATTGTATGAGTTAGGAAAATTGTGGATTGAAAAGGAGAATCTAGAAACAATTGATGTTCTTTTGGATGCTGAAAAGTTAAAAAGAAGAACAAAAAAAGTTATTTTAGTAGAATTAGATGAAGTTTCAGAAAATAACTTTATTTTTAATAAAGTTTCACCAAAAGATTATAATCCTAAAGATAATGCCAAATATTTGTATAAATCAGGATCATCAAGAGGTACTGATATCACTCCTTCCTGTTTAATTACCGAACTTGATAAAACATTCAATAATAAGTTTTTTAAATGGTTTGAGCAAAATAATGATGATGACTTTTTAAAAGGTATTTTAAATTGTTTAGAAAATTCTAAAGACATTATATTTAAGGATATTGAAACTCTTTTTAATGGTTTTGGAAGTTCTGATAATAAAAATGTTATTTTGACTTTAGTTATAAATAAAGGGGATCAACAGAATTTTTTAGGCGATTATAGTATTTTTAAAGAAAGTTTGAAAAATAAATCTTTTGAAAAGTATTATTTCATCAAATCAGGAAAGAAAAATATAAAGGGTGAAGGCCTTTGCTTCTTATGTGATGAAGAAAAGGAAGTTTTTGGTCTAGTTTCTAATTCAATAGGTTTTGCATTTTCAACTCCTGATAAAAGAGGCAATGTTCCAGATTTCAATATCAATAATCAATGGAAGCAATTGCCAATTTGTGGGGATTGTGCTTTATATCTTGAAGCAGGAAAAAAATTTGTTGAAAAATATATGTCATTTAGTAAATTCGGATTGAATTATTATATCATACCTAATTTCATTTTTGGTTCGACTGAATCTTTCGATAAGTTATTCAGGATTATTAAAAGATTTGAGGATACAAAAGATTCTGATGAAGTTGTCATAAAAGAGGATAAATTAAATAAAATAGTTGAAGATTTTGAAGATATTTTAGAATTCAAATTTTTATTCTACCAATCTTCAAATAGTGCTTTTAATATTTTAGCATATGTTGAAAGTATTTTACCTTCTTGGATGGGAAATATATATAGGTCTCAACAAAAGATAATTGATTTTAAAATATTTTCAGAAGACTATATGAAATCTGTAATTTCTAAAGATGCTGAAGGCAATTTCATTAATATTTGTAATAAAAATGAAAAGTATTATCCTGTATCTCAACAAAATTGGTATTTAGGATTTTTAAGAGGTTTTTTCTCTGCTTATTCTTTTAAAAATTACTTGGAATTAGTAAGTTCTATTTTAAGTTCTAAGAAAATAGACTTTGATTTCTTGCTTTCAAGAGTTATGGATGAGATTAGAAAAAATTGGCGTAATCAAAATGATTATCTTATTAAAATAAATACTTTTAAATCATTAGCTTTAATTTTATTGTTTAGTGATTTGGACTTATTTAAGGAGAGTAAATTTATGATAAAAAATAACGGTGAGTTAACTGAGGAGTTAATTAATGATATTTTAGACACTCCAGATAAAAAAGCTACCTTTTTACTAGGTGCACTTACAAGAAGAGTAACTTATGTTCAATATAAAGAATTAGGTTCTTCTCCTTTTGTGAATAAATTATGGGGTTTGTCTTTAGACCAAAAGAAAATAAAAAAACTTTATCCTATGGTTTTAAATAAACTTAGAGAATATGATAAAGCTGTTCCAGATTTGGAAGAAAATATTTCTTTAAATTTACTAAATTCAGAGAAAAATTGGAAATTAACACGTGACGAAACTAGTTATTATTTTGTTTTAGGATATACTTTGTCTTTTAATATAACTAAAGATGAAGAAAATGATGAAGATGGAAACAATTAAAAAATTAATGGTGATAAAATGGAAAGATCAGAAATTTTATTTTTGTATGATATAAGTGATGCAAATCCAAATGGGGATCCTTTAGATGATAATAAACCAAGATTAGATGAAGAGACTGAAATTAATTTAGTCACTGATGTTAGATTAAAAAGAACTATTCGTGATTATTTAAAAGATTTTAAAGGCGAAGAGATTTTTATTAGAGAAGTTCGCAATGATGAAGGAAATCTTCAAGATGCTAAACAAAGAGCATTAGATTATGCAAAAACTGAAGAGTACAAATCTATTGGAGATGCTAAAAAAGAGTTACAAGAAAAGATTACTAATGAATGTATTGATGTAAGACTTTTTGGAGCTACTATTCCCCTGGAAGTTAAAATAGAGGGAAAAAAGAATAAGGAATCAGGTTCTGTTACTCTAACTGGGCCTGTTCAATTTAGAATGGGCAGGTCATTACATAAGGTAGAAATAAATCATATAAAGGGGACTGGTGCATTCGCCTCTGGAGAAGGTAAGGACCAAAAAACATTCCGTGAAGAATACGTTCTTCCTTATTCCCTAATTTCTTTCTATGGTGTAATAAATGAAAATGCAGCTAAAGAGACAAATATGTCCGATGAAGATATTCCACTTTTAATGGAGGGAATTTGGAATGGTACTAAAAACTTAATTTCACGTTCTAAGTTTGGCCAAGTTCCAAGAATCTTGTTACAAATAGAATACTCAAAAGAAAATTTCTTCATTGGGGATTTAAATAATAAAGTTTCATTAACTCATGATTTAGATAATGACAAACAAATTAGAAGTATTAATGATTTTAATGTGGAACTTTCTTTATTAATAAGCAGCATTGAAGAAAATAAAGATAACATTTCTAAGATTTATTATAAATTTGATAATCAAGTTTCTTTTGAAGGTTATTCTGATTCAAGAGAGTTATTATCTAAATTTGAAGAATTAGGTATTGAAGTTTCTGAAATTGAATTTTGAGGTTTTTAAATGTCTGAAAAGCTTTTAGCTTTTGATATATGGGGAGATTATGCTTACTTTAGAAGAGGTTATACTACCACTTCTACTGTTTCTTTTCCATTTCCTAGTAGAACTACCATTTCTGGTTTAATATCTTCAATTTTAGGTTTTGAAAGGGATTCCTATTATGATCTTTTCAATGAACATAATAGTAAAATTGGAATCAATATTTTAAATCCTATTAAAAAAGCAAGACTAAATCTTAATTATATCAATACAAAAGAAGGATTTTATTTGCATGATATTAATCCTGATAGATATGGATTAAGGACACAAGTTCAAGCAGAATTTTTAAAAGATCCAAAATTTAGAATTTATGTCTCTTTAAAGAATAATCAAGTAATGGAAGAGTTATTTGAATTATTATATAATCATCAATCTATTTATACTCCTTATTTGGGTATTTCAGAATGTTTAGCTAATTTTCAATTAGTAAATGATGACTTCTTTAATTTAGAAAAAAGTCATGGTGAGAATGTTCTGATTGATTCTGTTTTATTGAAAAACCAATCAAAAATTATTATTGAACCCGGTAAAAAATATGGGGTGATCAAATCCCCAGGTTTTATGAACTCCGATCGGGTTGTTACACGGTATCTGGAACATTATTTTGAAGAAAAAGGCAATTCTATAAAAATATCTGAAGGGGAATATTATAAAATTGGTGGTGACAATGTCATACTATTCTAAGTTGAAATCTCACCCAAATAAGAATTTAGAAGAACATTTATGTAATGTAGCTTCTATTTCAAAAAATATTTTTAATGATTTAAGCATAAAGGATAATGACCTTTATGCAAATTTATCTTTTTTTATAGGGATTACCCATGATTTTGCTAAATCAACATCTTTTTTTCAAGATAAGTTATTAAATAATATTAAAACTGAAAAAGCTAGGCATGGCTTTTTATCTGCTGTTTTTGGTTATTTTGTTATAAGGAACTATATTTTAAATTATGAAGTGGACGATTCAATCGATTTTGCGAGTATTGCATTTCTTGTGATTTTAAAACACCATGGGAATTTACCAAATATTGATGGATTTGATGGAGAATTAAATAAAATAAAAAATAATAACAAAATAGCTTTAGAGCAGTTAAAAGATATTAATTATAATTTAATTAATAATCCAGAATATTCATTAAATTCTTTTTATGCAAATTTCGATATTTCTATAATTGAATTTTTAGAAGAATATGATAATCTAATTGAGGAGATTACTGAAAGATTAGAAGATCTATCTTATGAAGAAAAATTGGAAAATTATTTTTATATAATTTTGTTTTATTCTGTTTTATTAGATGCTGATAAAATGGATGCTTCTGATACAAAAACATTCAATAGGGAGCGAATTCCATCTAATATTGTGGATATTTATAAAAAAGAGAATTTTGATTCTAATCCGCAAGGTATAAATATAATACGAGAAGAAGCTTTTAAAGAAGTTAATGGAAATATGGATACTCAACCTTTAGAAAATAGAATTTTTTCCATTGATTTGCCTACTGGAACTGGAAAAACACTAACTGCATTTTCTTTAGTTTTAAAACTTAAAGAGAGAATTTATAATGAGTTGGGATTTAATCCTAGAATAATTTACTCGTTACCCTTCTTAAGCATAATTGACCAAAATGAAAAAGTTTTCTCTAATATTTTGGACCAAAACGGTTTAAAAAGATCAAATATTATTTTAAAGCATAATCATCTTTCAGATATGTCTTATACTGTTGAAGGGGAGGATGATTTATCTATTGATAAGTCAAAAATTCTCATTGAAGCTTGGAATTCTGAAATTGTTGTTACTACCTTTATACAATTTTTTAATAGTTTAATAAGTAATAGGAATAAGGCCCTTAGGAAATTTCACAATATGGTAAATTCTATTATAATTTTGGATGAGGTACAATCAATTCCATATCCTTATTGGGAAATTGTTAGATGTATGTTAAAGAAATTAACTGAAGATTTTAATTCATGGGTTATTTTTATGACAGCTACTCAACCATTAATTTTTCATGATGATGAAATCATTCCTTTAGTTGAAAATAAGGCCTATTATTATGAGAACTTTGATAGGATTGATTATAATTTTAATTTAGAAGATATTCCTTTGGAAGATTTTAAGGATAAAGCTATTGGTGAAATTGAAAATAACAATTCTAAAAGTATAATGTTTGTTTTAAACACTATAAATTCTTCAAAAGAATTGTATAATCATATTAAAGAACATTTTGAGTTTATTAATGAAGATATAAACTTAGATGAAAACGGTATTGTTCATATTAATGATGAAATCCAGTTAATATATTTATCAACTAATATAATTCCTAAACACAGATTAAATAGGATTAATTCCATTAAAAATTCAACTAAACGAAATATTATTGTAACTACTCAACTAATAGAAGCTGGTGTTGATATTAGTGTAGATATTGTTTATAGAGATCTTGCACCTTTAGACTCAATTATTCAAACTGCGGGTAGATGTAACCGAAATAGTGAAAATGAAAGGGGAATAGTTAATGTTGTTTCAATTGTGAATGAGAAAGGTAGAAGATTTTCAAGTTTTGTTTATGATTCAATATTGATTAGTGCAACTTGTGATGTTATTAATGGAAATACCATTGTTTCAGAAAAAGAATTTAATATGGCCTCATCTATTGAGTATTATAAAAATTTGTTAAAGTATGGTTCATCAATGGATTCTGATGAACTTTTTGAAACCTTAATAAAATTAGATTTTGGTGAAATATCAAGTAAATTCAAATTGATTGACATGGATTTGGAAAAAACAGAAGTATTCATTGAAATAAATGAGGACGCTACTGAAATTTGGGAAAGATTTAAACAAAATAGATTGATTAAAAATCCTTTTGATAGGAAAAATGATTTTCTTTCATTTAAATCAACCTTTTTTGAATATGTAGTTTCTGTAAATACTTCTAAATTAGGAACTATTGTTGTTGAAAATAATTGGTTAGCTTTTGTTTCTGAAGATGATATTAAAAGAAAATATGATCTGGAAACTGGATTTATTTATGAAGATAATGAGGATGTTTTTATAATCTGATTGAATAAGTTATTATTTGGGGGTATAATCATTAATTTTACAGGAGTTTTAGTTCATATTATGTTACCTGTAAAAGGGAACTTTGGTTCTTTGCTAATCAGATTAATATGAACTATAATAATGATGATATTGATATTGGAAAATTTATTCATGAAAAAAGTTATTCTCGGGAGAATAAGGAAATAAAATTCGACAATATGGTTTTTGATTATGTTAAAAATAAAAATGATCTGACTATATTTGAAGTTAAAAAATCTTCAAGTCTGACTATTGGTGCTAGATATCAATTGTATTTCTATTTATATAATATGAGAAATTGCGGAAAAGATATTAAAGGTGTTTTGGTATATCCTAAAGAAAGAAAAAAGAGAAGAAATAAGATTAACGGATGAAATTCAAGAAATTGATGAAATAATTGAAGATATAAAGAGAGTTGTTAATTTAAAAACACCTCCTAAGGCAATAAAGAAACCATATTGTAAAGGTTGTTCTTTTTTTGAATTGTGTATGGTATGATTTATTTAATATGGTGATTAAATATGAAAAAACCGTTATATATTAATTCACATGGTATTTTGACAAGAAAAGCAAATACCTTGCAATTTATCAATGAAGAAAATAAAAAAACTATTCCTATTCATGCAATTAATGAAATAAATTGTTTTGGAAAGGTTTCTTTAAAATCAGGCGCTTCTTCATTGCTTATGAAAGAAGGGATAATTGTTAATTTTTTCAATAAATATGGATTTTAAGAAGGTTCATTATATCCTAGAGTTCAATTGAATTCTGGTTTAGTGGTTGTTAAGCAATCTGAACATTATTTGGATAAAGAAAAAAGATGTTTTATTGCAAAACAATTTGTTGAATCTATACAGCACAATATTTTAAAAACTTTAAAATATTATTCTAAAAAGGGAAAAGATCTTGATGAATATATTAAAATTATTGAAAAAGAGGAAGTTTCAGGAGATATTAATCAAATTATGAGTTCTGAAGCTTGGATTTGGAAAAATTTTTATTCCAGCTTTAACAATATTCTAAAAAAATTCCATATGGATAAGAGAGAAATAATGCCTCCTACTAATGAAATCAATGCTTTGATTAGTTTTGGCAATTCTTTACTTTATTCGACTGCACTTTCAGAAATTTATCAAACTTATTTGCATCCTTCTGTTAGTTATCTTCATGAGCCGTCTGATAGAAGATTTTCGTTATCCTTGGATTTGGCTGATATGTTTAAACCGATTATAGTGGACAGGGTAATCTTTAAATTGGTCAATACAAATAAGATTACTGAAAAACATTTTGTTAACGATATGGGGTTTCTTCTTAATGATAAAGGTCGGCAAATTTTTATCTCTGAATATCAAAAGAAATTAGAAACCACAATTAAGCATCCTACACTAAATAGGAAAGTATCTTATAGGTATTTAATTAGGTTAGAGGGTTATAAACTAATCAAGCATATCCTGGGAGATAAGGAATATGAAAGTTTCAGGATGTGGTGGTAATGGTATATTTACTGATTGTTTATGATGTTTCTGTTGAAAGAGTAAATAAAGTTCACAAATATTTGAAGACTTATCTGCATTGGCAGCAAAATTCTGTTTTTGAAGGAGAAGTTAGTTCGTCACAATACCAACGGATGATGTCTGAACTTTTTGATTTAATCGATCCCGATGTGGATTCTGTTATGATTTATGAATTTCCTGAAAAATATCTACAAAAAACTATTTTGGGGATTGAAAAAAATCCAATTGATTTTATTTTATAGTCCGCCTTTATAAATGGATTACATTATTGAGGGTGGACAATTATATATATTATTTTAGAGTAATTATAATTAGTTATAGCTAATTTGGCCAATTTTTGGCCACGGTTTAAAATTGACTTAATAGTATGGAAACAGTCTTGCTTGATTTAATGTTGGTCTTCATACTATGTTTAAAATTGACTTAATAGTATGGAAACAGTGATAATGACTTGACTATGGTGAAACAATTTCGCAGTTTAAAATTGACTTAATAGTATGGAAACTAAGAAAAGGTGAGAGTAAAGATTTTCTTATCCTTACGTTTAAAATTGACTTAATAGTATGGAAACAGCAAAGGCAAATTCAACGATTACAACATCTATGACGTTTAAAATTGACTTAATAGTATGGAAACAACAAATAAAAGTCCAGGAACATTATCTCAAATATAAGTTTAAAATTGACTTAATAGTATGGAAACCTGCAGGATGGGGGAAATCATAAGTCGCACCACCCGTTTAAAATTGACTTAATAGTATGGAATCTTCAAATGATGACCCCAAGGGGCACGACTCTTCAAGTTTAAAATTGACTTAATAGTATGGAAACTATGTTCTGCCTTTCTAGTTGAAACTCCTTTGCAGCTTGTTTAAAATTGACTTAATAGTATGGAAACGAGTCTGGCGCTGAAAAACTACTGCCTGGACACAGAGGTTTAAAATTGACTTAATAGTATGGAAACATCATGGCAAAAGTAATGAAAGGGCAGAAAGCAACCTAGTTTAAAATTGACTTAATAGTATGGAAACATGAGTGGGCAAGTACTTTGCCACAGAAGTTCTGGGAGTTTAAAATTGACTTAATAGTATGGAAACTCTCTCCCTTTTTTCATCTTTTCAAGTTCCAGGTGGAGTTTAAAATTGACTTAATAGTATGGAAACGTGTCAACTGGCTTCGGCGGAGTCTCCACAGTACCAGAGTTTAAAATTGACTTAATAGTATGGAAACATCGATAAGAAAATACTTGAGTACGATACAACATCTGAGTTTAAAATTGACTTAATAGTATGGAAACTACTTCCGTATAAAGAACAAGGATAAAAAAAATAAGGTTTAAAATTGACTTAATAGTATGGAAACTGAGAAAAATTTACACCTTACAAAACTGATGAAGGAGGGTTTAAAATTGACTTAATAGTATGGAAACCTCGTGCAAAACTCACAATCATTACCCAAGTGAACTTGGTTTAAAATTGACTTAATAGTATGGAAACTTAATGTTCCAGTCACACTAGCAATTTGAGTGAAAATGTTTAAAATTGACTTAATAGTATGGAAACGTTGTAAATCCTGGTAAAAGTGATGACCCTTAAAATGTTTAAAATTGACTTAATAGTATGGAAACTTCATTAATTTCTCCTGCTCATCGGTGGTATCGTGGGTTTAAAATTGACTTAATAGTATGGAAACACCCTTGAGGAAATTGATAGCTTGCAGGGCCGGAGCAGTTTAAAATTGACTTAATAGTATGGAAACTGGAATAATCCTGGGGTAACAGCTATCTCGTAAAATAGTTTAAAATTGACTTAATAGTATGGAAACATAACCTTTTCACTAATGAAAACAATCAGGTACAATGTTTAAAATTGACTTAATAGTATGGAAACTTCTTTCCACTTCCAAAATAAAAAGAAATCATAAAAGTTTAAAATTGACTTAATAGTATGGAAACTGATATCGGTTTTGATAAGAGGAATTGGACTGCCCGTTTAAAATTGACTTAATAGTATGGAAACATAACTGGGTGGCCATCTTGCCGGGTAGTGTTGTTATGGTTTAAAATTGACTTAATAGTATGGAAACTAGCATCAAGCATTCCACCAACATCATCCCACCAACGTTTAAAATTGACTTAATAGTATGGAAACTGCAACTCAATATCAAATTCTAGGAAATTACACTTCTGTTTAAAATTGACTTAATAGTATGGAAACCTTATCCATTTCTCCCTTTCTTCAAACCAATCAATTTGTTTAAAATTGACTTAATAGTATGGAAACTAAAAAAACAGACAGACAAACATAAGGAATGCCTATGGTTTAAAATTGACTTAATAGTATGGAAACTTGTTTTCATAAGCATCAATTTCATGAAAGCCCCTGTAGTTTAAAATTGACTTAATAGTATGGAAACATAATTCTTTGCAGGTTTCTTCAGTGAAGTCTGGGTAGTTTAAAATTGACTTAATAGTATGGAAACGTATAATTAGTATCGTCAATGTCTATCACCACAGGGTGTTTAAAATTGACTTAATAGTATGGAAACGGGGTTGCGTATACATCAGCGACCTTAGCCTTAACAAGTTTAAAATTGACTTAATAGTATGGAAACTTCGGAATAAGGAAAGGTTCTCCAGTAGCCTCATCAAGTTTAAAATTGACTTAATAGTATGGAAACTATCACCAATACTGTAGACTACCTGAAAAGGAAAGGTAGTTTAAAATTGACTTAATAGTATGGAAACAAGTAACCTATTTACTATTTTTTGATTACTTTCTAGTTTAAAATTGACTTAATAGTATGGAAACGGCAATAGGACATAACAACAAGGATGAGTTCCAAGAGTTTAAAATTGACTTAATAGTATGGAAACCTGTTTTAATATTAGTTCCGCTCACCAGTTTGTCCTGGTTTAAAATTGACTTAATAGTATGGAAACGACAATGCCCAAATGTTCTGGACCATGAACCCAGAGGTTTAAAATTGACTTAATAGTATGGAAACACCATAATAACAATACTAATCAACGTATACTTCAACATCGTTTAAAATTGACTTAATAGTATGGAAACAACCTTGCTAATCTTACAAATGAAAATGAAATTTAAGTTTAAAATTGACTTAATAGTATGGAAACATCCATTTTATGTAAAATTCG
>Ga0256404_1010108_pt1 | contig 13202 bp, 11 predicted proteins | sample RumenRJG_01DNA_FD_185990 | JGI IMG/M metagenome (GOLD analysis project Ga0256404, IMG submission 185990) | Bovine rumen microbial communities from Lethbridge, Alberta, Canada - RJG_01 | ecosystem: Host-associated > Mammals > Digestive system > Stomach > Rumen | place: Canada: Alberta | collected...
CTGCAAAAGACTTTCCGGCATTCCATGGTCCGGAATGCCGCTGTATTTCCAATCTATTAGTATACATAAAATCCGGCCGGATTGCAACCAATCCGGCCGAATATATGTTCGTTCTGTCCTTTCCTCCGCTTCAGCAGAGGCAGGAACTGATCGCTGCGGGTAAGAGCAGGCATTCACGATCTGCTGCGGGTCAGTCTCCCAGCACGTTGCGGATCGCCTTCGGCGAACGGTAGTTCCATGTCGAGATCTTGATGCCGGAACGTCTGCTGGCCGCATGTACGATCTGTCCGTTGCCGATGTACATGCTGACATGATTGATGGTCCCGCTACTGTTGCCGTAGAAGATCAGGTCGCCCGGGCGCATGGACGAGGAGTCCACCTTGGTGCCGCACTTGGCCTGGGAACCGGAGTAATGCGGCAGAGAGACGCCGAACTGCTCCATGACCTTCATTGTAAATCCGGAACAGTCGCAGCCGTTGGTCAGGCTGGTGCCGCCCCAGACATAGGGGTTGCCCAGGAACTGGGTCGCGAAATTCACGATCTGCTGGCGCCGGGACGCGGAAGCCATTGCCGCCTCTTCCGCCGGGCTGAAGTGGACCGCCTCGTTCAGGGCGTAGCGCACGTCCACGTATTCCGACTTCACGTAGACCTCGTCCTCTTCGTCCAGCTCGATCCTGACCCAGCCGTCCATCTGCGCCAGGACCGGGAACCGTTCGTTGTTCTGGAGCTGCGTCCAGATCTTCGCGGACTCCTGCGGCTCGGAACGGGCATTCAGGATATCCGTGGTCACGATGGCCATCAGGGAGGCATTGGTCACAGCCTCCTCCTTCGCCTTTTCTCCGGTGGCGATAAACTCCGACTTCACATATCCTGTGACGTCGCCGGAGTGGATCTTGTACCATTCACCCTCCGTCGCCAGGATGTCGCAGCCGGCCTTGCTGGTCAGCTTTCCGATGATCTCTCCGTCTTCCTTCGGCTCCTTCCGGATGTTCAGGTAGTTCTGCACCTCGGAGACACCGAGGTTTCCGTACATGTTCAGGACCATACTGCGGAGATCCAGCTTTCTCGCCACGTTCAGGGCGCGGCGGATCGTCACGTACTCACCGCTCACCCAGCCTTCCTCAGAGATACGGACCCATCCGTCCTTCTCTTCCCGGACGACATACCGCTCGTTCTTCAGGACGCTTCCCATCGCCTGGGCTTCCGTGCTCGGCTCCGCTCTCACGAACAGCTTGTCCGCGTTGACGATGGCCCGGACCATGATCTCATCCCGGGCTGCCATCCTTGCTTCCTCACCCGTGATCACATAATCCGGGTGGACGTAGCCCTCGATCCCTCCGGAGGTGACATGGAGCCACCCTTCCTCCGTGGTATCCAGGATCTCGCAGGCGCTTCCGCCGTAGAGCTTTCCGATGATATCCGACTCCTGGCTGCCTTCGCTGTGCATGTTCAGGTAGCCGTCCACGCGGACGATGCCGATATCCCCGAAGCTTGCGATCTCCTTCTCGATCTCCTCTTCCTTCTGCTTCGCCTCCAGCTCTGCCGGGGAAAGGGTCTCCGCAGCCGTCGTTTCAGCAGTCTGGGCAGTCCCCGCCGCCGTTCCTCCCGGAGTTCCTCCCGGAGTTCCGGGATTCTTCCGGGCAAAGATGGCGGCGCCGCCCAGCAGCATCACTGCCGCCACAGCTGCCGCGGCGATCTTGATCCTGCCCGTATCGTATTTCTGGTTTCTCCGGCGGAACGCCGGCTTCATCTCATTGTTCTGATCCATCTGTCTCCTTCTGTCCGCGGTGTTCCGGTCACAGTTCAAACCCTCTCAGCTTAAGATACAGCTTCACCAGCTCCGCAGACTGCGGGATCGTGATGTTCGACGTATTCAGCATCAGGTCGTAAAGCGCCGGGTCGCCCCAGTTGTTTCCTGTGTAGTATCTGTAGTAGTCCCTGCGCTGTTTGTTGATCTTCTGGATGCGGCGCACCGCCTCCTCGGAATCGACTCCGTCCACCTTGATGACGCGGCGGATCTTGTCCGGCAGGTCGCAGTAGACGAACAGGGAGATGTAGTTTTCGAACTCCGCGCTCTCCAGGATAAAGTCAGAGCAGCGCCCGATGAGGATGCAGGGTCCCTCGGAAGCCAGCGTGCGGATGGTCTCAGCCTCGAACCGGAACAGGTTCTCCGGTTTGGTGATATTTGCGTTGACCTCCGGTTTTCCTGTCACGTTCTTCGCCTGCCCGAAGAACAGGGGATTCTTCCCCGCCTTCTCATCGTAGGCCCGGAAAAACTGCTCGCCCACCGCAGACTGCTCCGATGCCTTCCGGATGATGTCGTCGTCATAATAAGGAATGCCCAGCTGCTCGGAGAGGGTCTTTCCCAGGACTCTGCCTCCGCTGCCGTACTCGCGCTCGATCGTGATCACAAGCTTCTTGTCCATTGAAGTACCTCCTTATGATAAGTCAGATGATAGGTCAGAGTAATGTAACAGGTGCCGCTCCTGTGTCAGGGAAGGAGCACCATGATGACCGGGATCGTAATGAAAATGCCGAACATGGAAAGGGTGGATCCGGCCGCGGAATATTTTTCATCCGCGTGGTAATGTCCTGCCATGACTGTGATCTGGGTCACCGTCGGCAGTGCTGCCTCCACGATAAACACGCTCCGCGCCAGTCCCTCCACATGGAACAGCATGCAGAAGCCCCAGCAGAGCAGGGGAGAGACGAAAAGCCGCAGCACCAGCATGGCAGGAAGCCCCTTCTCCAGCCGTACATTCTTCAGCCCCAGCTCATACATGATAAAGCCGGAGTACAGGAGCGCCAGGGGCGTGACCGTCTGGCTCATGTATTTCGCGAAGCTCATGAAGAGCGCCGGCGGACGGAAGTCGAACCACAGCATCACATACGCCAGGACGACGGCGATGATCGGCGGCTTCGTCACGATATCCTTCACGAACGCGACCGGCGAAAAAGAGCCTTTGCCTCCTTCACCCGCGTGCTCCACCAGGAGCAGGGCCACCGACTGGGTAAAGCAGGTGCAGACCATCCAGTAGGCCATGACATAGGGCACCGACACCTCCCCGAACAGCTGGGTCGACATGGGAAGCCCGATGAACAGCGTGTTGGACAGAAAGCTCATGGCGATGAAGACGCCCTCCCGTTTTCTCGGGAGCTTCAGCACCTTTGCGGCAGCAAAGGACACCGCCAGCATCACCAGTACCGTCGCCAGAGGGACTGCCAGCATGGAGCCCATGGAAGCGAGATCTTCATGCTTTACATTGTTCAGCAGTCCGGAGATACAGTTCATCGGAAGCGCGATGCTCATGATATAGCGGCTGATGAACTTCTTTTCGCTGTCTCCCATCCACTTCAGCATCCCGCAGAAGTATCCCACTGCCATAAGGCAGAAGATCAGAAATACTGCCGACAGTGCGTGAAAAAACTCCGCCACACCCGCTCCTTTCTTCGGGTCTGATGAAAACAGCGGCCTGTACAGCCGCTGATCATCGGAACCACATGTTTAAGTTGCCTGACGGAAGGCCGGAGATCCGTCCGTCTTACTCCTCATCCCAGCTGTGGAACACCGCCTGAACGTCGTCGTCTTCGTCCAGAAGGTCCAGGATGCGCTGCATCTTCTTCTTGTCTTCCTCGCTCTTCAGGGTGACCCAGTTCTGCGGGATCATGCGGACGTCCGCGTCCAGCATCGGGATCCCTTCCTTCTCAAAGGCCTCGCGCACTGCAGAGAAGTCATCCGGAGCGGTCAGGACTTCATAGCTGTCCTCTTCGTCGCTGAAATCTTCGGCGCCGGAATCCAGGGCGAACATCATCAGCTCATCCGGGTCCATGTCGCACTCTTCCTTGTCGATGATGATCTGACCCTTCTGGTCAAACATATAGGACACACAGCCCTGGGCGCCGACGTTCCCGCCGCCCTTGGAGAAAGCCGCGCGCACGTTTGCCGCGGTGCGGTTTTTGTTGTCTGTCAGGGTCTCGACGATGATCGCCACACCCGCCGGGCCGTAGCCCTCGTAGACGTTCTGCTCATAGGTGACGCTTCCCAGGTCGCCGGAAGCCTTCTTGATGCCGCGCTCAATGGTATCGTTCGGCACGTTGTTGGCCTTTGCCTTCGCGATCACGTCGCGGAGACGGGAGTTGTTGGAGGGATCCGGTCCGCCTTCCTTGACAGCGACAGCGATCTCACGGCCGATGACGGTGAAGATCTTTCCCTTCGCAGCGTCGTTCTTTTCCTTTTTGTGCTTGATGTTTGCAAACTTTGAATGTCCAGACATGAAAAACTCCTTTAATTGTTTGTCCCGGGGCGAAGCGTCTCACCGGGGAATCTTCTTTGTAATGATAGCACCCGCCTTTTTTTCAGTCAACCCTGCCCTCAGTGAGCTTCCTCCTCCCCCGGTTCTTCTCCGGTCCAGCTCACTTTTACAGAACGGATCATCTTGTTCTGCACGTTCAGGACCCTGAATTCATATCCGTGGTCCTGGACTGTAAAGCGTTCTCCGTCCGCGGGGATCCGGTCCGCCTTCGAGATCAGGAATCCGTTCAGGGTGTCGAACTCGTCCTTCTCCTCTTCCGTGAAGGGGATCCCGGCAGCATCCTCCGCATCCTCCAGGGGCGTCATGCCCCGCATGATAAAGGTGCCGTCCGGGAGCGCAGTGATCATCTCCTCCTCGCTGTCATACTCGTCCACGATGTTTCCGACGATCTCCTCCAGGATATCCTCCATGGTGACGATGCCGGAGGTCTGACCGTATTCATCCACCACGATCATCATGTGGACCTTCCTGGACTGCATCTCCTGGAACAGGTTGTCCAGGGTCCTGGTCTCGGGAATAAAATGCGCTTCCCGAAGCAGCCCCGGGATCTTCGAAAGCGGCTGGTCATCGAACTTGCCGCTGTGGGCGCAGACCAGCGCGTCCTTCAGGTTCAGCACGCCGATGATGTTGTCGATGTCCTCCAGGAACACCGGATAGCGGGAATTCCGCCCCTCTCCGAGCAGGAAGTCCACGGCGTCCCGGAGCAGCATGCTGCCGTCCAGTCCCGTGACGTTCCTGCGGTGCGTCATGATATCCGCCGCGTTCTTGTCGTTCAGCTGGAAGATATTCGTGATCATCTCCGCTTCGTCCGCTTCCACGACACCCTGCACATGGCCTTCATTGACCATGGACATGATATCCTCCTCTGTGACGTTCTCCTCCTTTTTATCGGGGTCGATGCCGCAGAGCCGCATCAGGATCCTGGACAGGATCTTCACCGGGAGACGCACCGGGAGAAGAAGCGTCATGAAGAACCGGACCGGGCCCAGACATCTGCGCGCCCATTTCTCGGGCTGCCGCATTGCGATCCGCTTCGGGAACACGATCCCTACCGCCGTCATGACGACCACTGCCGCCAGGACCACCAGGAACACCGCTGCCGGTCCGGCAAAGATCCCCAGGGAGTGAAATCTGGCAGCGAGAGGTCCTGCGTACATGGGCACCAGAATGCCTCCCACAGTGAAACCGATCAGAAGGATCGTGATCTGAATGGAGTTCACAAAGGGTGTCGGCCGGTTCACGATCCGGAGGATCTGACCTGCCTTTATGTCTCCTTCTTCCATTTTACGCTCAAGCTCTGCAGTGTTGATATTCTGTATCGCCGCCCCGAAGCTGAAAAACACCGCCTCCAGGAGGATGAACAGGATGAAGCATGCCGCGCCCGGCAGATGACTGTCCATAAACACCTTTCTTCCCGCCGTTTCAGCGGGCAAAATCTGTATAGATATCCTTAAAATAATCCTTGGTCCCGACGATCTTTCCCTCTCTCAGGTAGACCCTGGGGACCCGCTTTCCGATGTCGCACAGAAGCTCGTAGGGAAACCGCCCGCTTAAGAGTCCGATCTCCTCCGCGGTGATCTCTTCGCCGCCGTCCTTCCCCATCAGCGTCACTTTGCAGCCGATGCGCGCCTCCGGGATGTCCGTGACGTCGACCATGAACTGATCCATGCAGACCCGCCCCAGGATCGGGGCCCGTTTTCCGCCGATCAGGACGCTGCCTTTGCCGGACAGAAGACGCGGATATCCGTCTCCGTAGCCGACGGGGATGGTGGCTACCTTCACCTTCCGGTCCGCCCGGAAGGTCCCGCCGTAGCTGACCTCGTCCCCCGGCCCGATCTCCTTCAGATAGGACACGGTGCTCTTCAGGGACATCACAGGCCTGATCGCGAGAAGGCTCCGGTCCACCTCGTCGGAAGGATAGATCCCGTACATGGTGATGCCGCAGCGTGCCATGTCGAACTCCGCGCCGAGAAGCTCCATGATCCCCGCGGAATTGGACACGTGGCAGATCTCCGGGACGATGCCCCGCTTCCCCAGCGCCTCCCGGAACCCGGCAAACCGGCGTACCTGTTCCTTCGCGGAAGTCAGATCCTTTTCATCCGCCCGGTACATATGGGTGAACATGCCCTCGATCCGCACTCTGGAAAGGGAGGCGATGTACGCTGCAAGCTCCAGGCTCTCCTCCGAAGGCCGCATGCCGATGCGGTTCATACCGGTATCCAGCGCGAGGTGCACCGGCATCCGCATGCCTGTCTTCGTCCCCGCCCGGTCCGCCGCATCCGCCTGTTCCCGGGTAAAGACCGCCGGTCTTATCCCGGCCAGAGCCATCTCCTCATAGCAGTCCCCCACTGAAGGCCCCAGGACCAGCACCGGTTTTGTCAGGCCGTTCATCCTGAGGTTCAGAGCCTCCTCCGGGGAGGCTGTGCATAAAAAGGAGACAAAGGGATCCGCCGCCAGCGCGACGGGGACCGCCCCGTGGCCGTAGGCGTCCGTTTTGACCACTGCCGCCATTTTCATATGCGCAGGAAGGCGGTCCCGCATGGACTGCATGTTGAACACTACCGCGTCCAGGTCCACCTGCGCAAAGACTCTTCTGTATCCCTGTTCCATCTTCTTACTGCTCCTTGTTCGAACTTACGGTACCAGCTTACGGTGCCAGGCTCCGCAGGTGCCTGGCTCCGTAAGCCGGCACCGTAAGTTAATTAAACATTAACTCCCGGCACTAAACGCATCACCCCGGGGATCTCCTCCGCGACCTCCCTCGCAAGGACGCCGTGGACCGAAAGCTTCTCCGCGGCTCTCCTCCCGCAGAGCGCGTGCAGGAAGGACCCAAAAGCAGCGGCTTCCGCTTCCCCGAGTCCCAGGCAGATGAGCCCGGCGATGATCCCCGTCAGCACGTCTCCTGTGCCGCCCTTCGCCAGCGCCGGCGTTCCCGCCTCTGTGCGGGTAAGACTGCCGTCATTGCCCGCGATGACAGACCGGTCCGATTTCAGGAGACAGGTCACACCGTGGACGTCCCTGTAATCCCTGGCTGACGCAGTCAGATCCTCTGCCACCTCTCCGGCAGTCTTTCCCACCAGCCGGGCCATCTCCGCCACATGGGGCGTGATGATGATATTCTCTGTGTAATACCCCGTGAGATACGGGAATTCCGCGATGGTGTTCAGGGCGTCCGCGTCCACTACCAGTGTCACGAAGGCCGCCTCCAGTACGTCCTCCACCAGACGCTTCACATAAGGCTTCCGGCCGAGTCCCGGCCCCAGAACGATGACATCTGCCCAGTTCAGCGCTTCCTCCAGGCAGGCTTTCCATTCCTCTTTTTCCGCAGCGACCGCTCCGGGATCATAGGTGCTTACGATCGCCTCCGGGAGAAGGATCTGCAGGATGAGCCGGTTCGATTCCGGCGTGAGCACCCGCACCAGCCCTGCGCCTGTGCGGTAGGCCGCCAGTGCGGAAAGATACGCAGCACCGCACATTCCTTCGGAACCCGCGATCACCAGCACATGACCATAGGTCCCCTTGTTCGCGTCCGCCTTCCTCTTCGGGATCCTTTCCAGATCCTCCGGACCGAAGACCCTGATTCCATCTTTTTCCGTCATAGATACCTCCGGATTCAAGTCCCGCAAAAAAACACTGCGCCGGCAGTAAGGGACATTCCTGCCCCCCCTGCCGGCGTTCATCTTTGCTTACTGGTATAAGCGGATACCCCTGGTCCGCTGCGGTTCAGTCTCCCGTCTTCCCGGCAAGACGTTCCTTTTCTTCCTTGTCAGCCAGCATCCGGTATGAGAGCTGCATCAGACTCTCGGAAAGATGTACGTTCTCCACAAGAACATCGTCGCCGACAGGCAGATCGATATGGGCGAAATTCCAGATCGCGCGAATCCCGCAGGCCAAAAGCCGCGGCACGACCTCCGCAGCCCTCTCCTTCGGCAGTGTCAGCGTAGCGATATCCACCGGGTGGGAGCTGAGATATTTCTCCAGGTCCTTCAAGCTGTACACTTCCGAATTCCTGATCTTTTTTCCGATCACCGCAGGGTCCACATCAAACAGTGCCCGGATGATGAAGCCCCGCTTCTCGAAATTCTGGTAGTTCGCCAGAGCCTGTCCCAGATGTCCCGCGCCAATGATCACGACGTTGATGTGCGTATGTATTCCAAGAAGTTTTCCGATTTCTGCGTGGAGATGTCCCACATTGTATCCGTATCCCTGCTGTCCGAAGCCCCCGAAATTGTTCAGGTCCTGCCTGATCTGGGAAGCGGTGACCTTCATTCTTTTTGCAAGATCGTTAGAGGAGATGCGGTCCACGTTTTCTTCCATCAGATCCGAGAGATAGCGGTAATATCTGGGCAGTCTGGATATGACTGCCTTGGAGATTTTCTTCTTCACGATAAAAACGCTCCCTGTCTTTGTTAAGTTTTCTACAGGCAGTATATGGTTTTTCGGCGTTCTTGTCAATCTTCCCTCATTCCGATATACTTAGGAATGTTTCAACGTTTTACGGAGGCAGTTTATGATTCTGAACGTTTCACATATATCGAAAGCTTTCTCGGGTGAACAGATCATCCGGGACGCTTCGTTTTTCCTGAATGAGCGGGACAAAGCAGCGATCACCGGCCTGAACGGCGCCGGCAAGACGACGCTTCTGAACATGATCACGGGAGAGCTCCCCTCCGATTCGGGCATCGTTACGCTGAAGAAGGACTGCACCATGGGCTACCTTCACCAGAACAACAACATCGATTCCGCCCTCACTATCCGGGAAGAGCTGACACAGGTCATCCAGCCCCTGCTGGACATGGAGATCCGGATCCGGGAGATGCAGGAGGCCATGAAGCATACCACAGGGGAGGATCTGGAAGCCCTGTACCGCGAGTACAACCGGGTGGAAAGCGCCTACGAACAGGCAGAAGGATATTCCGCCAGAAGCCGCCTCGCCGGTGTCCTGAACGGACTCGGTTTCAGCGCGGAAGAGGCGGACAAAAAGCTGCACGATCTCTCCGGAGGCCAGAAGACCCGGGTATTCCTCGGGAAGCTGCTCCTGGAGCGCCCGGACCTCATCCTCCTGGACGAGCCCACCAACCATCTGGATCTTTCCAGCATCGAATGGCTGGAGACCTTCCTGATGAACTACAGCGGCTCTGTGATCATCGTCTCCCACGACCGCTACTTCCTGGACCGCATCGTCAACAAGGTGATCGACATTGAGAACGGCGAAGTCACAGCCTATACGGGCAACTACACCCAGTTCGCCGAAAAGAAGGCCGCTGTCCGGGAAGCGAAGCTCCGGGCCTACCTGAACCAGCAGCAGGAGCTGAAGCACCAGGAAGAGGTCATCGCGAAGCTCAAGTCCTTCAACCGGGAGAAATCCATCCGGCGTGCGGAGAGCCGTGAAAAAATGCTGAGCAAAACGGAACGGCTGGAGCGTCCCGGCGAGATCAAAGCCGATATGGGCCTGCAGTTCACGATGGAGGAAGCCAGCGGCAGCGATGTGCTGGAGGTCTCCGGCATCTCCAAGTCCTTCGGCTCCCTGAAGCTCTTTGAAGACCTGTCCTTCGACCTGAAGCGCGGCGAACACGCCGCCATCATCGGGGACAACGGCGTCGGCAAGACCACCATCCTGAAGATCCTGAACGGGCTTCTCCCCCCGGACAGCGGGACCATCACCCTTGGCGCACGGGTCATGATCGCCTACTACGATCAGGAGCACGCCGTGCTGCACCCGGAAAAGACCATCTTTGAGGAAGTGCAGGACACCTGGCCCGACATGAACAACACAGAAGTCCGCAGCATGCTCGCCGCCTTCCTGTTCACCGGGGACGATGTCTTCAAGCGCATCGCGGATCTGTCCGGCGGCGAACGCGGCCGCGTCTCCCTCGCGAAGCTCATGCTGTCCCGCGCCAACTTCCTGATCCTGGACGAGCCCACCAACCACCTCGACATGGTCAGCAAGGAAGTGCTGGAACAGGCGATTCGCAGCTTCCCGGGGACCGTCCTCTACGTCTCCCACGACCGATACTTCATCAACCGGACCGCCACCCGTATCCTGGATCTCACCCAGGGCAGGCTTTTAAACTACATCGGAAACTACGACTACTACCTGGAAAAGAGGGCGGACGTGGAGCGCGCGGCCGGCCTTTCCGCGGACCAGTCAGGAAACGGTGCCTTCAGGGCAGGAAACGGTGCCTCCAGGACAGGCGCTTCCGGAAACGCCGCAGCGGATGGAAACAGTTCCACCGGTGCACCCGGCACATCTGCCGGCGCGGACGACACCGTCTCCTCCGGCAGGGAGGAATGGAAAAACGCCAAGGTCCAGAAGGCGCAGGAGAAAAAAAGAAAAGCCGCCCTCCGGAAATGCGAAGAACGGATCCACGAACTGGAAGAGGATGTGAAGGAGATCGAGAACGAGTTTCTGAAGCCCGAACTCCAGCGGGACGCAGCCGCCCTTCTGAAGCTCCAGCGTCAGAAAGAAGCGGACGAAGCCGAACTCGGGACCCTCTATGAAGAATGGGAGGCCCTCGCCTCCGAGGAGGATTTATGAAACGAAGCAGACTTCAGCGAGCCGCCGCCCTTGCGGCTGTGATCCTTCTGCTCCTCATGTTCGCCGCCACCCTGGCGGTCGGACTCTTCGGCGGCCCCGGCTCCACAGACCTCCTGAAGGCCCTGATCTTCTCCGACTTCGTCATCCCCACCGCCATGTACGGCTATATGCTCATCCTCCGCCACCGGCGGGAAAAGGAAAAAGAGGAAAAGGAGTGACCCCGCATAATGTCTTACCATTTCCGGGTCGGCTGGGTACAAAACTTCAACGATCCTTGAAAAACGCCCAAATGCAGGACCTGGCTGTGCTGTCAGCGCAGCCAGGTCCTGCTTAATTCAAAATCTGCTTTTACTTCCGGTAAATGATCTCATCCCTCCCGGGTCCGTTGGAGACCATGGTGATCGGGAAGCCGATCTGCTTCTCGATGAACTCCACGTACTTCCGGCAGTTTTCCGGCAGATCTTCGTAGTTCCGGATGCCGCGGATGTCGCAGTGCCAGCCGGGCAGGACTGTGAGGACGGGCCTGCATTTCGCCAGCACCGGCGTCACGGGGAAGTCCTCCAGGATCTTCCCGTCCAGTTCGTACCCTGTGCACACGGGGATCTCCTCCAGATATCCCAGGGCGTCCACCACGGTCAGCGCCACTTCCGTGGCACCCTGCATCGCGCAGCCGTAACGGGAGGCGACAGCGTCAAACCATCCCACTCTTCTCGGTCTGCCGGTGGTCGCGCCGTATTCTCCCCGGTCGCCGCCGTGCTTCCTGAGCTCCTCTGCTTTTTCAGGATCCAGGATCTCGCTGACAAAATCGCCGCCGCCGACAGAGCTGGCGTAAGCCTTGGTGACAGCCACCACTTCCTTCAGCTCATAGGGCGGGAAGCCCGCGCCCACAGGCGCGTATGCCGCGATGGTGTTGGAGCTCGTCACCATGGGATAGATGCCGAAATCCGGGTCCTTCAGGGTCCCGAGCTGGCCTTCCGCCAGAACCTTCTTTCCATCCTTGAGGGCTTTCCGGATGAATAAGCTGGTGTCCGCAAGATACGGAGCGAGAATATCGCGGTACTCACGGAGCGTCTCCAGAAGTTCCTCCTGAATGATCTCCGGCTGCCCGTACAGGTGACGGAACAGCACATTCTTCACGGCGCAGATCTTTTCCGTCTTCTCCTTCAGAAGGTCCTCGTCAAAAAGCTCGCAGGCCTGGATGCCGATCTTCGCGTACTTGTCGGAATAGAACGGCGCGATGCCGGAGTGGGTGGACCCGTAGGCCTTCCCCGCCAGTCTCTCTTCCTCGTAAGTGTCCTGCAGAACATGGTACGGCATCAGAAGCTGCACTCTGTCAGACACCAGGATCTTCGGCTCGGGGACGCCGCCCTCCACCAGGGCCTTCAGTTCCTTCGCGAATTTCGGGACATCGAAAGCCACGCCGTTTCCGATCACGTTCGTGATGTTCGAGGAAAACACGCCGGAGGGCAGCAGGTGCAAAGCAAAGCGGCCGTACTCATTGATGATGGTATGGCCCGCGTTGGCTCCCCCCTGGAACCTGACAACAATATCCGCCTGCTGGGCAAGCACATCTGTGATCTTGCCTTTTCCTTCATCTCCCCAGTTTGCTCCCACGATCGCTTTTACCGGCATATGATACCTCCTTGCAAATGCTGCTGTATGTTACTGTGCGGAATCGGATACCCGCAGTCCGCTCCTTTTTGAAATGCTGCTGTCTTCCGGTCCTTTCATCAGATACTGATCTCCGCCTTGACTCCCAGTTCCTCTTTGTACTGCTCCAGCACCGGGCGCACGGTCTCCGCGAGATATTCGGTCACCTGCTCCGGGCTTCTTCCCACGTATCTCATCGGATCCATGGTCTTCTGAAGATCGGAAAGATTTAAGTTGAATGCGGGATCCGCCGCGATCAGCTCCAGGAGATCATTGTCACGGCCCTCCGCCTTCACGTGGCGGCCGGCCTCCATGGAGAGCTCCCGGATCTTCTCATGCAGCTCCTGGCGGTCTCCGCCCGCCTTCACCGCGTCCATCATGATATTTTCTGTCGCCATGAAAGGCAGTTCCGCCATCAGCCGCTTCTCGATGACCTTCGGATAGACCACCAGCCCGTCCACGACATTCATGTAGAGCTGGAGGATGCCGTCCACGGCGAGGAAGCCCTCGGGCACGGAGATCCGCTTGTTGGCGGAGTCGTCCAGTGTGCGCTCGAACCACTGGGTGGAAGCGACGATCATCGGATTCATCACATCGCACATCACATAGTCCGCAAGGCTTGCCATTCTCTCGCAGCGCATGGGATTCCGCTTGTATGCCATGGCGGAGGAACCGATGGGTCTTCTCGAAGGGTTCCTCGA
>Ga0256404_1010109_pt1 | contig 13200 bp, 12 predicted proteins | sample RumenRJG_01DNA_FD_185990 | JGI IMG/M metagenome (GOLD analysis project Ga0256404, IMG submission 185990) | Bovine rumen microbial communities from Lethbridge, Alberta, Canada - RJG_01 | ecosystem: Host-associated > Mammals > Digestive system > Stomach > Rumen | place: Canada: Alberta | collected...
TGAGTCAGATATATGAAGACTTCATGTATGACAATGGCTGTCTGTTTTCCCTCCGTGATACAGTCGCGGCCCTCACATCCTTTGGATACACTCACATCTCCAGTTCCGACATCCGATTGTTTTATCTAATTTGCTAATAGTTACCACTATGTCCAAAAAAGAAACCATCCATAATGGTTACGAGCTGACCATCTATCGTACAGTCAGGAAAGAACGGTTCTCTGACAATACGGAGTTCACTGTCAGCAACTGTAACAATAACCCGGAAGTCCACGACGAGATGGTTTTCAGCGAGTCTCAATGGGCCGAGCTGAAAGAGTTCTTCCGAAAGGACTTTGACGGAATCATCTGGAAGCCCTTCTCTGAATATGAGATTGAGAAAGAGTTCCGACCAAGGTTCGGCGGCATGAATCCGGACCTGATAGACCTTGGCCGTTCCATCTGGCGCTCTGCCTTCGAATATGTGAACCAGAAACTGCGCCGAAGCAGCCATAAAATACAGTCTGGAAAGAACTATTAAAAACTAAAAGACATGGGTAAGTATATAGACAGAATTATTGAGGTTCTGGACGACAATAACGTCTGGAAGGCAGTTGTGCTGCCAAGGAATGAAATGGGCGAAAAAGAAGAGTCCATTGTTTTCGGCTACCTGAGCGACAGAAACTACGACATGATTTTAGACGGAACTCTGGTAAAATCTGCGACGGAGATTTCTGAGGAAAGACTGGCCGATGCCACCAGAGAATATGTTTCAGCACAGAAGCATCAAGGGCCAGTCTATAGTGTTTCGCTGACGGCCATGAAGCTACAGGTGGAGCTGTGCAATGAAAGATACTATTCACAACTGGCCGACAGTTTCCACGGAAGGAACTATCAGATGATCATAAAGGCATTGGCTGGTGGGAAACAGCAGGAGATCCGCTATATGGAAGAAGAGATCGATGATAATCCCCGGATGGAATATGATGCCATCATGGAGGATATGCAGGGTATGCTTCTGGAAATCTCAAAGATAGAAGTCCTCGCCAGCTATCTCGGTGGCACGAATGAGCCTGATAGGATAAGAGTGGTATTCTTTGACAGTTAATCTATATAAAAAACATAGAATAAATGGCAGAGCATTTAACCGGCATAGGTAAAGAGCAGAAGCAGCAGCTCATGTCCACCATGCTTCAGGACGGCACAACCGCCCTCGACTATGTACTGTCATGGCCGGAGGCTGATCAGCCTTGGGCACTTGCTGGAGTCCTTTCCTGCATCGGTAAAGGCTACAGCATGAACCGCCTGACCATCAACTGGGAGGCACGGGATCTACGATACGGTAACAAGTAATTCACGATGGAACTTACCGAGAAGCAGATAGAGTTACTGAAGACTACGACACTCACCAACGGCCAGAACGCTTGGGAGTTCGTGTTGTCACGCCCGCAGGCCGCACAGCCTTGGGTGGTCAAGGGCATCCTGTCCTGCCTTGAAAAAGGCTACCGCCTTGATCAGCTGATGATCGGATGGGAAACAAGGGACATCCGACGCAATTATAAGGAATCAATGAAAGGAAAGATATGATTACACCATTTCCACCAAAGGTAGTTGACGATGCGCTATATAATTCGACGCAGGCCAGCCAGATTCTTGGTGTTCATCGGAACCACTTCCGCAGGTATGTGAAAGCCGGTTACATCCACCCCAAAGTCGATTATGTCACAGGCCGTAACCTCTTTGAAGGCCGTGAGCTGACAAGATTCTGGTATGGCAGAATCAAGCGGCACTAACATACAATTATTTTGCCTCCGGGATGTCACTCCACCGGGTAGTGTAGCACGGGCTTTTGAAGTCGTGCTTGATGGCATCGGCAAAGACATCAGCCTTTCCTTTGCCATCTTTCTTCGTGTACTGCTGGGAGGCTAAGACAATGGTCTCAGTACCATACTCCCGGTTAATCTTATCCAGCACTTCGTCGAGCTTCTTCATCTTCTCGTGACGCTCCGCGTTATAATCGACGAAGTTTGTCTGTATGCCAGTGTCAGGAATAACACCCATGACAATAACCCCTGCCCTCTTATAGTGGTAGCCCTGACGGAAGATTCTTTCCGTACAGCGGTTTGCTGTCTGCACAATCTGTTGGGTGCTGTTGGATGGGGTAAACAGTCTTTCCTCACCCATGTTCCAATACTGAGGCAGGTCTTCCCTAAAGTGGTTGGTGTCAACGAAGACACAGACGGTCTGAGCCACCGACTGCTGTTTCCTGAGTTTTTCGGCACATCTGGCAGCATAGTTGCTGATATGTGTTCGCAAATTCTGTATATCAGTAATCATTCCGGGGAATGAGCGGCTGGTACAGATGCTTTTCTTCTTACTCATCTCCTCCATGGGAATGACATCTTCGCCGTTCAGTTCTTTCCATGTCCTGATGGCCACCACATTATTCAGGGTAGCCCGCACCCATGAATCAGCCTTAGTGGCAAAGTCGAGCGCAGTCCGCACTCCTGTAGCCTGCAGACGTGCCGCATAACGTCTGCCGATGCCCCATACCTCATCGATGTCATAACCTTCCAGGGCCTTGATACGCTGCTCGTCGGTACCGATCATGCAACAGTGGTTATACCCCTTATAATGTTTGGCATAGTGGCTGGCCATCTTTGCCAGCGTCTTGGTAGGAGCTATGCCGATGCTGACCGGCATACGAGTGGCTTTCCAGATGAAAGCTGACAGGTCTTCGCCCCACTTTTTGAGATCGAGGTGTTCCATTCCCGACAGGTCACAGAAGCCCTCGTCAATGGAATATCGGTAGAATGTCGGGGCTGCCTTGCGGACCAAGGACATCACCCGGTCGGTGATATCACCATACAGTTCGTAGTTCGACGAAAAGACCGTCACCTCACCATTCGGGAACCGTTCTTTAAGTTGATAGTACGGTGTTCCCGCCTTGATACCCAACGCTTTAGCCTCATTGCTTCGAGCAACTATGCAGCCGTCGTTATTGCTCAGAACCACGCACGGCTTGCCGTTCAGGTCTGGTCTGAAGACACGCTCGCAAGAGACGTAGGCATTATCACAATCGACGATGGCGTATGTAGACATATCTGTATCTTACTACTGGTTTTATATTTCCCTAAGATATTTTGCAGGGAATGGAAGGACGGTATAGTTCTTCATCCTCACAAACCCCACCTGCATCATCTTGACAAGTGGCATGATCTCGCTTAGGACAGGGGCTTCGCCGTCGGCCCGTGATATCTGCCTTACGACGGGAGAAGTTGCAATAGACTGGTTCGGCTTGTCGAACTGTCCGACGATGTAGTTATACACCGATGGCGGTTCGTCCTGTCCATCAACCTGGTCGTATGCCTTTGCCTCCCAGAGATGGATGTGCCTGTATATATTTGTCCCAAGAATCTCCTCCATCGCATCACTCCTGCTAACCCGGATGACGACTCCAGTCGTATTTTCGATGGTCTCTTTGATACGACGGCAGATCATGACTTTTTTCTGATCATCCTTCTTCTCCGGATAGAGAAGAGGAAGAAGCTGGGACTTTTTCACTACGTCCTGTCCTCTTAGCTCGTTAACTATCCTATAATAGACCTCCCTGACGCTCTCTGAGTCGTCCCACTGGAACGGTTCTATAGCGGACAGGACGGACGGCACATCAAGCGAGACATCTATCTTCTCACTTTCAAAGGCCTTTCTGGTGGCTTCAAAGTCCGACATCGCACGTATGTTAGTCCTTCGGATTTTCAAGGCGTTCTGTGGCATATCCTGTGGAAAGGCCACTATCTCGACATTCCTATCAAAATAGTCCTGTCCGAAATTGCTATGGAAGAACATCTCCACTATCTGCCGTTGGCGGCTATCCAGGGATAGCAGGTTTTTGACATCAGCCGTGAACTGCTCCGTAGTGAAAGTGCCGTCCGGCTGGATGGTCATGCCCTTGAATCGGACAGGACGGGTATTTTCACCGCGTTCCAAAGGAACACCAATGAAAAAACATACAGGGTCTTCTACCCCATACGTTGCCCAGTCAACCATCCTGATACGTCCTTCCCGTATATCAGCCTTGATGGCCAGTTCCTTCAGGAGGACATTCAGCTCCTCCGTGAAAGCTTTGCCCGTAGTGGCACAAGGAATGGTCACATGCTGGCAGATAATACCGTCATCAGCTACATAAGGATCCTTCTTTGTCTTGTTACACTTGTAAAACAGCTCTGGACGGACAAGTTCGATGTTCGGACAGTACAAGTCTTTACTGCCCTCCCTTACCGTTATCCTGTTAGACTGACAATAGAACTTTATGGAGGACAGGACGGATTGCCTGGACTCCGTTATCCAGTCGCGGAGCTTCTGCATTTTCGCGTCATCGGACAGTTCCTCCTTTTCGGACAGGACTACACTGTCCACAAGACAGATGCCATCTTTCATAAGAATTGAAGGAACATGATCCATGCCAGGATCCAGTTCCTTGACGGCAATCTTATCTCCCTCAGTACAAACAAACCTCAATGTCACATATACGGCGAGTTCTTCTTTGATAGCCGTGAAGAACCTGCTCATGCAGGCCATCCTCGACTGTTCCCAGAACTTCAGCGTGGTACCGTCGTAGGCTCTGCTGGAGTGGGTACCATCCTCGCCATGACGATAGTAGATATCTTCTGGCGATTCTTTACCTACGGGTTTCCTGATGACATTCCGCTTCCTGTCGAGGACAATCCTCTCTGGAAAGTCCTTCTTAGGACGCTCCTTGGTGAAGGTGACGACAGAAGGATAGAGGGACATATCCTGTCCGATGGTAAAGTCTATCAGTTCTATTTTCTTCGTGACATCCTCGTTCCATTCGGGATTGAAATAATAGCACCGTCCTGTGATGTTGCTATATTCGTCTTCAGGGAATACCGGTGTGTTCAAGGTCGAATTGATGAGCAGCTGCATCAGCGCACGGTTACGATAGCCGAACAGCCTGCGCATCTTCTCCGGCTGCCTGACAAGCATCGTGAGCGGAACTTGACGGACAAACACCTTACGTCCTGTCCCTTCTTCCTTAGTGGACAGGACGTGTTGCAGGACACCTTCATCCGTAGTCCCTTTGTTCGTCATAATGAAGATGCTCTGTCCGTTGAGATAGACGGTGGAAACGATCTTTAGACGCTCATCATGAATGTTCAGGATATTCCTGTCCGAATGTCTTTCGAGGGCAATCTGGTATATATCGAAAGTATTGTCAATCTTCCGATAATCCCAGCCGTCAGGCTCTAACTGGTTCAGCAGTATTCTGCTTGTCATAGTCGTTGATTCTGCTATCATAGGAACACTTCTTTGATATCTGGATTTGGCTGACCGTCTTCGTCGATGAGCCATGGAACGATGACAATACGGCCACCAGGGATACGATCGACTTTTTCACGCATCTCCTTAGAGCCTCCCTTGACAATGTTAATAACATAAAGGCGAGAGGCTTCCAGTCTGTCGCATTTCTCATTCAGCCATGCTATCTCTTCGGCATAGTCCTTGGCAGTAGCGGGGCTGTAGTATTTGAAATCGACATACTCATCCGTCCTGTCCTTAATCTGGAAGTCAGCCACCTCATATTTCCTCGGATGATCGATCTGTATCAGATGAAGCCTGACCTCCTTCCAGATGATGAAGCGGCCTGCCATCTCACCGTATGCGCCCTTCAATATCTCTGTGTATAGGACAGGACTGACGATGTACGGATTAGGAGCAAAATGGTCTGCATACCCTTTCTCCGTCCACCATTTCCTGAGTCCAGGGTATTTGAGTAAGGTGGCCAGCTTGGCGTTCTCCTCGCTCATCGTCATAATAGAAAACTCACTGCTATCGCCAATCTCCTTGAACGGCCCGAACTTACTTGGCTGGTTTTTGAAGCTTTCCTTGTCACCAAACCATACATGCTGGTGTCCGTAATACCTGTTATTAGCAGAGAACAGGTATCTGTCAACAGGCTTCCCGCCATTGCTGATGTAATAAGCATTCAAGAACGGGATGCTGTTATATTCCTCTTCCGTGGCCGTCGGGTATTTCAGGACAAGCTCACGCCACTCCTCCCATTTTGCCTTGTCATCGTCGAGCCAGCCGACGGCTTTGGAGCTGTTAAGCAGCTTATAGATACCCTCGGTGGCGAGGTCGCTGACCGTCGCTGCCCCCGTCAGGATCCGTTGCTGTTCCATATCAGGCCGCATATTGCAGACCTCCCCGTATTTCTCCGTGAGCTTTCTCATCTCCGGGGTACAGAAACGCCGTTCCATAGTACCTCTATGCAAGCCCGTGAGGACGGTATGGTCAATATAGACCTTCACCTCATGACACCGCTGATCGCTTCGCCCGATACGTCCGACAGCCTGTATGACCTTACGGGTAAGCTCACTCTGGAGGCTTTCGCTCTCCCTGACGATATTCTTCCGGCTGTAAGTCTCATTGAGGTGCTTGAAAGCCTCCCTGATATTCTCTTCCTTCTGTTCTGGTGTTATCTCCCAGTTGGCATTTAGTTCCTCTGCCTGGAAGATGCTAAGCACAAGCTCTTTCTCTGTTATCTTATCCTGTCCGAATACAGTGGCAAGATGGGTAATCTCGCCAAGATAGACGGCATCAATGTCCTTGTCACGATAGGTTGTATCTGTAATACTTCCCCTCGGAATCAGAGGGACCAATTCTTTCCTGTATTTCTCCGGCGCAGGATATTGCATATTCTGGCCGATGCCTACGGAGTTATAACCGCTGATGATGACAAGCCGCTCAGGGGACTTCGGCTGTCCTGTAATATCCGTGTCGCCTAACCGGCAACGGATATCGTTCATCGTCTTGTCAAAGTCAGCACTGTAGACATAGGCTACGCCGATGGCATCCTCACCCTCCAGTCCTAAGTCGCGGTTGACGGCATCGGTAATACGACGGATGATGAATTTATCGAAGGCACAACGCGGTGTCGGCTCGTCTATATTCCCCTCGGCATTTTTCGAGCCGAGGTATAACAGCGACTGCAGATGCTTCTTCTGGGCAAAGTCACGCATGACGGTAGCAAGGCAGAAATAGCGCAGGCGCACATAATCGTCAGTAATACCCGCCAGCAGGCTCTCAATGCCAGCAGCTATCTTCGGCGAGAAGGATGACAACGCCGCACATGGATTGACCTTACTCACTCCGCGCAGGAAGGTGGCGGGCTTGTTCTCCTTGATGTTGTCTACCACCTCGATATTGACAGAGATTCTTCCATCCCTATATGGCTTGTATCTCTCCGACAGGAACTCCTCAACCTCCTGCTGAAGGGAGGGCGTCTCTTCCACGAGGTCGTGGTAGTTGTCGATATTATCCGCTATCCAGGCGAGGTTGTAGTTGCCTGTAACAGAAGGTATGCCTGCCGTAGCCGACAGGCCAAGGACGAGTGCCTGGGTACTCATCTTGGCGAGAATACCTTCTGCTGTTATCGGGATGTCAACCATGGAAATGATGGTATTATCGTTATGATGATTACCATCCTCCATACTGTAATAGGTGAATCCCTGAGTATAGTAGTCATACCCGACCCGGTTGCTGTTCAGTCTCTTCCTGGACAGGACGGAAGAAACATCAGCCATCTTCATAAGGAGCTTGGTCTGAGGATTGATCAGCGCCTCATTCCTCGAAATGCCATACTGGTAAAGGAATGTCCTGAAGGCTTCCTCTGTGGACAGGACGGAATCGGCAGCATCACCGCCGACGCTGTTCTGCTGCTGTTCATAGCCTTTGGCCATGCTCATGGCATAGGAGGCAAAAGCCTTCAGATAGCCGGTTACCCACCTTACTACACTGTCAAGATAGAAATCGCCCTCCTCCATCTCTTCACGGAGGCGCAGGGAGAGGCCGACCTTGTTCTCGCCCATATCCCTTGCCACCACCTGAATGTTGGCATTATCCTTGGAGATGGTACGGGTGGCAGCATCCTTGAATATGAAGGTATGACTGTCATCCTTCAGGTTATCGGAAGTCTGGTAGGCATGGTCGAGAAGGTATTTTCTCCGAAGATCCTCGCCATCCTTGATAATTTTCTTCAGGTTAAACATCCCGTCTTTTATCTGGCTGTCTATGCCATAGAGGTCATCCGATGACCACCTGTTCTTAGCGCCCGAATAGATGGCATTATACAGTTGAAGGAAGTCTACCTTGTTCTCGTTCTGTTCCTCGGCCAGAGAGTCCTTGATGGTCTGCTTGGTACTGTCAAACTCATCAATGAAGATGATTTTCTTCTTCAGAAACCTGTCCGATATAAAGGCGCATGACGGCTTTTCGTACATACGGCCATCAAGCAGCTTTTTAAAGGACATCAGAAGAACCTTCTTACGCGGAATGAGAAGATCGGGGAAGAGCTTGAACACCCAGTCATACCCATCATGGTCGCCCACTTGGGTAAGGGTCATCTTACGCTCTATTCTCCTGCTTTTCTTAAAGGCCGAGACAATCTGGTTACGAAGGTCGAGATAGACCCTGTTCGCCTCCAAGGACAGCTTGTTCATCAGCTCCGAGGGTAGCTGATACTGTTCTCCCTTGATAATCAGGTCAACCTTACTTCTCAGATCTTGGAACTGAGGAAGTTTCGTAATATAGACGGGAACACTCCTCTCGTTGCCACAGAGAAGAGGATAATTGGATTTCAGAATCTCACGGAGATTGTCGAGGAACATCACTTCATCCTGATAGAACTCAGAGCGGTTATGACGCTTATAGGCATCTTCCAAGCCCACCAGATTCTTCTTCAACGTCGTAACGACGATGATCTGACGGAACTTTCCTGAACGCTTGTGCGTCCTCTGGTATTCAGTCCATTCCTCGCAATACTGGGCAATACACTCGAACGTCGAGTAGGTCTTACCTATCGACGTCGGAAGCTCGATGATGCCAAGTCCCGCCTCGTGATTGTCTATATAGTCTCTGAAGATATCTGAAATCATATATTAGTCCGTCTATATATTATCGTTTCAAACTATTCCCAAGCTCTTGTTTACCATTATGACTGTTTAACTTCTTCCTGGAAATATTTCTCAGCAAGTTTTTCCTTAGAGACAAGTCCGAAGGAATAAGCCATATAATCCTCCTGAAGGATTTTCTTTTCACGAAGTCTGGCTCCGTTCAAATTCGCGTTTATCGTATATTTCTCCTTATTCTTACGAATAGCAATGTGGTCGAAGATACTGGACTGTTCAGGATTTCCGACATCCATCTGTCCCCCTTCTATTTCAGACTTAATGTCTAAGTTCTGGCAGAGTTTCTTTTGGATAACCTCGGCATAAACCTCACTCACTCCATTCTTCACGGCATACTCCCTGAAGTTCTGCAGCACATCGGAAACCTCCTTAATGATAGATTCGGCAGCGCGTATGTCGTTTGCCTTGCCGAACATCAAAAGATCTTCTGTTGTGACATCTTTGTCTTTGCCACAGACGGAAAGCTCATGGCGATTGGCAAAGCCCATCCCCGTGAGATCATAGGTGAAGCAAAGGTCGTATGCCGGGGATATATGCCAATCACCGTTTTCTTTCATCACAAAGGAGAAATTCTTATTGTGATCGTCAAGATTGTCGCCGAAGAAGTTGAACACGGTCTGCCGGTAAAGCTTCACAAGTTCGTCGTTAGGCACTCCCAATTTCCTTGCCACACTGAAAAGATCTTCATAAGAATCAGCTTCAGGGGCAAGTGCCGCCAGCGTCTGGGTGTGAATTTTCTTTCCGTCAACTCTGTCAAAACGCTCTGTGATAAAATTAGGCGTTCCATTGATATCCATGAGCGACGACGGCATCATGGAAATCCCTGCCTTTATCGCCATATCATAATAAGTCTTCTCAAGCAGTGTGGTCGGGAACTGCTTGCGCTCATTGAACTTCAGGATGTAGTATTTATATTCGGTAGGAAGAACACCCTGGCCGGACTTGATTTCTCCTGTTTCCTGATTGATGGCAATGATCGCCTTCGGACGCTTGCCACCAGCAGATGTTCCGACGCTGAAAAGGTTCTGGAGATGTATCAGCGGATCTTCCCCTTCAGGAAACTTGCTTTCCTCCATAATAATGCTGGTCAACTCATAGAGTTCGGGGAGTCTGATGTCCGTCGGTTTTTCCCACTTCTCCATATACGGCTCAAATTCAAAGGCTCCCATAGAGCGTTTGCCCATAAGCGACAAGGCATCGACAGGAGTAAGGTGTACCTTTCCACCATAATGGTCAGCCCAGTGTTTCATGACCCTTTCACCCCAGTTGTCAGGCAAAGAATCCGCAAGGAACTCAGGAAGGCCCTTGTAAAGATCTTTCTTGTTTCCCAGATATACCTCTCCACGAGCCAACAGAGGATTATGAATGGATGCTGTCAATGGCGCAATATCCAAACCTTTGGAAACGAAATCAATGGAAAAGGAAAAACAGGACTGTTTTCTCTTTTCATCCCAGTATATTTCACCTACGGTCTGTCCCCAGAGACTGACCTTTACAATGTTATTTTCCATGCCTTATTCTCTTTGGAGTTTTCTCTTGATATTGTCTTAACACAGATGGGGGGACAGGAAGCTCAGGAAGGATGTTTCCGATAGGCTCCAACTGCTGTAAAGCCCTAAGAATAGCAAGGAAGGACTGCATATTTATATTTGCAGCCTTCGCACTCTCGAACTTTTTCAATGTCAAAACCGATATACCGGCTTTTGCAGCCAACTCTTCCTGAGTCAGCTGAGCCTTCATCCTATATTCGCGTACTCTTTTTCCAAGCCCAGCGATAATGGATGAATTTGACTGCGCATACAAATCATCTTCAAACATGTTGCAAAGTTAATAATAATATACTTAACATCCAAATATTTGGAATAAAATATAATATAATTAACTTTATTTCAATATTTCCTGGTATCTCGGTGTATTGATGTCACCTTACCCTGAAGAATGAACTGGTCGTTGGCATCGATGATGATAGGCTTAAAATCCGGATTATGGGGCATCAGGCGCAGATACCCTTTCTCACGGGTGGAGGTGTCGAGAGTCTTGACCGTCAGGCCGCCGTTGACGAAGGCAACGACGATGCAGCCGTCCGAGACTTCCTCCAGCCGGTCAACCAGACAGATGTCGCCATCGTATATACCGATACCTATCATCGACTCACCGCTGACGCGGACGAAATACGATGCTTCTTCATGATGCACGAACTTCTCATTAAGATCCAGCTTTTCGTGCTGGTAGTCGCCAGCCGGAGAAGGATAGCCAGCTACCAGTCCCTCAAAGTAAGGGAGCTTTAAGTGCTTAATCTCATCCATTGTGATGATTTCAGCGGAGTCTATGAGTTTCTTGTCATTCATGATTGTATCTTTTTCAGCACCTGTATTATATATTAAATATTATATGTTATATATTATATAATGTACGCGCAAGAGATTGTTAGCGCACCGTCCTGGTATAATCCTGCTTCTGTCCCTTGTCCTTGTTCTCAATTCTAATCAGCACCATTGAACGGGGAGGAATGGTGTCTGGGAGGTCTTTCATCAGGTGAGCAATAACCTCTTCTATGTTATTGAAACCGATATCCTCTACAGACGCAAGAATCTTGCCCTTGAAATAAAGAGTTCCCTTGATCAACTGTTTTGCAGAGAAACGGAAGAGATTGTTCTCCAGTTCCTCGTTTTTGTTGGCAGAAGTTTTTTCTTCGGTGAAGAAAATCTTTTCAATTACCTTTTCGTTAAGTTCCCAGGCTGGTGTAAAGTCCACCTTCACGTAGGTACGAGCCAGACGAGTTTTACCGGCATGGTTAAGTCCGAAGTCCACATCATTCAACGTTGCGCCACATTCATTCTGTGCAACAGTGGCCCAAGTATGCCGGAAGGTATAGCCACTATAGGCATCCTCATGTTTCATATTCAGGACTTTCTCACAGATTTGCCGGATGCCGATATTGACATTGGCATTGAAACTGTCTTGAGAACTGTGCCTGGAGTGGAAGTTAAAAAGGTATTCCGAGTTTGAAGTATCGAGGTACTTCTCAACGATCGGCTTCACTATATCCGGCACCCGAATTTCAAACCAAGCGTTGTCTGCCCTGGCCTTTCGTGTTTTCCGACGCTCATAACCTATGATATTATCATGATAATGTTTCTTCTCAGCATAGTAGAGGTCAATAGTATTGATGCCCGCGAGGCAGAGAATCATCATGGCTACATCATGGCCAAGCTCAGTAAGAGGTTGTTTCCTGTCACTTTCAGGGATGGGAGCATAGAAAAAAGCCCGGCAATCTTCCATGGAGATAGCCTTGTGTTCACTGGTGTCAGCCTTTGGTATCTTCACCTTGGGCCAGGGATTGTTCGTTATACCGATAATCCCTGCATCATAATCATTATAGTCAAGTAGTGCCTGTTTGTAAATCTGTCGTACACAAACAGGATATTGCTCTTTTGCCCTTGCTGTGTGGGATAGAGATTCTATCCATCTGGTAATAACAGTGGATGTCAGATGTGAGAACATTACCTTTGTCGTTCCGATATATCTTTCAAGATTCTCATAAGCCAGTTCGTATGTCCTGGCATTACGGGCATGGCCTTCTTGGATCATCTTGGACTGGTATTCACGAGCGTAGTCGGAAAAGCATACATCGGAAGTACCTTTCAGCAGGAAGTCGATTACTTCATTAACATCCCAGCTCTCCACATTCTGCTGATTAAGCATTTCAACGAACTTTGCAATTTTGTTCGCGCAGTATTTCAGAACAAACGGATCCGTGACGGCATTGGTCTTGTCAATACCTTTGGAGTTTACAACTTTATCGGTCTTTATGTACCTTGTCTTCTTATTATGGGCCACACGGATGTAAACCCCATAATAACCATCAGGTCTCTGATACCTGACAATTGCTTTGAATTTTGCCATAACCTTTTTATTTTTGTAATTTCGTTGTAATTCCGTTGTAATTCGTACCTCCGAGTTTTGTAATTTATTTGTAATTTTCGGGGTTCATACTACGCATTTTCTGAAATTTATGATTTCAAAGAAAGAGGGTGTAACTCCTTGTTTTTAAGGAAGTTACACCCAACTTATTGATATTCAGCAAATTGCGTTTATTCCTCGACAGCGGCCTGTGCGGCGGCGAGGCGTGCGATGGGCACACGGAAGGGAGAGCAGCTGGCGTAGTTGAGGCCAATCTTGGCGCAGAACTTCACGGAGCTGGGCTCGCCACCATGTTCACCGCAGATAC
>Ga0256404_1010110_pt1 | contig 13196 bp, 11 predicted proteins | sample RumenRJG_01DNA_FD_185990 | JGI IMG/M metagenome (GOLD analysis project Ga0256404, IMG submission 185990) | Bovine rumen microbial communities from Lethbridge, Alberta, Canada - RJG_01 | ecosystem: Host-associated > Mammals > Digestive system > Stomach > Rumen | place: Canada: Alberta | collected...
CCAGAAAAATGTGATTCTGACCAAAACCGAAAGCCTGACCATGAGCAGCCGCCCGAAAGACCCGAAAACGGCAAGGAATAAAAATGTGCTGGTAATTGGTGGCTCCGGGGATGGTGGTATTATAGTGCCAAGTCAAGCAAAGACCGCATAAATCAAGGGTTTTTGGCTGATTTAGTCCTACAAGAAAATGCCTTCGGGTGAGGTATTTACAGGTGGGACGGCGCCGTTTTCAACTGAAAATATGACCGCCTTGCACTAATATAACACGAGGGGCGGTGAAGCCTTAGAGGCAAAACGCATGGGCGAACTATGCCTGTGCGGTACAACTGAACATGGAATTAAGGTAGGACTTAATCGGTGACTGAGAAGAGTGTGCTGATAATGGTCCTATTTTTTATGCCTTCTTGGGAACCGGTTGAGTGCCTGCCGGGGTCAATCAGAGTAAAGGAGTGAAAGACTATGGCAAGAGCGAAAAAGGAATACCGGGAACTGACGGTTAGTGAGGCGACCAATTACGGAAGGAAGACGGCTCCGATGCTTCGGATTCAGGGATTATGGTTCCAAGAGCTTGGATTCAATATCGGTGATCCGGTTCTGGTCAAGTGCGAGGATGGAAAGCTCATCATTATGCGCGATACGGCCAGAGAGGAACTAATCGAAGCGGAGAAGGCTTTCATGGAAGAGGAAACAAAGAAGTTGCAGAAGAAGTTTCTGAAAGAGAAAAAGGAACTGAGGGCGAAGTTCGTGGCTGAAAGACAGGCGGACTACTGTATGGTGGCGGAAGCCGGACTGGAGGCGTGACGATATGGGAAAGATAATCATGATCGGAGCAATGAAAGGCGGTGTCGGTAAATCTGTCACGGCATTCAATCTGGCTTATTCTCTGCAGAAGCGCGGAAAGAAGGTGCTGGCTGTGGATTTCGATCCGCAGTCCAACCTGACCACCTGTTTCGGGGCGGAAGATGTGGATGTGACAATCGGGGATCTTATGATGAATGTGATCGAGGATGAAAAAATTCCGGAGCGTGAGGAATATATCTGGGAGAGGAACGGCGTGGACTTCATACCGGCATCCATAGGGCTTTCCGCGGTGGAAGCGAAGCTGAGACTGGAGATGGGAACAGAGAAGATGCTGTCCGCTATCCTGGAGCCGCTGAGGGATGAATATGATGTAATCCTGATTGATACCAGCCCATCCCTGGGTGCGCTGAACATCAATGCTCTGGCAGCAGCGGATGAAGTGATCGTGACTGTGAATCCGCAGCTTCTGGCGATGAAGGGGCTGCAGGATTTCTTGAAGACTGTGAAGAAGATTAAGAGTCGCATCAATGAGAAGCTGGATGTGGCTGGAATCCTGCTCACCATGTGTGACGCAAGGACAATTCTCTGCAAGACGATCACAGAGCAGGTTACGGAGACATTCAACGGACAGATCAGGATATTCAAAAGCAAGATCCCTAGTACCGTAAAGGTAGGTGAGAGCGTTTATTACAGTGAGCCTTTGATCGAGTACGCGCCGGGGTGTAATGCCTGCAAGGCTTATGAGAGACTGGCAGGGGAGGTGATCGCGGATGAAGGCTAACGGTCCTAAGAGGAAGATATTTGATACCATAGATATGATGACGGCAGATGTGCCGAAGGCGGAGACCAGCAACGGTCTCCAGAGCCTTCCGGTTGATAAGATAAAGCCGTTCCATGATCATCCTTTCCATCTGTATCAGGGTGAGCGCCTGGATGATATGGTGGAGAGCATCCGGGAGCATGGAGTTCTAAACCCGGTGATCGTCCGTAAGAATGAAAATGGTTATGAAATGCTTTCCGGCCACAACAGGCAGAATGCGGCAAAGCTTGCAGGGTTGGCGGAGATACCGGCCATTGTGAAGGAAGGCCTGTCGGATGAAGAAGCCTATGTCTATGTGATCGAAACAAATGTGATCCAGAGGTCGTTCACGGATCTGGCTCCAAGCGAAAAGGCGGCGGTGCTGTCTGCTAGATATGAGAAAGTAATCAGCCAGGGCAGGCGGAACGACATTCTGCAGGATATTGAAGAGATTGGAACTTGTGGACATGATGTCCACAAGTCGAGAAGCCGGGATGGCATCGGGGAAGAATATGGGATGACCGGCAGAAACATCGCCAGATATATGAGAGTGGACAAGTTGATCCGCCCATTCAAGGACAGGCTGGATGCCGGGGAACTGACATTGACAGCGGCAGTAGAACTATCGTACCTGTCGGAAGATGAACAGATCATTGTGGCGGAGAAGGATGCTGCGATAAATGAGAAGGCGGCAAAGTCTATCAGGGCGGCAGCAGGCGAGTTGACGGAAGATGAACTGGAAGAGATCCTGCATCCGGTCAGGGAATCCGCTCCGGCAAAGGCGGTGAGCGTAAGCATACCTGCAGAAGCAGAGAAAAAGTATTTCTCCGGGATGAAGGCGAAGGAACGGACGGATCTGGTTATGAAGGCTTTGGATGCATGGTTTGCCGGGAAGGAGACTGCCGATGTTTAGTAATGAAGACTTGAAGTGTCTGGATCCGGAGTATTTCTCAATCATCACCACGGATGCCTATGATGTGACAATCATGTCCAGAAATACCGGTCATTACTGGTATCTGCATAATCCGGAGTATCCGGAGCATGGAACGGTGATCATATTTCACAAGCACAAGGCTTCCCATCCGTACCACCAGCATGGCAGGGCAAACACCTTACGGCAGGCAGTGCGGAGCATCCGGGGGCATGATCGGTGGCAGATGAACGGGAGAAGACGGTCAATGAAGAAAAAAGGCGTCAAAAACTTGACGCCACGGCGCGTTTGTGGTAAGATGATACAGATGCATATTGTAACTGAATTCAAAGGTGGTAAAAATGATTAATTCAGATTTCAGACAGTGGCTTCTTTCTAACACTACATACTCAAATCGTGTTGTCAGCAATATAGTTTGTAGGCTAAACAGAGCTGACCGTATGCATCCTGTACGTCCGGAAGAGATTTATCTCTTTGAACTAGAACATACAGATGAGTTTAACGGCTTATCGGTGACCGTGAAATCACAGATCAGAAAAGCTGTGAAGCTTTATTTTCAGTATGCGAAATCAGAGGTAGTGGAGGAAAATAAATGAAAGCATTATCGTTATTTGCGAACATCGGAGTGGCCGAGGCCTATTTGAAAGGTATCGGTGTAGATGTTGTAGTTGCAAATGAATTAATAGAAAGAAGAGCAAAGCTTTATTCTCAGATATATCCGGATACGAACATGATATGCGGAGATATTACTGATGATAAGATTTTTGAGAAAATCGCGAAATGTAGTGAAGATAAAGGCATTGATGTTATCATGGCTACACCGCCGTGTCAGGGTATGAGTACAGCTGGCCCTCAGGATGAGGATGATGCCAGAAATAGTCTTATCTGCCCAGTGATTAAGATGGTTAAAAGATTAAAGCCGCGTTACATTTTTATCGAAAATGTGCCGCTGTTTTATAATACTGAGATTATTGTTGATGAAGAGAAAATCATGATTCCCGTTTTAATTGAGAAAAGGTTGGGGAAAGATTACAAGATCAACAAATACGTGATTGATACCAAGGATTATTCTGTTCCACAAACAAGAGAACGCGCAATACTGCTTTTGACACGTAAGGATCAGAAAAAGGAATGGATTCTTCCGGAAAAGGATAAAAAGATCGTCACGATGAAGGATGCCATAGGAAAACTTCCGGAATTAGATCCTTATGTGAAAGATGTTTCGCCAGAAGAATTAAAGGAAATGTTTCCGCATTATGAGGAAAGAAGGAAAGCGGCGCTTAAGATTTCGCATTGGCATATTCCGCCTCATCACGTAAAAAGACAAGTGATTGCTATGCAACATACTCCTACGGGATGTACTGCTTTTGATAATCCTGTGTTCTTTCCGGTTAAGGAGAATGGGGAACCTGTTAAAGGGTATCACAATACTTATAAAAGGCAAAATTGGGATACCGCGGCCTATACGGTAACGATGGATAATAGAAAGATTTCTTCCCAGAATAATGTACATCCGGGAAGAAAATATATTACTCCGGATGGCGAAGAGTTATATTCGGACCCGAGAACATTAACTCTGTATGAATTGATGGTGATAATGAGTCTGCCAGATGATTGGCCAGTTCCCCAAACAACATCAGAGGCATTCCTTAGAAGAATAATTGGCGAAGGGATTCCGCCGTTGTTTGTGAAGAAAGTATTTGAAAATTTGGAATAGGAGTCATAAATATGGCGAGACTAAAAGGTCTTTCACTATTCGCCAATGTGGGAATAGCGGAAGCATATATGAAAGAATTAGGGGTGGATATTCTGGTTGCAAACGAGATTGATCAAGATAGGGCTCGTTTTTACCAGGATGTCTATCCTGAGACACATATGATTTGCGGAGATATTACTGATGATAGTATTAGGGAGACGATAATTAAAGAATCAATCGAAAAAGAAGTTGATTTTTTAATTGCAACTCCGCCGTGTCAGGGGATGAGTGAGGCTGGACTGAGGTTAGAATTTGATCCGCGAAATCAGTTGATATCATATGCTGTTGACGCAATTAAACGAATTAAACCCAAATTTATATTATTAGAGAACGTTCCTAAGCAATTAACGACAAAAATACTGTGTGGGGATGAGGTTGTTTTAATTCCTGAGTACATAAAACGTGAATTAGGTGGCGAATATAGGTTTAATAAACAGACACTGGTTATGGCAAAGGATTATGGAGTGCCACAGCTTAGAGAGAGAAATATTTTTTTGCTTGTCCGAAAGGATTTACCTTATATTTGGGAGTTTCCGGAAAAACAGCCTGAAATAACCTTGCGAGATGCCATAGGTCATTTGCCTTCTCTCGATCCGTATTTGAGAGAGGGAATGGAAGAAACATTAAAAAGATTTCCGGATTATGAAAAAAAGAAAGCAGAAGGTTTGGCTGTTTCAAAATGGCATTTTCCTCCTACTCATTCATGGAAACAGGTTGAATGGATGATGCACACACCATCGGGAAAATCGGCAATATATAATGAAGTGTTTTATCCTCAGAAACCAGACGGTACTCATGTGAAAGCGCATCATAATCATTATAGGCGCTTAAAATGGGATATGCCTTGCAGAACAATTACGCAGAATAATGGTGTAATTTCTTCACTTGCTTGTGTTCATCCTGGGCATCCTTATATTAGTAAGGAGGGCGAAGAATTATATTCTGATCCTAGAGTATTAACGATATATGAACTGCTGATAGTTATGTCGCTTCCGTTGGATTGGCCAATTCCGGAGTGGGCTAACGAAGGATTTATAAGAAAGGTTTTCGGGGAAGGAATTCCTTCGAAACTTGTACGAGAGTTGATGAAGGCATTAGTTTCACAACTGTAGGAGATGGTTTTATGAGTAAAATAGTGATTCCAAAGCATAGTGCAGATGTTGATGAAATGAATGCTGTGCTGAAAATACATTACGAAGCTGACGACTGGGTTAAAGGAAGCGACTTTATGAGTCGGTTGATGGCAATTATTGGAGCTGGTCAATATAAGTCGTCGTATCCAAAGAAAGCCCAAGTGCCGGCTTACTTTGGATTCTTGGAGAGTAATGTTTCAAGCGGAGGAAGGATCACTGAAAGAAGAATAACTACCTCAGGGAAGGAAATGTATGAGGCAATATTGGCTGGCGATGATGATACTAAACGTCGATTACTGATGGAAGCCCTTGAGAAAATGGTTTTTGGTCGAAATAATGCAGGATCACCGTCTAGTAATTCAGACATCGAACCGCCCGTATTACTTGTGAAATGCATTCTCGACACAGGGTACTGCACAAGTGCTGAATATGCCTATCTTGTTTGGGCATTAAACGATGCTTGTAAAAAGTATTATGAATCATTAGATGAGATAATAAAAGCAAGAAGCGCAGGTGGAATTGCATTAAATGCAGAGGCTAACGGATACAAGGACTGGAAACCGGTATTGGCAATGCTTCGGTGGGGATTCTTGATTAAAAGCGATGACGATGCTCAGAGAGTTTTGCTGCATCCGGATGTCATTGACAAATATTCAGATAGACTTGTCAAACTGAAAGTTTACAACATAGATAAACAAGACGATGCAGATGAAATCGATTTTGATGAAATAACAATTAATCCTGAATCTGCGTCAAGTTATAAACCTTTTAAGATAGATGATGAAAATATTGAAAAAATAAAGGAAGGACACTTTTTACAAGCGTGCGATGATATTGAGCAACAGAGGATACTTGTTGGAGACCAAGTTTTATTTGTGGATAGGCAACTTACAAGATTGGCTGCGTACTATAGCTATCTTGTAAACGGGTTAGATCAAGCTGGCTCCAATTATGATGTAAGTATCAGAAGACAGTTTGCAATAAATAAAAGTAAAGAAAATGAGTTGATTACTGCGCTAAAAGCTGAAGATGAGATTTCAAAGAGCATTCAGGTTAAGGATGCTCTTAAAGCATTGTTTAGGTATGAAAACTTTGATAAGCATCTGGAAGTGAATGGTCGCGCAAATAAAGATATTTTGCCGGCATACCTAATGTTAAGAGCACTGCTTTTACTTAATCATATGAGAGCCAATGAGCAGGATTATCTGATATATTCTGTAGTTGACGGAAAAGCAACGTACACAGACGTAATAACCACAATTTCCGAGGCTCGTAAGAAGAGAGTCGAATTGAAGGAAGAAGGGATGGAGGGGTATTCGCAGCAACCTTCAATCCAGATGTTTAAGGACAGAGGCATTTTTGAGGTGCGTTTGAAAGATGGAAACAATGAAATCGTAATCAATCCTGTAATCAGGGAGCGATATTCGGATATGATAAAGAGGTTGAGCTTTTATGCGGTTGATATTGAAAAGCATTTAGAAGAACAAGAAACTGCTATTTTGCCGAGAGTGATCAAAGCAATAGAAATATCAGAGTTTCACGATTCGGACAAAGGGAATTTGTCTGTGCTGGAACATCAAGTGGTTGGAAATAAGCTTGTACAGGGCGATTTTATCGTCTTCATTGATGAAAAGCATACATCAATTCATGAGATGTATGTATACCAGGTCACGGAATGCAATAAAAAAAGCGGAGTTTTCCATATGTCTTATAGAAGGCGGCACGTGATAAATCCCAAACGCCAAAGTGAAATATTAAAAATGATTAAGGAGGCATAGAAATGGCAAATTTAGACCAAATCGAACAATTTAACAAGGGAAACATATTCCCAGAGGATTACAGCTTGACATATGTAGCGACTAAACATATTTCAGCTAAAGCTATTTCTATTCCTGGAAATGTTTTGGATAAATTGAAATCTAAAATCAAGGAAAAAGGTCTGTATTTTGGGAATGACGATGTCCTTTCCGAGATAGTTACTGGTCTTGTAAAGGGTAATATCATATTGCAAGGACCTCCCGGAACTGGAAAAACAACATTGGCAAAAATTATCTGCGAAGTGTTTAACGTGGATTATGATGAGGCGACGGCAATTTCTGATTGGACAACCTATGATACTATTGGGGGGCTTCAGCCTGATTTTGATGGAAAGAATGAGATTCTAACCGGGAAAAATGGCTGTATCGTTGAAAGTATTTTGCATTGCTGCAATACCGTTGTAAAAAATGAACATTATAGCGGAGAAAAGCAGGCAAGTTGGCTCATTCTGGACGAACTGAACAGATGTGAAATCGATAAGGTCTTTGGAGAATTGTTTACCGTTTTTGGAAGCGATTCACTTTCAGCTCAAAGATCGATTAGGTTATGGTATGAAAAGGACGAGAATAAAAAGAGGATATACATACCTAATAGATATCGTATTATCGGAGCGATGAATAATATAGACAAGAACTTTGTCTACGATATTTCACAAGGTTTGTCCCGAAGGTTTACTTTTATTGAAATATTGCCTCCTGAGGAAGAGTATTTTAATGAAGAAGTTAAAAATGCAAAGATTCAGTCTCAAAAGCGTGTGAGTGAAAAGATATCTGCATATGGCGGTGTGAATGTCGATGATTCATATTATGCGAAGGTGAATGGAAATGCAGCTTTCGTCTCTGCTGAAAGTGATTTGAAGGAACTGATAAGACATATACGGTACGAAAAGGAGGACGATGCTTCGTTCCTTGGTCTGCCAATAGGCACAGCACAGATTATAGATGCATATGAAACGGCTTTCATTACATTCGTTATGGGAGAGCATAATATTGATGAAATGAGAAAGGACGGATTTGTTGCTGTCTTTGATTCAGTAATTGCAAGTAGGATTATTCCTCAGATGGATGGATTTGACTATATGAAGTTGAATTCGTTCTATACGGCGATAAGCGAGAAACCAGACTTCGCTGGATTCCAAAAAACAAAGAGGGCTATATATAAGCTCGTTCACTAGAAATAGAGGTGTAGTAGTAGATGGATAATAATCTGTTTAGCGATAAGCAAATTGAATACTTGTATTCTGATGGTGGATTTTTATCCTTTATAAATCAGTATTTTTCGTCTTTTTCAACGCAGATGCAAAATATTGATTACTCTATTAGAAGCGGCGAAATAAATGCCATTGACTTAGAAATATACTTAAGGATAGTTCTTGCCAATATTGAAACGTTACATACTTTAATTTCTGATCTGGAAAGCTGCTTGTCAATGTCTCAAGTGGATCGAGAAGTGGTCTTTGCTGGTGAAATCCAAGGTAGATTAAATGTAGGTAAGTATACGAAAAATATTGCACAGGCGCGCTTTCCTAAAGAATATCCGTGCGTAGTAAAATCCAGAACATATGCTTCGCCTGAAAACATATACGTAATTTTTATTATCAATAACGTATTGAAAATGTTGGATGAGTTTAAGAGATTTTTGCTCAGTAAAGGCAATGCTGCTTTTAGTGAGCTTGCCTTGATAGAACATCATTTTAGGGCATTTAAGGTGTTTTCGAAAAAGGCATATTTTAAGGAATGTCAAGATTCTGCAAACCAGATAATGAAATCTTACGGAGATCATTACCCAGATGATTTGAGAAACTTAATTGTAAGCAGGATACACAAAGGGAAAATACGAAATTCCCACATCTATAAGCAGATTTTTGATTGGTATAACACCTATAAGTATGGATCTGTTTTGGAATTAAGCACGCAAAAGCTAAGTGTGCTTAGATATTCTGATGACTTCGCAAATAGGTTGTTTGAGCTTTGGTGTCTCTACAGCATAAAAGAGACTTTTGTTTCATCGTTTGATGCTGTTCTGATAGAAGAAAACAATATAATGGATGTTGGAGATGGCTTTGTATATAAGCTTTCTGTGCCTACTGGTGGGGTTTTGGAGATTTATTATCAAAAAGGCGCTAGTCTATATTGGGATACAGAGGATGAATTAATCTGGAAATATATTAAAGATGGAAGCTCACGAGGGCTTAGGGGGATTCCTGATATTTCTATCAGATATATCGCTAAAGAAGATGCCTTGGTTATGATTGATATAAAGAACCGAGTCCGGACTGCCGGTGCAAATTCTGAAGAAATCTATAAGATGATAGGATACTTCGGGAATTTCAAAAAAGCATTTGAAGAGCGTTTCAGCAATGGGGTAAAGAAACAGGGAGCGCTGATTTTCAGAAATGATTTAATACCAAGCGACGAATATCTGGAAAGCGATAGCGGATATAGGCTGATGACAATATCGGCTGGAATTAGCGATAACCAGGAAATAAATATGAGTCAGTTTAAGAAGTTATGCAAGTATGTCTTAGATGTTCAAGGAATTGATGGAACAACTTCTGAGATTATGGGCAGCTTCAGTCAGGCTCAGAAAAAGATTGGTTCTTCTATAGACCCGGAGAGTGACGAGTATATATTTGAGTTAAATGAGAGAAATCACGCGACAATTCAGCAACTATTCTCATATGGAGATTTGGCACAACAATTACCCGGATACAAAGATAAGCTTGAAACAGACCATTTTCCTCATGTGTGGAATAGTTTATCAGTTAAAACGCAGGATATACTTGCAATGGCTGAATGCTTATATAGTGGTGTATCGGATTGTGAAACTGCGGATTATGCACCGATCTGTTTAGAATACTGCCGGGCTTTAGAGGTTGAGATGAACGAACTGATATTTGGCCCATTTAAGGCGGCATCAAATGTTAATTCGCTTGCTCAACGTAATTATTTTTACGATAAGCTGAAGGAACCGCGTGATATGACGTTGGGTGAATGCGTTTATTTACTAGACAAGTGTTCTCATCGTACATATCCACTGGTTGAATTAAGAAGGAAAATACAACATGACATTAAGCATAATGCAAAACTATTAGGCGATGTGGTTGATATTTTAAGAGACTTAAATGAAACAATTCGAAGGTTATCTGCGCATACTACCGTAATGACATATGATGATTTGGTTGTAACAAGGCAGCGGGTTTTGGGAATTGGAAATCCAAATCTATTTTATGTGTTACGGGATAGCAGATAACTAGCCGTAATTTGAAAATCGGCCTGAAATAGGGAGATTGGGAAATGGCTGATACGTTTGATAAGGATAAAAGATCCGCCATTATGAAAAGTGTTAGGTCTTCCGGGAACAAAAGCACTGAATTGAGACTTATAGCCTTTTTTAAGGCGAACAGTATAAAAGGCTGGCGAAGGTATTATTCAGTAAAGGGTCATCCAGACTTTGTGTTTATGGACAAGAGAATTGCTGTATTTGTGGACGGCTGCTTTTGGCACGGGCATGACTGTAGGAACACCAGACCGAAGCAAAATGAAGATTATTGGAATAAGAAACGTATTCGCAATATCACACATGATCAGGAAGTAAGTGAAAGATTTATAAATCGAGGTTGGACTGTAATACGTATATGGGAATGTGAGCTTAAAAAGAAAAATGAAGCCATATTAAGAGTAAAACTTAAGGAACTTTTATAGAAATAAGTAAATAAGAGTAAGTCCAATAACACGGCCCGCAAGGCTCATAAGCCAATGCGGGCTGCGGTTTTATTCAAAGGAGAGAGGAGTAGAGATGTATTTCCGTAGTACTTCTACATCCGCATCTATATTCCGAGGGCGGATCCGTTGCAGAACCTTCTTTTCGACCTCAGGAGTCCAGTATATCTTCAATTCCTTCTGAGCCCTTGTTATGGCGGTATAGAAAATATTATGAGTGATGAGCTCATCCACCTCATCTGTGATGACAAGTTTTACAGAACTGTATTCCAGTCCCTGAGCTTTGTGAATGGACACGGCATATGCTATTTGGAACGGTACGATGGTGCTTGCAGTGCCCCAGTCATCGTCCTCATCGGAACTTTTAACTTTATTGACGCAAAAGCGTACAACACTATTATCGGTATCGGGAGCATCAAGCACTTCCAGCTGCATAAATCTGGTATCAGAGGGATTGATGGTGGTGTTCAGTTCAATATCAAATTGGATCCGTTCAGTCATTTCGCCCACATCCAATTTTTCAATTCCTACGATCCGTCCCCTCATATTGTTATAGATGACAGGGTGGAATCGATTGTTTTCCAAGAACAGAACAGGATCTCCAACCTTGTATTGCTGGACATCCCATTCAACAGCCGGATTAGGATTGCTTTCCTGTAAGAACCGGTTGATATTATTGATGCCGTATAGTCCATCATAGTTAAGACAGAGGACTGCCTCATCATCTCCGGCAGCAGTCAGTAATGATTCATCGACCTTCAGAGAGCAGCTCTGCTTATCAATGATTTCCTGTACGTTGTCATCCATAGCTCTGACCTTTGACCAGAGAATCAGAAGGCGCTGGTTCTTTGTTCTGTAAGGTTTTGTGAGCTCAAAGACTGACGTTGCCGGAAGGAAGCTCCGCAGTGCAGTAAACCAGTTTCCAAAGCGGATGGAGTTGATCTGGTAGGTGTCGCCAACAAGAAGGAGCTTCTTAAATTTAACCATTTCGAGAAGCTTCTGCATATCAGTATTGCTTACGGTGCTGCACTCATCTATCACTACCAGCTCATATTCGGGATCTCCGTATCCGTATTTGAGGAAGCTGGCAATGGTTGAGAACTTGCAATAGTCTTCATCGGAATCGACTCTTCGCTTCAGATTATCGATTGCCGGATTGGTCTGCGCAAGATACAGCTTCTCTTTATTATCATAGTAATGAGAGATGTGATTTACGAGCGTTGACTTTCCAACACCGGCTGATCCGTAGATTGCAGCGACCGCCGATTTGGAAAACATATGTGTAAGGATATCTATCTTTTCCGGGCAGTCTACTTCGTAATCATCAAGCATGAGCCACAGTTCAACATCGCCAGAATAATCAGGATCTTCAACCTTGCTAAGCTCCATCAGCTTCTTAATGATGCTGCAGGTATCTAATCTGTATTCTCTGATGTAAGCGTAATCATCCTTTACGACAATTTTGCTTCTGTCTTTATGACCGAACCACAGAGTGTCATTATATGTTTTTGCAAGAACCTTTATATCGCCGTAGTGTGCAAGTTCTTCGACCGGAGTGAAGATCCTTCCGGAGATTTCGGTATTATTTCTAAGCTGCCGTGCCAGAAGTTCATGCTTTCTGTTATAGGTCGGAATACACTCGAATAATGCATGAAGCCTTGGATTATGGTTCACCGGTGACTGGTTAAACGGCATTTTATCAAAGGGGATGCTACCGTTTTTAAGAAAAAGATTGGAAAGGTTGCTGTTGGCCTCATCCTGTCTCTGATCTTTTATTATTGCATTATGCATGCCGTAGAGAAGGTAGCGAAGGACATTTTGACCAGAGCGCTTCCCTCTGATTATGCTTCGGCACCTATCCAGGGCATCGAAAAAGTAACCGGTTTTGCCATCAGTCCTCCAGGAATTGATGAGCTTTTGATAGGCATGCTCCGGAAAGTCCATGATTTCAGTGAGCGTAAAGCGGTTTTCTGTTATGTAGCGGCAAATAGTTCTCTGTTCGCCGTATGGAATGTCACGCTTGGATCCGGTAATTACAGAGTAGAGGTTTTTAAATTCGCAGCCACGCATGGATACTTCCCATCCCGTGATCAGAAGTATGGGCATGGTTTTTCCGAGAATTTCTATGCTCTCATTCACCAGATAAAATCTCGAAGCATAGTTGCTTATGACAGGAAGCCTGGTGAAGGCTATGATCCTGCCTGCTTTGTTGTCCCTGTCTTTTGCAGTTGTGAAG
>Ga0256404_1010111_pt1 | contig 13194 bp, 15 predicted proteins | sample RumenRJG_01DNA_FD_185990 | JGI IMG/M metagenome (GOLD analysis project Ga0256404, IMG submission 185990) | Bovine rumen microbial communities from Lethbridge, Alberta, Canada - RJG_01 | ecosystem: Host-associated > Mammals > Digestive system > Stomach > Rumen | place: Canada: Alberta | collected...
ATTTATTGACGGAAAAGATTGACCCCGAAAAGATGAAGATGCCTTCTTTTAAAATGATTTTGATTGGAGTTGGAACGTACGCTTATCGTCGCGAGGATGGCATTTATGTGGTTCCTATAGGATGTCTGAAGGACTAGATGGCTGATGTTTGAAGGCTGAGATACATCGTCATCCGACGAAAGACGAGTCGTTTGTGCTACTTCGTGGTAGAGTTCGAGTGAATACCTACAATGATGATGGTACTGTGATAGAGAGTGTAGTGCTCTGCCCTGAGGAAGGGCTCTATGGAGTGGATATCCCCAAGAACGTCTGGCATAATGTGGAATGCCTGGAGTCTGGGAGTGTTTTCTTTGAATGCAAGGAAGGACCGTTTGTGCCACATGAAGTTGAAGGGATACTAGAGTTGCCGGAGAAGTGAAGATATTGGCGAGACGTAGGAAAACCATATTATTGATAATTAAATAATTTTGTCATATGATTTCTCTCCCGAAATATATAACAAAGATGGTTCACAACGTTGGAAAGAACGTCGTGTGGCGTTGCTATGGTCAGGAAGAAATCACATTGGATAATGCCAATGAGGCAATCATAAAAGCCCGCAACCCGTTATTCATTGTTGAACAAGATGGGAAGCGAATAGCGATCACTTCAAAGCCTGATGAAGTTATTCCGGCAGATTGCCCATATGCGGTACTTGTACAAAAAAGGCCAACCACGGCTCTCTTTAGGAATAATGAACTAGAATACAAAGCTTGGATTAAACACCCTGCTATAAATGACGCACTCACACCCGATGAGGTGGCTTTCTCGTGGCGTGGTAAGTTTACTTTCATTGAAGAAGACAGAGTAGCAAACGTTGGCGGCCTTAGACTACTGCAAGTTGTTTGATGGTTGCTCCAATATGTTCATGATGTGTCTTGATGAGCAAGTGCACGTGGTTTGACATGAGGCAATAGGCATAGAAGGTGCAGAGGGGTGGCTGGCGATTGCCCAGGTCATCAAGTGGCTCCAGCATCTGTTGCATGAAGGTGAGGAAGCGCACATAGTCTTCTTGGTCTTCGAAGATGTTCTGCCGGTTGATACCTCGCATCATGACGTGGTATATCTCAGTTCCTGATGTCTGTCTTGGTTGTCTGGGCATATCAATTTAAGAATTACGGGACAAAGGTACGAAATATTTTACATAGATAGTACAGGAAGCACAGATTTTTTTTGAACACAAATCTCACGAATTGAACGAATAAGGACAAAGGGCAGGTGTGAAAGCATCTGCCCTTTTTGTGTTTTTTGTTAAAAATTGTGTTTAAATGTGTGAGTATGAAGATTTTTCACTATATTTGTCGAATAATATCGTCTTTGTAGAAATCGAAGATGAAGGTTAAAGTCATAAAGCGGCTGAAAATCAGAGTGATATGATGGAGACGGATGATGGAAGATGTCTGAGGTCGGAAGTCGGAAGGATGAGGACTGAGGGCGGAGAAGGACGCGACACGGAGAGGTGTGGTGACCCTAAGATTTGGTTTCCGATGAGGGTGACGTACCAGCGGGAGATGAAGGTGAAGGCGGAGCTGGACAGGCTGGGGATTGAGTGCTTCATACCGATGAAGTACCGGATTGCAGAGCGACGGGGAGGAACGAACACGATTGCAACGCCACACTCTCAAAGAGAGAATCTCACGAATGACACGAATATACGGGACCACGGAGATGAACGAACACGGATGGGACGGATAGACGGAACGACGGAGGTACGGAGAGGAGCGAACACAAATCTCACGAATGACACGAATATACGGGACCACGGAGATGAACGAACACGGATGGGACGGATGGGACGGATAGACGGAACGACGGAGGTACGGAGAGGAGCGAACACAAATCTCACGAATGACACGAATATACGTCGGGAGCTGGTGCCGGCGATTAATAACCTGATTTTTGTGAGGTCGACGCAGGAAAGAATCAGTGGGTTGAAGGCATCGAACGAGGTGTTGGAGCCACTGCGGTATATGATGGACCGAACGGCCTCGCAGGAGCATGCGATTATGACGGTGGGGGACCGGGAGATGGAGAACTTTATGCGCGTGGCCTCGAGGACTGACGACAGCGTGATGTTTCTGGATGAGGAGACGGTCGTTGGGAAAGAAGGAAAGCGTGTGGAGATTATGGGCGGTGCGTTTGAGGGCGTGACGGGCGTGATCAGACGCATAAAGAGATGCAAGAGGGTTGTGGTGGAACTGGAGGGAATCGCCAGTGTGGCCATTGCGTTTGTGCCAGTGGGACTGCTGAAGGAGGTTGAGTGAGGGTGAATATCTACAATGATGATGGTACAGTGATAGAGAGCGTGGTGCTCTGCCCAGAGGATGGACTTTATGGGGTGGACATCCCCAAGAATGTCTGGCATAATGTGGAATGCCTGGAGTCTGGGAGTGTTTCTTTGAATGCAAGGAAGGACCGTTTGTGGAGCATGAAGTTGAAGGCATCTTGAAAGGTTAGAGGTTATTGGTTATAGGTTATAGAATCTGAAAGGTTAGGGGTTAATGGCAACTAAGGGTTAATGGTTCTTTAACCTGAAGGTATAAAGCGAACAAGTTCGAGCGCATGGTTAATGATTCATGATTACTTCCAACCAATATGGCATACGAGAAGAAGGAATATAAAAAGAGAATAGAGGGGTGTCACAATCTGTGATACCATGTTAAACATCAGTAGTAAAGGAATTCTTGACAACTCATGGATAAGGATCTTATACTAAGTGAAGAGAAAGGTGAGATAGTGTTATATCAGCCAAATGATAATATACGTCTTGAAGTAAGGCTTCAGGATGAGACAGTTTGGCTGACTCAGCAGCAGATGGCTGAGTTGTTCAACACTACGAGGAACAATATCACCTTGCATATCGGTAATATCTTCAAAGAAGGGGAATTAGAGGTTAATTCAGTTCGTAAGGAATCCTTACTAACTGCCGCAGATGGCAAGAAATATCGGACAAAATTCTATAACTTAGACGTTATTATCTCTGTCGGATACAGAGTTAAAAGTCCTATTGGAACTCGTTTCCGTCAATGGGCGAATGGCGTTTTGAAGGATTATCTGCTTAGGGGATATGCCGTTCATCAGCAGGTGATGGCTCTACAGCAGATAAATCTGCGTATTGATGCTCAGAACGACAGAATAGCACGGATTGAGGGTGCGCTAGATCAGCAACAACAGCAGTTGGACTTTGTGGTTCGTGCTAATGAGAAGCCTGAAGAACTGTTGATCCCTACGGGATGTGTGTGGGATGCGTATATGTTTGTGTGTGACTTGATAAGGAGTGCTGAGAAGAGAATCATCCTGGTTGATAATTTTGTGGATGAGCGTGTGTTAACAATGCTAGACAAACGAAACAAGGGCGTCTCAGCTGAAGTACATACTCGCTATTACGAGCAAACGAAACTGGATTTTGATAAGCACAATCAACAATATGAGCCAATCAGTTATGTACAACTGCCACATGCAGTACATGACCGCTACTTGATAGTTGACGATGATGTGTGGCTGTTGGGTACTTCGGTGAAGGACATGGGACGGAGCTTGTGTACAATCATTAAAGTAGGCTTTACTCCTGAGACTGTGATGAATATGATAATATAGGGTTCATAGTTAAAGGGTAATGGTTCAAGAGGATGCCACGGGGACAGGTCAGTGACATGAACGATGGAGACTTGACGAAGTCTGAAGTCTGAGGGCTAAGAGCGATTTAGAACTAAGGACGAAGTAAGAAGGCTGAGGTCTGAAGTCTGAGGCTGATGGAAGGAGTATAAATTAACTAAAACTATTGATATGAAGAAATATGAATTGATGGCATTGCCGTATGCACCGGAGGCATTGGAACCGGTGATTAGTAAAGAGACTATAGGTTTCCATCATGGGAAACATCTGCAGGCGTATGTGGATAATCTCAACAAACTGCTTCCGGACAGTGGGTTTGAGGGTATGACTCTGGAGGAGATGGTGCGAAAGGCTCCGGCTGGACCAGTATTCAACAATGCGGGACAGATACTGAACCACGAGATGTATTTTGCGCAGTTTAAACCTGCCGGTGAGGCTGTCCAAGGCCCTGAGGGTTCACTTGCTGCACAGATAGAGAAGCAGTGGGGTAGTGTGGAGGCCTTCAAGGCTGAGTTTGAGGCTAAAGGTGTCGGTCTGTTCGGCTCTGGCTGGGTATGGCTATCGGCTGATGCAAATGGTTCTTTGGTTATCACGCAGGAGCAAGGGGCATCTAATCCGGTGGTGAAGGGTTTGAAGCCGCTACTGACGTTCGATGTCTGGGAGCATGCGTATTATCTGGATTACCAGAACCGTCGTGCTGCTCATCTCGCTGCCCTCTGGCAAATCATCGACTGGGATGTTATTGAGAAACGCTATAAATATTAGGAGATAGAACTGTTAGTCTTTGTGGACACAATGAAAGATTATCAATATCATATTTTTAGCCCGTATAGGGTTTGCCCATTGGGGGCACACGTTGACCACCAGCATGGATTGGTGACGGGCTTTGCTATAGATAAAGGCGTGGATCTTTACTTCGATGTAAATGGGGAGACCCCCTCTGGCTCCCCCTGTGTAGGGGGAGAAGAAGACCCCCTTAGTCCCCCTGTTTATGGGGAGTCTCATGTGCATCTGGAGTCGAGGACATTTGAAGGAATGGTGGATTTTGATATTGATGCACCTTCTCAAGTTCGTGAGCACCATTGGGGGGATTACGCTCGTGGTGCAAAGTATGCACTACGTAAGCGATTTGAACTGAAGCGCGGTATTACTGGTGTGATACAAGGTTCGCTGCCTGTGGGTGGTCTGTCTTCATCAGCAGCTGTACTCATCGCGTATGTGATGGCGTTTGCCAAGGCGAATGATATTTCGTTACAGCCATTTGAGGTGGTGAAAATTGCGTCAGAGGCTGAGCGTGAGTATATCGGACTGAACAATGGTTTGCTTGACCAGGCTTGTATTGCATTGGGTAAGAAGGATGGGTTACTGTTCCTGGATTGCGACAGCAATGAATGGCGCATCATCAAACGGAATCCTGAAATGCCAGAGTTTGAGATTGGTATCTTCTTTTCTGGTCTTACCCGCAGTCTGGTGAATTCTGACTATAATCTTAGGGTGTATGAGTGCAAGACTGCAGCATGGAATATGCTTGCTTATACTGATCAGCCGCTGAAGACGTTCGACAAGACATTCCTTCGCGATATTCCCAAGGCAACATTTGAGAAGACACGCATCGCCATGCCAGCGAGATTTGCACGTCGTGCAGAGCACTTCTATAGTGAGTACCGTCGTGTGCGACAAGGGGTGACTGCTTGGGAAACAGGAAACATGAAACTGTTTGGTAAACTTTCGTTTGACAGTTGCGAATCAAGCATTCACAATTATGAGTGCGGCTCACCAGAGTTGATTGCTATCTATGAGATTATGCGTCAGTTGCCAGGTGTCTATGGTGGTCGATTCTCTGGTGCAGGCTTCAAGGGCGCTTGTATTGCCCTCGTAGATCCTGCCTATAAGGAGGATATTCAGAAGGTGCTCACAGAGAAGTATCTGGAGCAGTTCCCAGAGTATGAAAAGACATTCCAAGTGTTTTGGGTGAAGCCAGATGACGGAGCGAGGTTCGTCTAACGACGAGTGATTAGTGATTAGTGGTTAGTGATTAGTGGTTAGTGGTTAGTGGTTAGTGGTTAGTGATTAGTGGTATGAGATCGGTAGTTGAGGAGAAGAGTATAGCATTTGCTCATCGTATTATGGATTGCACTGATTATATTATGGCAAAACATAAGAAATATAGTCTGTGCGATCAACTCTTTAGAAGTGGCACTAGTATAGGAGCAAATATTGCTGAAGCTCAGTATGCTCAAAGTTCTGCTGATTTTATTTCTAAAATGTCTATAAGCCAGAAGGAATGCAGTGAAACAGGTTATTGGCTTGAACTTGCATATTATGGTAAGTATATTGATGAAAAGATGTACAACTCAATGATGGCTGATAATACTGAAATCATGAAACTTCTCACTAGTATAATTACAACAAGTAAAAAGAATAATAGTGGTAAGTGAACTAATCACTCATCACTTATAATTAATAACTGAAGGAATGAAAAACATTGTTATTGCTGCTGGATATGCAACGAGGCTTGGTGAGTTGACGAAGAACTTCCCGAAGCCGTTGTTGAAGATAGGGGAGAATACGATCTTGGGAAGAATGTTGGATGATATCGACATGATTCCTGAGATAGATGAGCATATTATCATCACGAACCATAAATTTGCAGGCATCTTCGAGGATTGGAAGAAGGATTTGCACTATAGTAAACCAATAACCATTGTGGATGATGGCACAGAGACGAATGAGACTCGTATGGGTGCAGTCTGCGACTTGTTGTTTGCGATGGATAAGCTGGCTATCGATGATGATATGTTGGTGGTGGCTGCGGATAACCTGCTGTTTTTCTCGTTCCAGGAGTTTGTGGATTTTGCTAGTGCCAAAGGCACTTCGTGCATCATGTGCCATGAGCAGCCTTCGATAGAGAAGTTGCAGAGGACGGGAGTAGTGGAATTGGACTCTGATTATCGGGTGCTAGGAATGGAAGAGAAACCTCAGGTGCCAAAGAGTCACTGGGCTGTGCCACCATTCTATATCTATCTGAAGAAAGACCTCGACTTGGTACGGCATTCTGTAGAGAATGGTTGCGGCAAGGATGCTCCGGGTAATCTTGCTCACTATATGGTAGAGCATACGACCATGCATGCTTGGCCCATGAGTGCAGGAAGGTTTGACATCGGTAGCCTCGATACTTACCACGAAGCGGTAAAACGCTTCGGGTGATTTCTCCTTTTCGAAAAGGAGCAAAAGGGATTGTTCTTCTTCTTTTCAAAAAGAAGCGAACCGAAGAAAATTCTACTTTCCCCAAGCCCCTTTCTACATATAAAGGGGATGTAATTTACTACGGGCAGAGACCGCCCTACGTAAAAGTTTTGGTAAAGTTCACAGAGCTTTCGCCCTTCGGGTGAACCTTGAGAGTTTAAAGGGCTGCGCAATGATAAGAATAAAATGACAAAAAGATATGGAAAAAATTGAGATGAATGGAAAGAGGATACTGGTAACGGGTAGTGCTGGGTTTATTGGATCGAACCTGGTACTAAGGTTATTCAAGGAGATGCAGGAGGGTGTTGTGGTTGGCTTGGATAATATGAACAACTACTATGATCCGACACTGAAAGAGTATAGGCTCGCAGAAATCGCAAAAATCGCAGAAAAGTCGACTGTTAAGTACGAGTTCGTCAAGGGTGATTTGGCTGACAAGGCACTAATTGATGGACTGTTCGAGAAGTACCACTTTGATGTGGTGGTGAATCTGGCCGCTCAGGCTGGCGTGCGCTATAGTATCACTAATCCTGATGCCTATATCCAGAGCAATATGATAGGCTTCTATAATATATTGGAGGCGTGCAGGCACTCCGTGCCAGTGAATAGTGATGTGTGCATAGTGAATAGTGATTATAAGGGTGTACAGCATTTAGTTTATGCTTCTTCCAGTTCTGTCTATGGTGGTAACAAGAAAGTGCCATTCTCAACAGATGACCGTGTGGATAATCCTGTGTCACTGTATGCTGCGACGAAGAAGAGCAATGAGCTGTTTGCTCACTGTTATTCGAAGCTGTATGACATACCAACAACAGGTTTGCGCTTCTTTACGGTGTATGGCCCTGCTGGTCGTCCTGATATGGCATATTTCGGCTTTACCAACAAACTGCTAAAGGGTGAGACCATCCAAATTTTCAACTACGGCAACTGCCGTCGTGACTTTACCTATGTCGATGACATCGTAGAGGGCGTATATCGTGTGATGCAAGGCGCACCGAAACGTAAGAAGGGTGAAGATGGCCTGCCCATCCCTCCCTATGCCGTCTATAACATCGGAGGTGGCCAGCCAGAGAACCTGCTGGATTTCGTGAATATCCTACAAGAGGAGTTGGTACGTGCCGGTGTCCTTCCCGCAGACTTCGACTTCGAGGCACACAAGAAGCTCGTCCCCATGCAGCCAGGGGATGTGCCGACGACGTATGCGGATGCGAGTGCGCTGGAAAGGGACTTCGGATTTACACCCAAGATAACGTTGAGAGAGGGTTTGAGGAAGTTTGCTGAGTGGTATAAAGAGTACTATAAGTAAAAGAACACGGATAGCACGAATCGAACGGATAGTAACTGTTTTTTGGCAGTTTTGTACTTACGTATTTGTGCCGCAACGTAGGCCCAAAGATTATTATAATCTGTAGCTAAGATGTCTAAGAATGAATTCCTGACAAGCGGCCAACTGAAAGAAGATAGGTTGAAAGACCGTGAAGCAAGACTTTATGAGGGCACAGGACTTCGTGATTGACTACAATCAGAACATGGCCTACATCTCCGACCAGCGGAATAAGTTGTCTGCTTCTTCAGCGTTCTACCTGAAGATGGTGGCCAGATTTGCCATTCAGCCATACTCTAGCCATACTCTAAGCTGCTTGTAGCCATACTCTAGGCATACTCGGTGAGTATGGGTAGAGCTTGGGTAGAGCGAGAGTGAGACGAAACAAATATGACGCAATATGAACGCTGGTTGAAACAGGGAAACAGAGGGACCCGTCCCTGTGTTCCTTGAATATTCCGGCTGGTCAGTGGCATACTGTACAGTGTAACTGGACATGCCGCCATGGCGTTTGCGGCAGCGAGGTCGATAGACAAGGAGTTCCGCAAAGATTGTATATGGATACCGATAGCAGGGTATGCAGCAGCAACCGCAATTGGAATAGAGCGCATTGCCAATAAACACCATCATTGGTATGATGTGGTGGCAGGTGCAGCTGTTGGCTATGGTGCTGCGGAGCTGACCTGGTGGCTGAGTGATAAGATGTTCGGCAAGGGCAGTAACGTTGCCGTAGGCTCATCAGGGAACACGGTGGATGTGGTGTATAACTTCTAAATACGAACACAGATCGAACGGATGGGACGGATAAGACTTTAACATTAATGGCCATGTAATTGACCATGTAATTAGTCATTAATTATCAAGAATTAGAGAATTGGAGAACTCTTGGAGCAGCGAACGCCATCAAGCTTGCTTGTTTGGCTGAGTCGTGACAAGAGTCAACGTAGTTAATTTGAGAACTCTTGGAGCAGCGAACGCCATCAAGCTCGCTTGTTTGGCTGAGACGTGACAAGAGTCATCATAGATAATTTATATTTGTATTCCTTAAACATCGAAAAACACGAAAAACACTAAAAACTGAATGTAGATGACAATCTTGTAATAAGATTGCTTTGTTCGAGAACAAAGGTTATAATTTTGTTTGATGAATCTTGAAAGCTAGCTTTCAGAAGTTCATCCAAGAAAATTTAACTAATCATCTACATTCTTTTCGTATATTTCGTTTATTTAGATGTTATACGGTAACCCACCATATGAACGTAAGGTGATATCAATATAAAGAGGTACCTTTGCCTCCGTTTAAACTATTACAGTAATGGAGACAAAGGAATATTTTGAGAAAGTGATGCAGGATTTTAACCAGCATCGAAACGGACGCAGCCTCCGCAAGTACTGCCAGGATGAAGGCATCGATTACAAATGGCTGCAGGAATACAAGAGGACATATCCCAATGAGACAAAGCCAGTCCAGGAATCGAAACCAGAACCTCAGTCTTTCATCCCCCTGGTCATCGAAGAGGAGAAGACTCAACCCAAGCCCGCCTGGCAGGTATCTCACCTCCGGCTTGAGAGCCCAGACGGTGGTTTCATTGACATCAACAGTAATAACCTGGCAGCTGTGACGAGCCTGCTTCAGAGTCTTTCATCGCCATGCTAAACTTCAAGAGTAATATTACTTATTATCTGAGCTCGACACCTACAGACATGAGAAAGAGTCGTGAGGGACTGGCTGGGGTTGTTCGTGAGACGATGCAGCGTGATCCATACACTTATGGTGATGCGTTCATATTCTATTCGAAGGATCTGAAGAAGGTAAAGATCCTGCACTATGACATAAACGGATTCGTGATATATGCGAAGTGGTTTGATGACGGACGTTTTCTGAGTCCCTATTTCAAGGAAGCCCGCAGATGCCATAGGATAAGCCGTGAGCTTCTGATACTCCTTCTTTCGACATCAGTCCAGACACGTATCACCATAAATGATGAAGATGGAAAAGAAACGTGAGTACACCCATGAGGACATGGAGGCACTTGGAAAGGAGATAGAAGTGCTGCGAATTCGTGCCCGCCAGGTAGATCAGGATATAAGAAACGGTGCTATCAGTCATGAGCAATGGGTGTCAGCAGCCCAAGAACTGATGGAACGTAAGAAAGAGATTATGGAGATCTTAGTCGACGTGGACCGGTATAAGCAGGATTTGCGTGCTGAGATAGAAATAGAAAAGAAATTGCGCGTGGCAGCAGAAGATAAAATAGCGATTCTCGAAGCAAAAACCAAGAATAACAAAAGTTAACATAACTATCTGATAATCAGCCGTTTAGGTAACATTTCTTAACTCTGTAAAGTTGCGTATCTCACTGAAAATGAGTACCTTTGTATCGTTAAAGTAAAGCAAAAATGGACATCAAGGACATCAACATCAGGAACCTCCAATCGGAGATTGTTCGGCTAAGGAACCGCTTGGCTGACAGGGATGCATACGTCCAGTCCGTAGAGCAAGATAGGGAGGAATGGACAAAGGAAGCTCGTGTAGGCTATATTTCTCTTGAAGACCATTTCTCTGACCTGGAAGAACTCCGAAAGGAGAATGAGGAGGAGAAATCCCAACTACGGTCAGAACTTGATGAAGAGCATAGGTTACGCATGGCAGCAGAGGCCAGGATCAAGGAACTTGAAGAGGCTGCCTTAAAAAGTGAAGATGCCCATAAGGAGGAACTTGCCAAATATAATGAGGTACAGGAGATGGCGGATAAGGCCAAGGCGAATGAAATAGATATGATGTCCATCGTCAAGGTCATCCAGAACCGCCTTTTCAACCATAACAGCGACAGGATGCGCTTCCTAAACAGCCAACTTGACATAGATGACGAGACTGTAAGGGAGCAGGGCTTTGAGGCAATAATACAAGCCATATCCCAGGATGCTGATAATGAACTGTCTGGTAAAAATAACACAGCCGGTGACCAAGGACAAGATGGCTCTGAAAAGAAGAATGAGGCCCCCAAGGTAAAGCTACCAGCACCCAAGAAAAAGGATAAAAAGGATAAGAAACCTCGTGGTCGCTATACATTCTCTGCAGAAGTTCTGAAATCGTATGGAGTGGATACATCCAATCTTCCCGAGGGTGCCAAGGCAATAGTCCGCAAGGGCAAGAAGGACAAATGGACTATACAACTTTTCTATTACAGCCCAGCCAAGGTATATACTAAGGTATACGAGATAGGACGTTTCAATGTACCGAAAAGTGATCCGATGAACAGCAAGAAGCCGCAGACCATCGTGGAGAATAATCCGCTTATGCCCAGCTTCTGCCGTTTCTACTTCGAGTCGAAGTTTGCCTATAACTTGAGTGAGGAGAATGTCATCAGGATGCTTGAGAGCATGAAGTGCCACTTCCCGCAATCTACGCTGAACAAATACATCCATCAGATAATGGACTACCTCAGAACACGGTTGGAAGCACTGATGCTGGAAGTGATAAGAAACTGCAACTTTGTGCAGAACGATGAGACCCGCATACTGGTACGCAGCCGCAATAGCAAAGAGGATAATTTCAAGTACAATACGGAGTATATACATGCAGCCTTGTCACTGGAGAAGAAATTGGTTGTAATGCTCTATAAGGAGGGAAGCCGTAGCCATGAGATACCAGAGGAAAAGATTTTCCGTGGCTCTTTGATAGAATGCTTCACAGCAGACCGTGCTCCATTGTATGTTGCATTGGAAAAGGATCTTGAGGAATATTACCTGCAGCGTCAGGCTTGCTGGCAGCATGCTCGCCACTATCTAGTAGACGCTTTCGTTTCTGACCATCGCGTACTGGTGCTGATACGGCTTATTAATGCATTGTTCCTGATAGAGCGTGAGTCCAAGGCTAGGGGACACAGCGCAGAGCAGCGATACCGGTTCCGGTTGGAATACAGTGCTTCGATAGTGGGCAAGATAATGAGCCTGCTGAAGAAGATAAGAGCAGAAAAAGACAAATATGGGGCATTGGTCATGCGAGCGGTAAATTACATACTCGATGACGAGGAGGCTTTCAAGAAATTCCTTCATGATGGTAGAATAGAAATGCATAACAATGCGGTCGAATCCGTTTTTCGTCACATTGCTATGGGTAGGAGGTGTTGGCTGAACTCTGGAAGTCATGATGCAGCACAGAATATTGCCTTCATGTACTCTCTGTATGAGAGCTGCAAGATGAACGATATTGATTTTGGTGAGTATGTTGAGGACATACTGACCCGTATGATGAATGGCGATGATGACTACAGGTCAATGATCCCATGTTATTATACACCTGGCAAGAAGCAGGAAAAGAAGGTCGCTTGATACAATCAAGTGGCGCAAAGTACAATCAGATAATTTTTTTCAAAAAATCATGTTAGCGGTAATGCCCGTAAAATCGGGGTTACGTTCATATGGTGGTTTACTGTTATACGTATCCGTTAAATCTGTTAGATCTGTGGTTTTTTAAACATGGATGGTGCGGATAGAGGCAAAGGGCAGGTGTGAAAGCATCTGCCCTTTTTGCTTTTTATATGATTTTTGTTAAAAATAGTGTTTAAATGATGTGAGTATGAAGATTTTTCACTATATTTGTCGAATAATATAGTCTTTGTAGAAATCGAAGATGAAGGTTAAAGTCATAAAGCGGCTGAAAATCAGAGTGATATGATGGAGAATCCGAATAAGGCGTTTAGGAGGTTGTTTGAGAGAATTGGGGTGATTTTTCTATAAAACGGCGGTTTTATAGACACATACAGAAGAGAATTACGTCAAATGGGTGAATGAATTTTCGTCAAATGGGCGAATAATTTTTCGTCAAATGGGTGAATAATTTTTCGTCAAATGGCTGAATTTAAATTTTTCTTTGTAACTTTGCACCCAGTAAAAGCAATAAATATGGAAATGACGTATAAGAAGAGAATAGCAGATGGCCTGCTACAGCGTAAGCTAGCAGGCAA
>Ga0256404_1010113_pt1 | contig 13193 bp, 14 predicted proteins | sample RumenRJG_01DNA_FD_185990 | JGI IMG/M metagenome (GOLD analysis project Ga0256404, IMG submission 185990) | Bovine rumen microbial communities from Lethbridge, Alberta, Canada - RJG_01 | ecosystem: Host-associated > Mammals > Digestive system > Stomach > Rumen | place: Canada: Alberta | collected...
CGGGAATTGTTCCAACAACCTTTCTTTCAGCATATCTGCTGCTTCAGGGTCATCGGCATGACCTATCAGAATCGATTTACCAAGTTCAGGTTTCCAGCCCTGTTCCATTCGGGCAATCTGAGTGGTCTGGATGACTGTCGAAGACCGGTCCCCGTCAAATGTAGTAAGAGGGGACCCACACGAAGTGTGGGGAGATGTCTTACAATCAGTAATCTACAAACCAATTACTTGCAGCTTCTTAGCAAAGCCATACCAGTTATAGATGTATGCCCAGCCCAAGGCTGACGCCCATCTCACACTAATCTAGTGGTACATTAAGTTCCTCGCAGCCTGCCACAACGAACTTGCCATCCTTAATGATTGGGATGCTGCTTCCATCAGGTAGCACCGCCTCTATTAGTGCCAGCTCCTCAAATGGCATCGTAACATCCGTATGACAATTAAAATACGCCTTACTTACATCCTCATTACGCAGCGCCGAGCATTCATTTTCTCTTGCAATTATGGCCTTGCCATCAGGATTGTATGTCTTAACATCCTCTTCATGTGAGTAGCATGTATCCCCAAATGCAAAATGAGGCCCTGTCTTCTCTGCAATTAGAATTGGCAACTTATCCTCTATGTTATAGTCTCTTGCCATTCTGTAGGCCGTTGTGTTCGTACCAATAGCGAACTCACCTATTGGTAGCGTGTCGTGACGGAATAACACATTTTCAAATATCATTCGCCTGCATTCAGCTTCATCATCAAAGTTAGAGCAGCTATAATCAGCCACCAATCCATCCTTAACCTCAATAACAAGGTCATTATATTGCAGCCCATTAAGGAATACATGGCTTACATTAAGTGTTCCGTTAGTTCCCTTAAGCACTGGTGATGTGAAGACTTCTCCAACTGGAATGTTAACATCAGCAACACAATTCTCAAATAACGTCTCAGCATCCGGATTCTTCAATGTATGCAGATTAACATTGATATCCGTCTTGTTGTCACCCTGTCCTAATATATGGACATAGTCTGCCTTGTCTAGTATATCAATAATTGCCTGCTGCATCCTCTGATATTTGTCATAATCAAGGGTGTTAATCTCCATTGTCTTGTCGAAGACCTTCTTGAAGAATGCCTCATCTCCTATCTCTGGTATAGGAAATGCGATTATTGTAAAGGAATACTCATCTCTAGGTATATATCTGTTGTTGATTTCGCCTACTTTGGAGATATATTCCACATTCCATTTGTTCTGCTTGTCAGTAAACTTATATGCACCCTTCTTATTAACAGGGGTAAAATCCTTCTCACCAAATGTCTGAATTACTGCTGGACCTGCGAAGATTTTCGCCTTGTCGGCATAGGTCTTAAATGCCTCTTCAATAGCTTCAACCCTGCGGTTATAAAACCTCTTATCGAAGTAATAGCCCTTGTCATCCTTGTGATCGTATAACCACTGCTTATTCATGGAACTAAGATATGCATTCCTGCTTCTTGCTCCCCCTTCAAATGAGAACACTCCATCTCTGGCAAATATAGGCACTAGCCCTTGCTCCTTAAAGAGCTCCACACTCTTTCTTACAACTCGCTCAAAACCAATTGGATACTCCACCTTCACAAGAGATTTCTTAGACATATCCTTCTTAGCCGCCTCAAATCCCTTAACGAAGCCACCCACATAGCAGGATGCAATACTATCAATCGCCTCCTGTGGCAGAGAATTAATATATCTTGCGAATTGAATATCATTCTCTGTGATATTAACTCCGTAAGCATATAAATAATTGACCTTACTTAGGTCGGCATCACTTACAATATCATCAACTACTGTTACAGCATCACCTAACAATCTTGCAATAGTGTCAAATGTAAATACTTCACAATAATCGTGATAGAACCAGTAGATACACTCATTAATTCTGTGAGTTGCTGTTTTTATATCAGCCTCCTCACACAATTCGTCTTCATATACTCCATATATTTCCAAGAATAACTCGCTATAAATTGTAATTAAATCAAGTCTCTTATCAACTGCCCATGGAATCATTCCCATAAGCTCGTTATATAGAAATGACAGCTTTCCACCAAGAGAATCCCCTAGCTTGTCCAATGCAAAGTCTACATTAAGATAGGACTCATCATAATTAATTATGTCCCTATAATAGTACATATTTCTATCAGACAGCATCTCTAATTCATAGCCCTCAATCTCTTCAATTCCATCCTTGTCTTCATATAGTTCAATACATCTGATAATATGTTCAGATACCAACTCAAAATAAGGAGCATATTGATTAATATGCTCTCCCTTAATCTCTAATATTCTGCTTTTTGCAAGCTCCAGCCTCTCTTTTAGGCTGTCAATCTCGTCTAGTAATACTTTTCGCGCCATTAATTATCCTCTCAATCCAGCCAGCACGCGTAATCACGACCAGCACCCCTTATTTCTATGCAAATACAAGCCCGAAGAAATATAGTATTGCCCATGCAACCAGAGCAATAACTGGAATGGCAATACCGAATATTCTTGATATAAAGTTATAATTCTTCTGCTTGAATTCTCTACGTCCTATAACAACACATGGTATTGTTGCCAAGAAAAATACCATTCCCAAGCCACCTACATAATTAGGAATTCTTCCGCCTGATTCAATGGCATATATTACTGCGAATATCAAGAATAGTATTGCAACCGCAGATATAACTGCCACAGTAATACTTGCGTTAGAAGAATTCTTGTTGGCTTCTGTTGCCCATTTTCGACGTCTATGTCTGTTATTCATTATACACTCCTTAAGCTTAGGCTAAATGCTATTTGACGCCATACTCATCATAATATGCATCAATTGCCGACTTAATCTTGTCGTCAATAACAATTCGTCCCTGACATTCCTTATTGTACAGGTAATCAACCACTTCCTTCATGGTAACAATTGCGTTGGCGTCAAAGCCGTACTTTTCTTTAATCTCATCAAGAGCGCTCATCTTGCCACCAAGACCAACCTCCATTCTGTTAAGAGATACCATAAGACCAAGAATTGTAACATCAGCAGCTCCCTTAACCTTAGGAACTGTCTCTTCCATTGATTTGCCAGAGGTTGTAACATCCTCTATCATAACAACCTTGTCGCCGTCTTGAAGCTTATAGCCTAGTAGTCCGCCCTTGTCAGCACCATGGTCCTTAACTTCCTTACGGTCACAGCAGTATTTGATTTCCTTACCATATAGCTTCGAATAAGCCATTGCTGTAACAACTGCAAGTGGAATTCCCTTGTACGCAGGTCCAAATAGCACATCGAAATCATCTCCATAGGTCTCATGAATTGCCTTAGCATAATACTCACCAAGTCTTGTTAGCTGGCTTCCTGTAACATATGCTCCTGCATTCATGAAGAAAGGTGATTTCCTTCCACTCTTCAATGTAAATTCGCCGAACTTAAGTACATCCGACTCTATCATAAAATCAATAAATTCTTCTTTATACATAACTATCCTTTCTCGATGCAGCCTACTACATCAAACGTCTACCCATCTGCTCTGGGTTAGTTGAGTAAATCATTGCTGTATCTCTTGTAATTACTCCGCTTCTATATAGCTTCTCAAGACTACCATTCATTGTGCACATTCCCTCATCTGCACCCTGATAGATTACATTATCAATCTGATATATCTTCTCATCACGAATCATTGTCTCAATGGCAGGTGTAACCTTCATTATCTCAAATGCTGGTATTAAGTCACCATTTACTGTTGGCACAAGCTGCTGTGATACAACCGCCTTAAGCACCATTGACAGCTGTACTCTAATCTGAGCCTGCTGGCTTGCTGGGAATACGTCAATAATTCTGTCAATCGTCTTAGCAGCACCAATTGTATGAAGTGAAGATAAGAGTAACTGACCTGTTTCTGCCGCTGTAAGCGCTGTATGAATTGTCTCATAGTCACGCATTTCCCCGAGAAGAATAACGTCAGGTGCCTGACGAAGTGCAGCTCGAAGAGCAGTATCATAATTCTCTGTATCCTGCATAATCTCACGCTGTGTGATAATTGCCTTATCGTGAGAGTGAAGGAATTCAAGTGGGTCCTCAAGGGTAATAATGTGTCCCTGAGAACTGTGATTAATCTTGTCAATAATACAAGCTAATGTGGTTGACTTACCACTTCCTGCAGGACCTGTAACAAGCACCATACCCTTTCTGATATTGGCAAGGTCCATGATTGTCTCAGGAATATTAAGCTTGCTATAATCAGGTAGCTCGAATACCACGATTCTAAGAACTGCTGCATAAGAGCTTCTCTGCTTATACGCATTACATCTGAATCTTCCAACTCCTGGAATTGAGAATGAGAAGTCATCATCTCCTGTAGCCTTGAGCTTATCCATCTCTCTGTGAGCCTTCTCGTATATCTCACTAATTAAGTGAAGTGAGTCATCTACTGACAAATGTTCTTCATCAGGAAGAGTCTTCATTACACCATTACATTTTGCAGTAACAGAAGAAGCAGGGATGATAAATACATCCGAACCACCCATTTCTACTGACTTCTTCAATATCTCTTCTATTCTCATAACCAACCTCCTACTTACATTATGTGTCTATATGTTATGTCTCTAACCATTATACTTATATCTATTATCTGTCTAGCCTTCCCATACCGAAATTGGCTGGGATGGATTCCATTCTGTCGTATTCTCTAGATTAAATCTCTCGACTCTCGTCTGAGGGCCTTCCAGATTAATCTGAACATGAATCATCTGTCTGTCATTAACCTTGACGCCATATTCTGCTCTGTTCTCATGAACAGTAACACCTTCTATGGAATTAGCAATATCTCCTGCACTTATTCCCTGTGCGTGCATTGTGCTAATTCTTGCTTTAATCTCATTAGCCTTGCCCTCAGCCTCATAATAATCTGACATAAATTCTAAGTTCTTATTAGCTAGTGTATCATCAGATTTGGCTGTAGACAATGCCAATACTCCAAGCGTTGTGAATACCACCACAACAAGCATCATTATAATTGTTGTAAATCCTATACCGAATCCCGTTCTAAATCTATTCATCTATTGCACCTGCCTTTCATACGCAGTTACATATGATAGTACCGTTCTGCCCTTCGTATCAACTACGCTGACATCTACGTGAAGGATTGGTAACTGTTCATCATTAGTTGCGTTAATCTTCTCTATAAAATACGCATCTTCCTCTTCACATAATCGAAGAGATTCATCATAGAAGAGAACCTTGCTACCTGCCGGCATTGTTCCTCCTCTATACTCATCCATCTGATTCTCAACAACTAATGTCAGTTCCGTCTTAGCCGAGCTTGCTGTCTCAACGCTATAGGACTTGGCAAATAGCTGTATAGTTATTACAGATGATATTGCGAAGAATAATATAACTATTATTAATTCAATTAATACTGCATTAACTTTGCTAACCTTTTTCATCTACAGTGCTCCTGTATTTACACTTTTTTGAATGTAGTAATTCTTATCACCACATTTTATCCTTATATTAATATTCTTGCCTGACTTATCGACTATCATATTGTCAACATTGGCAATAGTATCTCCATAGCCTAACTGAATATCATTACCCTTGGTAAGATACTCCTTAAGCTTCCCATTATCTACATAAATCGCCGTCTTGAACTCGCTATTTCCCTCATTAGAAAGAAGCAGCACGTCCTTACCATTAACATTTACAACATCAATACCACCGTCATAGTCGTTACTTCTAATCTTGTTCTCTAAGTACGAGATTGTTGTACGAATTCCGGAGTTAGTATCTACCCTGCTTGAAATGTTAGTATAGAACTTAATTCCTACAGCAACTAATACAAGGGAGAGAATTGCGAATATACTAAATATTAAGAACACCAAAATATTCTGTATAGAATGCTTTTCCTTCAAATCTATTCTCCTTTTACCTTCACACTAATGCTTGGCATAATATTAGATGCGAATACTTCATAATTAATATTAAAATCTTCCTCGTTGACGATAACGCCATAGTTATCTCTAACGTATTTTAAGCTTTCTGGATATCTGCCTTCAATTGCATAGCAGGTAACTGCTGCTTTACGAATTGCTTCTTCCTGCACCTGAGCCTGCTGCGCGTCTGCCTTGCTGGTCATGTTAGTAGACCAGAGGATAATGGCAAGAATTACTGCAATGAACGCAACTGGGGCAATGAAAGCTTTCCATAAGTCTTTCTTCATAAGCCTTTACCCCATGTTGTTTATAATTGTTATAAGCGGTAGCATTACTGATAGGAGGATTGCTCCAACAAGCACTGTCATTACTGCAACAAGTGCCGGTTCGATCCACGAAATAAGGTTGTGGATTCTTGTATCAACTTCCTCGGAATAAATCTCTGCAATCCTTTCAAATGCGTGGTCGCTCTGTCCTGTTGTTATACCAATCTGAACCATTCTTAGTGTCAGCTTGTCGAATAGCTCTGCCTCTTCAATTGCTGGTGCAAATGCGCTGTCAGCATTTACAAGCTCGAGACACTTTTTAATCTTAACAACGTATTTCTCATCTTCTACAATCTTAGATGACATCTCAAGACATTCTGTAAGGTTATAGCCTGAGCTTAACATCATAGCCATAACAGATGCAAAACGCTCCGTTGCAATCTTATTTCTAATTCTATTAACTGGCTTAAGTATCTTACCTGCTACATTAAGGGCTGCCTGCTTCTTATCAGACTTAAGCAATGCACCGAATATAATGGCAATAACAATGAGTACGAGTAGTATAGCAAGTATTACAATTCCAATAACAGTACATACTTCAATTACATCATTAGTAGTCTCAGAAAAGGCAGCACCAAGGTTACGGAATACTTCTCTAAATATTGGAAGCACCTTGAGTACCAATAATAGTACAACAGCACCCATAACAACCATCATAATGGAAGGCTGCAGCACTGCTGAACGCACCATCTCATGAATTCTGCTCTCTCTATCGTAGAAGCCAGCAAGCTTATCCATTACATTGTCAAGCTTACCTGCTCTCTCACCTACATTAATCATCTGGAGCATGTATTCAGGGAATATCTCAGCCTTGGCACAAGCATCGTAGAAGGTTGTACCCTTCTGATAATCCTCATTAATACTTAAGAAATACTCTTCGTATTTTGTTCCCCTATAGTTCTCACATACTGCTTCAAGTCCCTCATATAAAGGTACTCCAGACTTAAGAACCATTGCAATCTGTTCACAGAAAATCGATATCTCGTCTTCTGCAATTACTCTGTTACTACCCATTAACTCTAATACTCCTTTTCCATAGTATAATCTGATTCTTTATGACCTTTTCCATCCATTGTTGTGTCCATCCATTCCCATTTGCCATCTATATATACCTGAGACCAGGAATGTGTTATTCCTTCTGGCTGAACCTTGCCTATTACAAGCTTGGTTGGGATTCCCTGGGCACGAAGCATGGCAGAGAACAGCGCACAATAGTCGAAGCATATTCCCTTCTTCGTCTTCATTGTCTCTTCAAGGTCAGGTAGGTATCCACTCTGTACAGTCTTGGCGAGCTCCTTGTCATAGGTCATATTATCAACAACCCAGTCGTATATCTTGTCAACCTTTTCCTTGTCCGATTTAAGTCCATTACATATCTCGTATGACTTGGCAACTGCACTTGCGTCATTTGTATACCACACATACTGGCTTGGATAGATAAATACCCTGTTAGTATCATCCATATTAACATCAATATCAGCCTGATACAGTGGTGTATAATTAGTTCCGCCGGCGTTCTCTAGCACTCTTACCTTATATGTTCCATTTCCCATCTGAAGAGGGAAGAATACATATTGATTATCACCATTAATGTCGTAATTATAGCTACGATCGCCTAACATGACCTGTGCTTTGAGTTTATTTGATTTCGGTTCGCATTTTACAGCCACATAGCCATCCTTAACATTACTTGCGTCAATGGTAACCCCATTACCTGCATGAGTTACAGTACCAGGAGTCTCTGGCACAAGCACGTTAACTTTATAGTCTGAGCCTAACCCACTACCGTCTCCATCAGGGTCGATAGCAGTCGTTCCGCCATTTGAGCACCCACAGGCACATAGAGAAATGGCAAGCACCAGAACTATCATAAGGCATGCAATCCGCCTTACCTTTCTATTCATAGTATTGCTCCTTACACACATCCTATCAATTCATTAACATCAACTATATTATTCTTCTTCATATATTCTTCAATTCCATCTATAACCTCTAAGGTTGTGTATGGATTATTGAAATTACTAGTTCCAACAGCTACCATTGTAGCACCTGCCATAATAAGCTCAAGGGCATCCTCGTAGGTTCTTACTCCACCCATTCCAATAATAGGAATATTCACGGCATTTGCCACCTGATATACCATTCTTACAGCCACAGGATGAATGCAAGGGCCACTCATGCCGCCTGTCTTATTATGAAGCACAAAGTCTCTGCGATTTATATCAATCTTCATACCTGTAATTGTATTGATAAGGGATACGCCGTCAGCTCCACCTGCCTCGGCAGCCTTGGCAATCTCTGTAATATCCGTCACATTAGGACTAAGCTTAATGATAACAGGCTGCTTAGCCTTCATCTTAATATCCTTGGTAATAAGCTCTACCTTCTTAGGATCAGTTCCAAGTGTAATGCCGCCGGCCTTAACATTAGGACAGGAAATGTTAATCTCTAACATATCCACGTCTTCACTGGCAAGTCGCTCTACAACCTCAACATATTCCGAAGGCTCGTGACCGCAGACATTAACAATAATCTTGGTATCAAAACCCCTAAGAAATGGAATGTCTCTCTTAATAAATGTATCGATGCCAGGATTCTGAAGTCCTATGGCATTGAGCATTCCTGCTTCAACCTCTGCAACTCTTGGTGTAGGGTTGCCCTCCCAAGGGACATTTGCCACGCCCTTAGTGGTAACGGCACCTAGCCTGCCTAGGTCGAAGAAGTCGCTATATTCAGTTCCTGAGCCGAAAGTTCCTGAGGCAACCGTAACCGGATTCTTGAATTCGACCCCAGCAATCTTAACCTTAGTATTCATACTTAGTACCTTTCCTTATTAGCACATTCTATTCCACTATATATTTATACTGGTAATTCTTCACTAAGAATATGTAACTGATTGATATTATATCTTATTCATAAACCTTTTGACGGGAACCGGTCTTCGACAGTCATCCAGACCACTCAGACCTATTTTCGGCATCCATGCCGAAAATTTCCCTCACTGAATCAATCACTAACATATTCTAAGCTTGAATTAAGGTATAAATATATAGTGAAATACTATGTGCTTATAACAAAATATCTTCAGCAAGGAATACCGGGCCGTCCTTGCATACTCTCTTGTTCTTCACGTTGCTGTGGTCATCTACTTCGGATGACTTGCATACACAGCCCAGGCATGCGCCAATTCCACAAGCCATTCTCTCTTCCATGGAAATGTAACAGGTGATGCCCTTTACTCTTGCATATTCCTTGATACCCTTAAGCATTGGCTTAGGGCCGCAGGCTAAGATGACATCTGACTTGATTTTCCTAGCATTAAGGGCATTGATGACATTGCCTCTTGTTCCTACACTTCCATCCTCTGTGGCAACGTATGATTTACACAGACTGCTTAGTTCGTACTGCAAAAATGTCTCACTGTCTCTATAGCCCATAACAGCTGTAGTCCTAATTCCAAGAGCCTTAAGCTCGTAGGCACACTGTACCATTGGTGGGACACCTATTCCTCCGCCAACTAATGTAACCTTGTCCATTGGATTAATCTCATTAATTGGAAAGCCATTGCCAAGTGGTCCCATAAGCTCGACCTTGTCGCCGCTTCTATAAGTAGAAAACTCCGCTGTACCTTTGCCAGCAATTCTATATACAACTCTAATAGACATTGCAGCCTTATCTACGAAGCAAATACTAATTGGACGAGGAAGTAGCTTGCTGTCGCTGTGGCAGAACATTGATACGAACTGCCCTGCCTTGGCAGTCAATGCAATATCTGTCTCTATCTCAAGAGAGTAGATATTAGTAGCAATCTCCTCTTGCTTTATAACATTTCCAAATGTCTTAACTATACTCATATTATTTACTCTCTTCCATGGTTACTTGTAATTGGTTATATGGAATAGTAATACCATTTTCATCAAGTGCGTATTTTACATCCTCAAAAAACTGCCACATAGTATCGAAATAATTATCCATCTCAACGAAGACTCTTACGCCAATGTCAACGGAGCTGTCACCAAGGTCATTAACGAAGACCTTGATCTCATCTTCCTTAATTCTCGTAGGAATGTCCTCGGCTACCTGCCTTATAATCTTCTTGGCAGTCCTAATATCATCCTCATAGCTTATGGCAAATGTCTTATTAATCATCCTCTTATTCTCAGTTGTAATATTAGTAAGAGAGGTATTAGCAAGGTTGCCATTAGGCACAACTACTATTTCATTCTGAATCGTTCTAAGCTTCGTATAGAAAATGGATATCTCTATTACAGTTCCTTCATTACCCTTGGTGTCCTCCACAATGTAGTCACCAACCTTGAATGGATGAAGTACCAATATAAGTACACCTCCCGCCAGATTGGCAAGGGACCCCTGAAGTGCAAGTCCTGCAGTCATAAGAAGTGACGCAAGAGCTGCTGCAACAGAAGTTGAAGTAACTCCGAATAGATTAAGTATAAGAACAATAATAACTATATATCCAAGAACTCTTATAAGACTGTTAACGAACTGAATCGCTCCTGTCTCAGCTCCCTTTTTGTTAAGTGCCTTGGTAGCTATCTTATTAATTGCCTTAATAAGCTTCGCTCCTATAACCCAACATAGAAGAGCCAGAACAACAGACCAAAAGAAGCTCACCACTGTAGGAAGAAAGGATTCAAGATAAGTCTTAAACGCTCCATCCTTCAAATTACTAATTATTCCTTCAGTTATTGTATCCGCCATAACAATGCAAAATCCTTTGTTTTATATTCAACTATATATTATACCATAATTTACGAATTATACCCATAATACCTTAGGCAAAGTGTTGTTATATCATCTAGAAGAACGAAACGAGAACCATAAAGAGAGCTGCCGATATTCCCTTTATTACCTTTCAATCTCGTGAATAAACAGTCCGCTTCTTAGCTTAGGCTCAAACCATGTTGACTTAGGTGGCATTAACCTTCCTGCGTCTGCCACTGCAAATAATTCACTTATATCAGTTGGATACATGGCATAAGCAACCTTAGCATCCACACTGCATCTTCTCTCTAATTCCTTAAGACCTCTGATGCCTCCAACAAAATCAATTCTGTCATCTGTCTTAGGGTCCTTAATATCGAAAAATGGCTCTAATATCAGCTTTTGAAGAAGAGATACATCAAGTCCTTCTACAGGGTCATCGCTTCTATACTCATCCTTAATGTCATATAGATACCATTTGCCATCTATATACATACTTACTTCGCCCTTCTTAGAAGGCTTGAGCTCTGATTCATCCTCCTTAAGCAATACAAAGCAATCCTCCATCTTATCAAATAATTCTGAAGTGCTATGAGAATTCATGTCCTTAAGAACTCTGTTGTAATCCATAATCATAAGCTCTGAATCAGGAAATAGCACCGATAGGAAATAGTTAAATTCCTCATCACCGCTGTAATTAGGATTAGCCTCTCTACGCATCATGCTAACCTTAACAGCAGATGCTGCTCTATGATGACCGTCAGCAATATATATGCTATCTGTCTTCTTGAACTCATCATAGATAGCCTTAATATCATCCTCACCATCTATAAGGAACACTCTGTGTCTAACACCATCATCAGCCACGAAATCATACACTGCATCGCCTTTCTTAACGCGGCTAACCACCTCATCAATAGCTTCCCTATCCCTGTAAGCTAGGAATATTGGGCCTGTCTGGGCACTGCAAATGTTAACATGATTAATCCTGTCTGCTTCCTTCTCGGCTCTTGTATTCTCATGCTTCTTGATAACCTCATTAACATAGTCATCTACTGAGGATGCGGCAACGATGCCCGTCTGCACGCGACCATCCATTGTAAGCTCATATACATAATAGCAAGGCTTGTTATCCTTAATGAATCTGCCATCCTTAATCATATTCTGCAATAGTTCATTAGCCTTGGCATATACCTTGTCAGAATACAGGTCTATATCATAATCGAAGTTAGTCTCTGCTCTGTCTATTCTAAGAAATGTATCATCCTTACCCTTGACAGCTTCCCTAGCTTCCTCTCTACTATACACATCATAAGGTAATGCAGCTATTTTATCTGCATATTCCTTTGCTGGTCTTATTGCATTAAAAGGTCTAATATCAGCCATAATCAATTCCTTTCTGGTACAACTTAATCATTATACATACAAGGCTTATTATATCATATATATTATTGTAAATGTGGATTTCTTATCAGAATATATAGCAAAAAAAGATACCTAAACATAAGCCTAGGTATCTTTTGCTTCATTAGAACAAAGAATCAATTATTAGATTAAAGAAATATACTATAGATATGTCATCCCCTGTCTTAGCAGGCTTAACCTTAGTTCCTCCTGAATAAGAAGAATCTTCGTCATATGTGGCATTACCAGAATCACCTGGATTAAGGGGATTATCTGAACCACCTCCTGAAGGAACATCCCCAGATGGCGTAGGTGAAGGTCCTGGCACAGGTCCCGGCGGTGTTGGTCCCGGTGGCGTCGGTCCTGGTGGAACAGGTGGTTCTTCATTGTCCTTGCATACTAAGGCATACGTAGAGTATTTATCAGATAAGAATGACATTCTATCATTAGTCTTATCATACACAGCCTCAATAAAGGTTGTTGTTCCCTCGTGTAACCTAACCATGCCATAGCTTCTATCATCCTTGATTACAGACGCTAGAGGTCTAAAATCAACTTGAACAGGCACTACAGTTTGCTTCAATAAGTAAGAATGATCATTGCCTACCTTAGCATATACTCTAATGTCATAATATGCACCTATTTCGTATTCTCCACTTTCCCTCTTAATCTTAGCCTTCTCTTCATCAGTCAGCTTAGAAGGGTCTATTAGAATAACATATACCCACAAGTTAATTCCCTGCTCTACATCCTCTTCTTCAAAATGTAAATCATCTACATTTCCTATAGATGCATCGTTAGGATTAGTCTCG
>Ga0256404_1010114_pt1 | contig 13191 bp, 19 predicted proteins | sample RumenRJG_01DNA_FD_185990 | JGI IMG/M metagenome (GOLD analysis project Ga0256404, IMG submission 185990) | Bovine rumen microbial communities from Lethbridge, Alberta, Canada - RJG_01 | ecosystem: Host-associated > Mammals > Digestive system > Stomach > Rumen | place: Canada: Alberta | collected...
ACCCAAAGATTGCAAAATTCACTTTTAGGATTGACACAAACGGGCGCATTATCGATTTCCTCAATTACGAGGTATTGGCAAAAATAACATACTTTCTTATTCATTTCTCATCTCACTTTCTATAAATAGTATATAGAAAATTGAAGAAAAAATCAAATTAATTAATCCTTTCAATTGGATAAACCGCATCCCAATCCATCAGAGTAAACCAATCTTCTGTGAAAGCCGGAAAAGTAATATAACTATCACCAGTCGTAATCAAGAACAAATGCGGCAAAACATCTCCCTCTACTCTCGTTTTACCAATATACGTAACTTGATTCTTAAACGGCGCGAGCATCATATTAAGATAAGCTTTTTCTGACGGAGTGACAATATTTGGATGATAGTCCTCGTCCAACCAAGCCATTAATACATCTAATTTTGCTCCATTTCTATGACCAAGAATTTTCCCGTCAAGACTAATTGTAAATCCAGCCCCATCGTTATCTGGAGTTAAAATCAAGTCATTAAATTTGTAGCCTTGCCCTACAAGCCAACCGCCATTCGTCATTTATTTTCCTCCGTTTTATTCTTTTCCCCTAATTTCTATAAAAATTATAGATAAATTTTAAAGAGAAAACAAATTTTATCCAACAAGACTATTCAGGTATGCTCCAAAATCTTTTAGAAAACTAATATTAATTTTTGTACCTACTTCATGAGCAGTACGATATGCCACGAAATCTCCTGCACTTTCAATACGCGGCCTGGTTGCGCCCTTAGGAGAAATTGAGACGTTCACAAAGCTATCAACATTCATATTCTCTATATTTTTTAAGGCTTTTACAACCCCATTTAAGTAAGTAGAAAGTGACATATACACTCCATTAATATTAAACAAATGGATTCCTTTTACATTTCCACCTGAAACTTTTATTTGAATATCGTCAAACATATGTTGAGCTACTTGACCAATTATTTCTTGTCTAATACCCTCGACATAACTGTTACCGCCAACCATACCGGCACCAGAATTAGCAAGAGTATCAACTATACCTTCATAATTTATTCTTAACGCTGCGGCCGCCGAGCTAAAAGATTGAAGGTTATACTTTCCAGCACGAATTTTATTATTACTCCCGCCAAAAATACGAATCTTATTAGAAACCGAGACTACGAAAGAGTCAGAATTAATTTTACTTAAAATATCATATACTCGTTGAAGTCTTTCTATATTTTTTTTTCTATTAGAGCCGCCTTCACTATTTGTCAAAGCGTCTTGTATAGCTGCTAAATCTTCTAAATCAACTTGTCCTTGTACGGAAAGTAAAACCTCATCTGCCTTCATACCAGTTTCTCCCGTATGGTATGCTTTGGTAGTTACGGCGCCAGTAGTTAAATTAATAGTAGTATCGGCTATCTTTCCACTATATGCTTGCAAAAACATTGTGGTTAAAGTTTCGTGGATTGTTCCTTTTAAACGATTTTCCCCCGTAATTTTTATATCTTTCTTAAACTTATTTGTTCTTTTTTTTGACATAGCCACATTATTATTTTTTCTAAAATACCATTTTAAACTATCTATAGCCCGTCCTAAATTATTTTGGTCAAAAATTGCTTTTAAAATTGGATTCTCTTCTCCAATTCCATAAATCCGTTCCATTTCAGAATACATTTGAATCAATGTTTGTCTTTGTTGCTCGCCATTATTTCTATCTAAAGCCTCTCGGTCTATCGCAGAAAAAGCATTTTTTAAACCATTATTAATAGCCTCATACATTCCTTCTTTGACTGATTCAGCTGTAGAATTCAAAGTTATATTTCCATTTGCCCAGTCTTGAAGAGCCTTATCAATATACCTTGGCGCAAAAGCCAAATCAGAAGTATAAGTGCTTCGCGCCCTGTTCGATTGCCCATCCTTAGTTGAATAAGTGAGTTTATTCATATACTCATAGTATTGTTGCAGAAAAGCGTCAAGCATTTGTCTGGCTTTAAATAAATCGTTAAATGCTAAAGTCAAGTCTTTCCAAAAGTTTGGCGATTCTGGATTTAGTTTACTTAAAATTCCCGAATTTAATCCAAGTTGACTCTGAAGAAAAGCTAACTCATTATTCTTCTCAGAATCCATTAAACTTTCTAATTTTGAAATAGCAGCTTCTAATTTAGCACTTTTGAATTTAACGCTTGACTGCCCGCCAACTACGCCATTAAAGGAACTCTGCGCCAATGAAAGAGCCTTATCTCCTAATGGGCCTCTAATATCTTTGGCGATTGATTTATCAGCCGACGATTTAGCCCAATTTCTGCCCTCTATTACATCATGTAACCAGTTATCTGACATTATAATTCACCAACCTATAACAAAAGGTGACTCATATGAGTCACCCTCAATTAATCAAGTAAATCTGCTAATGCAGCTATTTTACTTCTTTCGCTTTTTTCAAGATGTACATATCCAAAATGTCGATTTCCCTTTAACTTTTCAATCGTTGTCTCAAGACCAGAGTTCTTCTCAAAAACTTTCTTATCTCTCTGGCGCCAGTCTCCATTAATCCAAAGGTTTGAACCCTCGCCTACGCGCCCGAGCAATAGCTGTACATGTTGTGTAGTAAGATTTTCTGCTTCAGTAGAATAAATAATTGAATTTTTAATATCTCTTCCTCGAATAAAACCAATATGAATCGGTTCAACTTTGCCCGATTCAACCAAATTATAAACTCCGTCTATACCCCCTACGTGGTCTGCAAGTACCATAATCCAAGGAAGAAGTTTAGAAATTTCATCTCCAGGGAGAGAACCTAAAGCGTTACTATCTTTAACCTCAATATTGTTTCTAACCCACACGATTTTTTCAAATTGATTTTTTTCAAGAGCCTCAAGCGCGGCGTTAATCATCAAGTAATCTTTCTTTATATACCCTCAGTTTCCTGATATTTAATAGGGAATAGACTATATCTTCGACTTTATTTCATTTTATGAAGTAATTTGGCAATTTTATAAAGTCGTCCCGCACTTCGGATTTTGTAAATCCTACTTCCATAAGGAATAGTCGTTGAACCTTCTTCTGTTCGAAGCTTGGCTGCTGATTACCCAATTTATATTTTTTTCAAACTATTCACACTTGAACTTATTTCATTTCTATGCTGTAGTAAATATAACTCTAAGGGCTTCCCAGCAATTCACGGGATTAATTTTTGTATATATCACTATATACCGTGGCTCAGATTTTATAAACCACATCCATACCCTCCAGCAAGCAACTTAATTTCAATCGAAGGGTCTAAAAGCATATCCATAGCTAATCTCTGCTGTGGATTTCTACCAACTACTTTCCCAGTATATCTGCTCTCAAAAATAGGAAAGCCAACACTTTTAACTTGTCCATCCTGAAATTTTATATAATCTATAATTTTATTAGATTTGTCTCTAATTAACCCATACTCGTTTTCTAAAAAATTATAATTCTTTAAAGAGTTATTCTGATATAATTCACTTAATTCTTCATCACTAAGAACTAAATCTTCATATCCTTTATAATTCATTGACAATTGATACTCCTATAATAATTCATCTATAGAATCTATAATCTCGTCACAGACTCCTTTCTCTTTTGCTTCTTTTGCATCTATATACCATTCGCTTGTGATATTATTTGCAATTTCTTCCCCAGAATATTTGGTTCGCTTAGCCATGAATAAAGCCAAATTAGATACTTGCTCTTGGTAATTCTCAATTTGAGCCGTTACTTCTCCATAAGAGCCTGCAAATGCCCCAGAACCTTGATGGAACAAGAAAAAGGCGCGAGATAAAGTAAAACGCTTATGACAAGATAAAAAGATAAAGGCCGCCGCGCTACAACATCTTCCTGCGTTAATTCCATAGATTGGAGTCTTACTCAACTCTATTACATCAATTAGCGAATTATGAATATCAAGGTCGCCGCCAGGAGAAAAGAAAATTAGCTTGATTGGCTTTCTTTCCTTAATCGGAATATTTTGCTGTTCATCTGTTCGATTCCAATTCACTATATCCTGAATTATATTTAGAGTAAAAATATCAATCTCGTCTGCAACCCAGATAATTCGATTCTTTAAATCTATATATTGATTTAAAAGGTCAGGGTCTGGAAGTTGCATATTTTCAATTTCTTTTGGGATTGGAATATAGTCTATTGACATAAAATTCCTCCTATTTAACTAAACTATAACTTCTATTTATAAGTAAAATAAATATTATATATATCTATTTATATATGGATTACCATGGCACGTCATCAGAATCATCAGAAGTGTCCATGTCTCGGCGCCAAATTCCGTTACCTTTTTCGATTTCTCTTTTATCAAGAAGGCTTGCCACATATTCCATTCTTGTATTAAGCAAATCCAAATACTTATTTACTTTTTCGCTATTCTTTGGAAAATAAATTGTCGGATACATAGAGTTTTTTCCATAGACTTTTGCATCTAATGTATCTCTACAAAAACGACAAAAATCTGCCCAACTTAGACCCAGTAGGCGCGCCTGGAGTACAGTCAAGCTTCCCCTTGTGCTTCTAACATAAGGCAAATCATCTCTAACTTTTATCAAATTATATTCTGAATTAGAAGCCGATTCTTCAATATGAAAATATTTCTTATTCATATACTTAACTCCTCCCACAAGCCTTTCATTTCTTCTCTTTCATTCTCTGCTAAAGTGCAAAGAACTCCCAAATCCATCAAGTTTGGAATAGAAAGGATTTCTTCTCCAATCTGCTCTACAGGAACGATTGAATCACTCCCAACTCGTTTAACATTCTCTTTTTCAGGTATTGAAAAATCTTTTACTACATATTTCTTAACTGTACCTGCGGAGATACCCATCACCCTTGCAACTGCCGCATAAGTCTTATATTTCAAGTACAATATATTAATTTGAACTTTTTGTTCTTCTGTTATTCGTTTAGCCATAGTTTTCCTCCTTTATTTATATTTAGTATACTATTTTTTAGTTAGAAATTCAAATTTCAAAATTAGAACAAAACTCTTCATTTATATTAAACGCGCGCACGTGAATATGACAATTTTTAAAATAAGTCAAATTATTAAATAAAATTTGCGTTAATTTAAAAATAAGGATATAATATTTTTATAAAAGAAAGGAGATAAAGAATGGGAAAAAACTATAACTTATATGACAAAGTTGTCGCTGCTGCTTTAACAGAAGTCTTTAACTATACAAAAGATAGCCAATATATGTATTTTCCTACTGAGTGGAAATATAAATATTCAGATGGGCCATTTTTCCTTGCAATAACTAAAATAGCTCAATCAATGAATCATAAACCAATTGTAGTACAGATGTCTTTTTTGAAATTTCTTTTTTTCAAAAAGAAAAACAATAAACTAATTTTGAAAAGAAAACATAAAGTCGATACTAACGATTTTCTTCCTTTAGAAAAAATAGGGAATAATATTATAGAAAATTTCAACACAAGTCAGCTTATTTTTTATGAAATTTATGATGAATATTATAAGGAGAATAAATAACGAATGAAGATAATTATAATCAATGGCGCGCCAGGAGTAGGTAAGACAACTTTTGAGAATTATTGTATTAAATATGCCAAAACTAATTGCTTTAAAGTCTCTACTATAGATTATGTCAAATATGTCGCGGCCAGTTGTTGCGGCTGGACTCATGAAAAAACGCTAAAAGATAGAAAGTTTCTAAGTGAGCTAAAGCAGATTATGACTGATTATAACAACTATCCTTATATTAAAACACTTGAAATTATAAATAAGAAATTAAAAAATTTAGTTGATGATGGAAAATATGATAGTGACAAGTTGGTTATTTTCATTTCTTGTAGAGAGCTGGAACAAATCCAGTCGATGAAGAGAGCATTGAATGCAAAGACTCTGGTAATTCGGCGGATGCTCGAAGAAGCGAAAGAAACTTCTAACCGTTCTGATAAAGAAGTTAATGATATGACATACGATTATGAGATTTGGAATACAGAAGATTTGCCTCAGTTAGAAAATAGTGCTATAAGATTTATAGAAAAGGTTCAGGAAGAAGAGTGGAATAGCTATCTTCCGAATAAAATTAAATTAAATAATGAACAGTAGATAAATTTTAGTGGATAATTTTAAGGAGACATATGATTAATAATATAGATTTTAAGGAGTTGGAAAGCGAAAAATATTGGTCTTTCCCACGCAATACGAAAAAGAATATAAGAGATGAAGCCATGAATATGATTTTTAGTGGAACCTATCTTGGCGCGCGGAAGATGGATGGAGCATACTATCGGCTTGTAATTGATGATGATGGCTCAATTTCACTTCAAGGAAGAAATAGAAGCGTTAGCGGAGATTTCCTTAACAAGTATGACCACGTACCACATCTTCATGGCTTTTTCGGTTCTCTCCCTTCTGGGACTTGTCTTTTAGGAGAAATTTATTTCCCAGATTGGGAAGGTTCAAATCATATTACAACTATAATGGGTTGTAACACAAGTAAAGCGATACAGCGCCAAGAGAATGGGGAGCATGGTGCAGTTCATTATTATATCTTTGATATTTGGGCTTGGGCAGGAGAAAGCTATTTGGATAAGCCCGCTAAAGAACGTTTTAAGAAGCTCGAAGAAATAAGTCAAAAATATCAAGATAATTATGTGACTTATGCAAAGTATTATGATGGAGCAAAACTTTGGGATAAACTTCAGGAGTATCTCGCGGATGGATATGAAGGAGTTGTAATTACTAAGAAAAATTCAAAGCCAGAGCCAGGCAAAAGAACAGCCAGAAAGACACTAAAAATTAAGAAAGAACTGCAAGACACAATTGATGTAATAGTAATCGGCGCAAACCCACCAACTAAACAATATACTGGGAAGTCAATTGGAACTTGGGAGTATTGGTTTGACCCAATCAAAAGTAAGAAGTTCAAGGCTGAAATAGACACATATAACCGTTTTATGGACGGCGCGGCGATTGTCCCAGTTACAAAGAATTGGTATAATGGTTGGGCAGGCAGTCTAAAAATTGGAGTCTATAAAGACGGGAAAGTGGTTCAAATTGGGAATCTTTCTGGAATGGAAGATGAAGTTTTAATGAATTGGAAAAACTATCTTGGAAAAGTAGCTGAAATAGTTGCTATGGAAATTATGCGAGATAAAGAAGGGGAATTTTCGGGGTTACGTCACAGTCGCTTTTTAAGATTTAGAGATGACAAAATTCCTAAAGAATGTACAATGGAGCAACTTTTATGATAGTTTATATATACACATTTCCTAATGGGAAAAAATATGTTGGGCAAACCGTTCAAAGGCTAAATGATAGAGCAAGTCGCGGAAACGGATATGAAGAAAGTCCTGCGGTTTATAATGCTATTAAAAAGTATGGATGGGATAGTCTTAAAATAGAAATTTTTCCTTGTTCTTCTAAAGAAGAAATGGATAGGTTAGAAAAGTATTATATAAGACTATATAATACTTTTGATAATAAATTTGGCTATAACTTAACTTTTGGCGGAGAAGGTAGCGTTAAATACGATTACGATAAAATAGTAGAGCTTTGGAGAAGTGGACTTGGAATAACTGAGATAGCAACTGAGGTTGGATGCTGTCGGCAAACCGTAAGAACAGCTCTTGAAGAATATAAATTATATGACAAAGAAGAAGTAAGAAAAAGAAAGAATAAACAAATAAAAAATTCCAATGCGACATTGGCTTTACGAGAATATTATATCACGCCAGAAGCAAAAGAAAGAAGAGAACAAAATAGGTTAAAAGCTACACAAATTAGAAGTAAGCCGGTTATTGTTTATAAAGATAAAGAGAAAACCCAATTTGTTGGCCGCTATAAAAGCGGCAGAGCCGCAGCAAAAGCTTTAAATATCGACCATAGCTTGCCATCATATGCTTTAACTCATAATAATTATAGTAGTGGTTATTACTTCTTTTTCGACGAGGATAAAGACCCGAAAGATTGTCAATACGAAGATATATTCGGAAAGTAGTCTTACCTTAGAGCAAGAACTGTGCTAAAAAAAGAATAAAAAAAGAAGAAGGCGTATTAAACGCCTTCTTTTTCTTTATGTCCAATGAGCATCTATAATATTTTGTAATTGCTCTTCTGTCCAAACACTCATATCTGCGGTATTAACTTTTCCTGTCAAACCATCTCTTGCCGTTTTGTCGGCTATATCATAAGTAGTAGAACCATTGGTACTATTATTCGTTATCTTAATTTGAGAAATTGTCGGATTAGCCATTCTATTACCTCACTATTTAACCGCTTTCAGATAGACTTCATTACCATTCTTAATCTTAACCCATCCAGCTTTAGTAAGTCCTTTCTGTATCGGGAAGTAAGCCCAAGTTCCTCTCTGTTTTGTAGAAGTAAAGGTAGAACCTTTTTTAATTGTACCAATTACGTCCGCAGTCTTAACACTATACCCATCTCTCAAATTCATTGTAGCCATGAACTTATATTTAATCTTTTGCTGCTTATATTTTGAAAGTTGAGTAGACTTGATATAATACCCTTTAAACTTTCCAATAGACATAATCTGATACCAATGTTCGCCCGCATATTTAAGCTTAAATCCCTTATTAAACTTAGCTGTACCAATCAACTTAGAATCGGCGCTCGGACTCTTTCTAACGCTCGCGCCCTTATTCTCAGAAACGTAAAGCGTGGCTGTCTTTCCAACCGCCTTCTTATCCGCTTTAGCGAGCTGGGCTTTAGCAAGCTTATACTGAGTTGGGTCAATAATCACCCAATTTGTATGGTTATAGTTCTGAGCTGCATAAGTTGAGAATTTAGCATGGGCACGTTCCTTAGAATAACTGGCGGAATCGGACACATCCACATATCCATCACTATAATTATAGAGAAGGATAAAATGGCCTCCACGCGTCCAAAGGCCCTTTCCCATAATAGCTATTGCCCAATAGCCCTTGGAAAGTGCGCTCTTGACTTTGCTCTGGTCTGTAGTCTGTTCGCACTTAACGCCCCAGTGTTTGAGCATCGCCGCAATACCAGCCCAGTAAAGACCTTGGTTGGATGTCATATATCTATTCTTACAAGCCCAAAGGAAAGTTGTTTTAGGAGTTACACTGGCGTTAGTAGTTTTACTAATTACATTAGCACAAGCTGTCGGGCCGCAGCCTGACGCGCCAAGAGTAGTTCCCGCACCTCTAACTTTTGAATATCTACTGTCTATTTGTTTATAAAAATTCGGTTTAATTTTAGTCATTAGAACCACCTCGTGGCATCTTCTGTTTATTTACTTCGGCTTCAATTTGTACTTTCAAATAAGCTTCAAGGTCTTTATAGGTTTCTGTAATATACTTTTTGCACTCTTCTGGAAGTAAACTCTCTACACTCTTTAAGCAACTATTAAACGCTTCTTTCTGCGCGGCCGCAGTAAACATATTCTTATCTTTTAAATTTTCAACATACGTTTGATTTATTTCTGTAACACACTTTGTTACAGTATTAGAAATCATTTCAATATATTTATATTCGGTCTTATCGTCTACTTTACCTTTTAACTCGGTCACTTTTATATTAATGAATCGAATTAAAAACACTACAAGTACACTAATAAGAGAAGTCAAAATAGGAGTTAAAGCTGCACCCAGCTCTGTCCAAAAATTATCCATTATCCTTCAGCCTCCTCATCACTACTATCCTCTAAACCACCATCTGGGAAAACTTCCGTTTTATCTGAATTTGTTTTTCCTTTTGCAACTTTCGCTATCGTAATAGCACAACCAGAAACAACTAACCATTTGCCCGCAGAAAATACTTGTTCAGTCAAGGTATCTAATTGATTAACCTCTACACCTAATAGAGTAGCTAAAAGTATCATCGCAATCACATATAGAACCCAAAATAAAATAACTGACACAAGTACAACCTTACGAGTAGCCCAGGCGCGCCAAGGCTTATTAGAAATTAACTTTTTCATTCAAGACTCCTAATGTCCAATTAATTTGCTGAACTGCTTTGCCATTTCTTGTAATTGACCAAATTGTGTTTGACTCATTTGGCCAGAAGAAAGAAGATTCATTACCGTTTGCTTTGGGTCGCCAGTAAACGAGTTCTTAAACTGGTTAAATGACTTCATCATATTAGTCATATTACTAATTGGATTATTTGATTGGTAGTTCGGCGCGGCGCCGTAATTTTGATTAGTCTGTTGGTTATTTCCAAATCTCTCGAACAGTGGATTTATCATCTCTACTCACCTCTTCTTTAGATTCGTTCTTAAAATCTTCTGAGCTTGTATTACTCATTTCTTTAATTATAGCACGAACTTCATCTTTCGTTACATATTGTGACATATCTATTGGCTCGGGCGCCGTATTACTTTCTTTTGTCTTTGTTGTGCTGTCCTGTGAATTTTCTACTCTTTGTGTATAGTCAAAAATCTCAAGAGAATTAGGCTTCCCGTCTAAACCTGCACTTTTAATATAAAAAGTTTGAGACTCAGAATCCATTAAAAGAACTGCATTACCTGGCGCTACCCAATAAGATTTCGCTCCTTCAACGCCTTGAACCCAAATCATATTTTGGTTATAGTGGGATTGGACTTGTTGCGATTGCATATTTGAGTATTGGGGCATTTGAGGCTGAATTTGTGATTGTCTTTGAGGCTGTATATTTGAATACTGTGGATTTTGAACTGGTATGTTATACATATTTGGATAATAGTTATAATTCATTTCTCTTTTAACTCCTTAGATAACTTTTTTAAAGATATATTAATTTATTTTGATTAAGTGCTTAAACACTTATATAGCTCTCTTTCCTTGTAAAAAAATTTCTAACTTTTTCAAATTATATTAATTATACCAAATTTTCTAAAAAAAGTCAAAAAATCTATGGCGCCTTGTTTACTAATTGTCTAATCTTTATCCAGTGTACGCCCATCTTCCTTAGATGCCTGCCTTATTGAATATACCCATAATATCATTCGCCATCAGGAACCCGTGCTCCTTGCCCACGCTTTTACCCATATAGGATTTAGCGGTCTTGACGAGCTTCTGCCTGAGTTCTTTTTTTGTTGCCATATTGTACCTCCTATTTGACTGGGAATCCGATTAACTTCCTTAAACAATCGCTCAACCGTCCTATTCCGCCAAGCTCGAAGTATGGCCAACAAAGGTGCTTCTTGACATCCTCTTCCTCCTCCGTCAATATAAAGAACCTGACTATACGCTATTTTACTCTCACCTCTGGAGGCTCGCTTTTGCAGGCGCTGCTTTTGCCGTAAAGTAGCCCGGGCGGCTTGTTCCGCCGTCGATTCTGGCGTAGGTTTTGTCTCTATGGTTTAAGTCATATGTTGTTCCTGCGCCGCCGACAAGAGAAGTACAGCCGTCGAACATACTGTTTGACGAACTAACTGCGTCTGTCGTAAACAAGGAGGACGCATAGATTGTTTTGAGGCTGCTGCAGTTATAGAACATGTAGACCATAGTCATCACGTTTTCGGTATTAAAACTGCTCAGATTCAGGCTGGTGAGCTTGCTGCAGTTCTGGAACATGCGGTTCATATACGTCACGTTTGCCGTGTTGAAGCTACTCAGGTTCAGGCTGGTGAGGCTGCTGCAGCTATCGAACATCCAGTCCATATACGTCACGTTTGCCGTGTCCAGTTTATCCAGTCCGGTGATGGAAGTGAGAGAGACTGCATCAGAGAACCAGGCATGACATGTCTTCGGTTTTATTTTGTCCTTAAATGTAACCGTTTTAATCTTATTTTTCTGATCGCCACTACTGGAATCAAGCCAGCTTGGTTTAGTCGTTCCTGTAATATCCTCAAACCCTCTGTAGTACGTTTTTGTCCCGCTGACCTGACCGTCCGTGTACTTCCCTGGAGTATCCCGGAAGAATGTCATGCTCTGGTCCGTTGAATCATACACAGCGTACGCTACTTTCGCCGTAAAGTAGCCCCGGCGGCTTGCTCCTCCGTCAATTCTGGCGTAGGTTTTGTCTTTATGGTTTGCGTCATATTTTGTTCCTGCGCCGCCGACAAGAGAAGTACATCCGCCGAACATACTGTTTGACGAACTAACCGCGTCTGTTGTAAACAAGGAGGACGCATAAATGGTTTTAAGCTTGCTGCAGTTCTGGAACATGCAAATCGTATACGTCACTTTCGCCGTGTTGAAGCTGCTCAGATCCAGATCGGTGAGGTTTTTGCAGTTATAGAACATGTAGCCCATACTTGTCACGGCTGCCGTATTGAAGCTGCTCAGATCCAGACTGGTGAGGCTTTCGCAGTTCTGGAACATGTAGCTCATATCCTTCACTTTCGCCGTGTTGAAGCTGCTCAGATCCAGATCGGTGAGGTTTTTGCAGTTATAGAACATGTAGCCCATATTCGTCACGTTTTCGTTGCTGAAGCTGCTCAGATCCAGACTGGTGAGCCCGGTGCAGCCAGAGAACATGCCGTACATATTTGTCACGTTTTCGGTGTCCAGCTTATCCAGCCCGATGATGGAAGTGAGAGAGACTGCACCAGAGAACCAGTCATAGCAGGTCTTCGGTTTTATTTTATCCTTGAATGCAACCGTCTTAATTGTGTTCTTCTGCACGTGATAACCAGAATTATACCAGCTTGGGTCAGTCTCTCCTGTAATATCTTCAAACCCGGTGTAGTACGTTTTCGTTCCGCTGACCTGTCCATCCGTGTACTTCCCTTTGATATCCCGGAAGAATGTGAAGCTTCCGTCAGAGGAATCAAATACCGCATATGCATCAGTCTCTACCGGACTGTAAGTAATCCTATTAAAAATAGGCATATTTATTTCTCCTCCTATATTGAAAATTGGTGGGAATTTTACCCACCATTTAAAACTATTCCGTAGTAGTCTCTATGCTTATCTTAACCGCCCAACCATCGTCTCCAACGGTATAGCCATCAGCGGTCAACATCGTGTCAACTTGCTCTTTGTACGGCGCAAAAAACTTTTTCGCAAAAACCGCCGTATAATTCAATCCGCCGTTTTTTCCTCTTTCAATCTGCCAAGTAAGATAGTAAACCATTTTACCTCCTTTCTATTGCGAAACTGACATTAAAACCATGTTTAACATTTCAGTCGTTGCGTTAATTTGTTCTTGTAATTCTTCGATTTTCTTTTCCGATTCGCTTTTCGGCGGGTTAATTATATTATCAACTGCCGTTCTATCTTCTTCCGGAACGTCTTCA
>Ga0256404_1010115_pt1 | contig 13190 bp, 13 predicted proteins | sample RumenRJG_01DNA_FD_185990 | JGI IMG/M metagenome (GOLD analysis project Ga0256404, IMG submission 185990) | Bovine rumen microbial communities from Lethbridge, Alberta, Canada - RJG_01 | ecosystem: Host-associated > Mammals > Digestive system > Stomach > Rumen | place: Canada: Alberta | collected...
GCCTAGCGAACAAACAAGAAGCGAAAGCTTCGAAGTAGTCGGCAACGCGAACCCGTCGAATCCCCATATAGGAAACTATATGGGGCGGTAGGAATCCCCTTGCTTTAGCAAGGGGAGGATGTCAAAATCTTAAACTTTTGTAGTCTTAGTTGTCTTACGTGCAGTAGTCTTCTTAGGAGCCTCGACTACCTCTTCTACTTTTGCACTTGCCTCTTTTGAATTCTCATTGTAAGCAATACCGACCACACTTTGAGATAGGCCTTGCTTGATGTCATGAGATAAAGGACCGGTGATACTTTGTGCTACATAGACAGGACGACCTTTAACCTCTTGAGAAAGACGACCAATGTACTCGCCTAACACACCAATTGAGATTAACTGGAAAGCTCCTAAGAATAAGATCACACAAATTAAAGTGGTGTAACCTGCGGTTGGATTGCCAAAGATCATGGTTTTAATTAAATTCCACATCATATAGATAAAGGAGATAAAACCAATACCACAACCTATATATGACCAAACACGTAATGGTAGTGATGAGAAAGCAAAAATACCGTCTAATGCAAAGTTCCAAAGTTTCCAGTAATTCCACTTTGTGGTACCTGCAACACGCTCAGGTCGGCTATAACCTACACCTTTTGATGAAAAGCCTGGCCATGCATATAAAGCCTTCATAAAGCGATTACGCTCTTTTAAGGTCTTTAAGATGTCGATGATCTTGCGGTCAATTAAGCGGAAATCACCTACATTTGATGGGATCTTAACCTTAGATGAAAGGCTGTTGAATACATAGTAAAAGCCCTCTGATGACACACGCTTAGTGTTAGTATCCTTTGATCTATCCTCACGCACACCATAGACATTATCAATGCCTTCATCACGCCAAATTCTAATAAAATCATGTACTAGCTCTGGTGGGTCTTGCAAATCTACATCAATTGGCACAATCGCATCTGCTGTTACTAAGTCAAGGGCAGCTGACATCGCAGCTTCTTTACCAAAGTTACGAGATAACTTAATTAAAGAGATCTTGTTATCGGTCTCTTGCATCTTAGTAATCAGTTCAACTGTATTATCTTTAGAGCCATCATCGATAAAAACAATTTCGATGTGCTCAAGCTCTTTTTCTAACTTCTCATTTACAGTTTGAACAAAAGTCTCAACAGTTTCGTGCTCATTGTATACAGGAACAATTAGAGCAACTTTGTAATCAGTTTTACGCATAGTGCCTTCTAACTAATCAGTCAAAAATTCGTGTCTTGAAGATGGATTGGTCTTAAATAATCCACCTAATGCAGTAGTAGTGGTAGTCGAAGTCTGATCTTTTACACCTCGAGCTTTTACACAATAGTGAGTTGCAGTAATGGTAACTGCCACATTTTTGGTATTTAAAAGAGTTTGCAAGGCAACTTTAATTTGCTGAGTTAAGCGCTCTTGCACCTGTGGACGTTGACCAAAGAACTGCACAATACGGTTAATCTTAGATAAACCGATAATTCTATCTGATGGCATGTAAGCAACTTTAGCAATACCATCGATGACCACAAAGTGGTGCTCACAAGTTGAGGTTAAAGTAATATCACAGACTTTAATCATTTCATCAACGTGCATTTTATTTTCTAAAACACACATCTCAGGGAAATTTCTGTAATCAAGACCAGAGTAGATCTCATCTACAAACATCTTAGCTACACGCTTTGGAGTCTTCTCTAAAGAATCATCGCTTAAATCAAGACCTAAGGTAGTCATGATCTCAGTCATCTTTTGCGCGATGATTTCTTTTTTCTGCTCTGAAGTTAAGCCATTGCCATGATAAGGAGTTTCAAGACCGTGAGCAATTAAAGCATCACGAACTAAGATAGCTTCTTTAGATAAAACAAAGTCTTTATTTAAAGTATCAGCCATAAATCTTTAAATCCTTCTCTACATTAAAGTGGAGATGATGATGTTCTAAATCAAAAGCTCTTGCTAAATGATCACCTAAGCGCTTAATGCCACCTTGCTCTGAGGCGTGATGACCTACCACAAAGACAGGAGTACCACTTTCTTTAGCTAGGTGGTAAGTTTGCTCATTGACATCGCCTGTAACTAAAGCATGAAATGAAAGCGCCATATTCTCATCTACTAAAAATGAGCCAGAGCCTGAGCACACGGCAAAGGTTGATAATAAGATATTCTCATCACAATCACCTAATACCTGCACATTAGTATGGAGGTTATCACTTAGGTTTTGAGCTACGCCTTTAATAGTAAGTGGCTCTTGCAAAATACCTTGCATAGCAATTGACTGAGGTACACCTTTTTCGATGTAGTCAATTTCAGTTAAACCTAAAAGATCACATAAATAGCGATTGTTGCCTACATCTTTGTGCGCATCTAAAGGTAGATGGTAAGCAAGTAAATTGATATTTGACTCAAGTAAAGCATTGATGCGGTCACGGTAAGCACCGACAATAGGAACTGACTGACCACGCCAAATTAAACCATGATGCACAATTAAGGTATCAGCACCTTCTTCAATGGCTGCATCAATTGCCTCTAATGAGGCAGTGCAAGCTGTAGCAATACAGTTACACTCAGCAAAGCCTTCAACTTGCAGACCATTTAAAGAAGGATCTTTAAACTTTGATACTTCAAGATAGTCATCTAAGTAGCTTTTTAAAGTTTTAAGTAGCATATTTCCTCTTTAATGTCCTTGTAAGTATGTGTCAGCCAATGTCTGTCAAATTAAGTCAAATCATAGCTTTTAACTAAATTAAAGTGACTTTACTAAGCACTCAACGCCTTTTGCTTTAACCTTGTTGCAAAGAGCATTAGCAGATGGTCTGTCTTTAGCATAGCCTGCAAACACACGGATCATCGCACGACCGTTGATGTTGATATTCTGTCTTACAGCGTTAAAGCCTAGTGACTTTAACTTAGTAACTAGTGGACCTACTTTAGAGTTATCTGAGAACACACCAACTTGAGCTGCAAACTTGCCAGATGTAGTAGGAGCAACAGTTTTTTGAGTATTAAAGTTATTAGTAGTATTTAAACGAGTGGTGTTGTGAGTTTGAGCTGTAGTATTACGGCTTGATTTTAAAACTTCAGTTTTAACTGGAGCTTTCTTTTGAGTGACAACTTGAGTAGCAGGACTTGCTGCAACAACATTATTGCTCTCTTGAACAGGGGTTGGAGTTGCTACTTCAAAAGTATTAGCATCGTTTGTTGGAGTTGCCACCTCAAGATTTTGACTTTGAAGTTTGTTGTTATCTAAAGCATCAAATGGTGACTGAGCGTTATTAGCATTGTTAGTAGCAAGTGGCTCGTCATTTACAGGATTTAAGATATCTGAATAATCATGTTCAGTATCGCTAGCGCTGACTAAACGACCATTTTGATCAGTTACAGCTCCATTTTTAGTGATCGCAATTGCATCAGGATCGCGGGTAGCTTCCCCCTGAGAATCAGAGTTTGTAGTTACAAATGGGATCACAATGAGGATTAAAGATACGATGACTAAAATACCTACTAAGCGATTACGAAGACTTTTTGTTAAACTCATTTTTAAATCCAAATTATTGTTTTTAATTTCCTAAATTTTTAATTTTTTTGGCTTTTAAGACTTTATTTTACTGCTTTATCTTTTAAAGCTTTAAGCTCATCTTGAGCCTCAGATACAGTTACAAAAGAGCCACAGACAATGATTTCATCTGTCTTTTGCGCATCCTTTAAAGCCTTATCTAAAGCATCTTTAACATAGTCAAAAGCGACAATTTTATCTTTATTTACGCCTGCTTTAATTAAAGCAGAGACTAAGCGCTCTTTACTCTCACCACGTACAGTATGTAATGTTGCTACATAGAACTTATCAAAGCTATCTTTAACAATACTTAAAACTGACTCAATGTCTTTATCTTTAAGCATGCCCATCACGGCCACACGCTTTGAAATTAAGGCACGATTTTTTAAAGTATTAACTAAGTGAGTAGCAGCTGGTGGATTATGGGCCACATCTAAATAAACCATTGGTGCAAAGTTTACAAGCTGCATGCGACCTGGCAGTGAGGTGTTTTTAATAGCCTTGACCACACCATCATGAGTTACCTTCACGCCTTGCTCTTTTAATAGTAACAATGCACGAATAGCAACTGGGGCGCAAATATAAGGGACCTTTGGATATGGGTACTTATAGGTTGAAATATTACAAGAGGTCTTTTGAATATATGAAAAGCCATCTTTAAAGCTTGCAGTGTAATTGTCATTAGCAGCATATAAATGAGCTTGTTTTAAATCACATTGCTCTTTAATTGCCTGCAAGGCCTTATTTTCCATAGGGCCTGTTACAACTTGACAATTCTCTTTGACAATACCTGCTTTCTCATAGGCAATCTTATCAATGGTATCGCCTAGAATTGCACAGTGATCAAGACCAATTGAGGTAATTACGGCAATATCTGCATCAATAGCATTAGTTGCATCTAATCTACCGCCTAAACCTACTTCTAAAACCACAGCACCACAATGAGCATTAGCAAAGCAAATTAAGGCAGCTAAAGTGGTGTACTCAAAGTAGCTTAAAGGTACGTCTTGAGCATTGTCGAAAACAGTTGAAAATGCCTTAACTAAAGCCTCATCTGTGACATCTAAGCCACCGATATTCACACGCTCGTTGAACTTGTGTAAATGAGGCGAGGTATAAAGACCTGTTTTAATCTTTGAGAAATTTAAGGCATTGGCAATTAAGGCTGCAGTTGAGCCTTTGCCATTAGTTCCTGCAACAGTAATCACAGGAATTTCATTGAATAAAGACAAATTAAGTCTTTCAAGAACCACTTTGATTCTTTCAAGACCTAATTTCATCTTGTTAGGATCGATACTATCAAGATAATCAAGCCAGGCTTGAAGAGAACCTGGCTTTTGTGTTAAATCAATTTTTGACATTAGATTTTAACGCTTGGAGTAGTTATTTGAGCTTCAGAAATCTCTCCTCTAAGCTCAGTTTTCTTATGAGATCTTGCCTGTGACTTAACTTCAACTAAAGGTACGCTTGGATCATGGCTACCTAATAGTAAAGCTACTAAGTCTGCTAACTCATCACGCATATTCTGACGAGTTACGATCATATCAATTGCGCCCTTCTCAACTAAGAACTCTGCTCTTTGGAAACCTTCTGGTAGTTTCTCACGTACAGTTTGCTCAATAACACGAGGACCAGCAAAACCAATTAAAGCATTAGGCTCTGCTACATTGATATCACCAAGCATAGCAAGTGATGCTGAAACACCACCCATGGTAGGATCAGTCATTACAGAGATAAATGGTAAATGAGCTTTAGCAAGACGAGCTAAAGCAGCTGAAGTCTTAGCCATCTGCATTAAAGAGAATAAAGACTCTTGCATACGAGCACCACCTGAGGTTGCAAAGCAAATTAGTGCACGGTGGGTCTTTAAACACTCTTCAACAGCTGCGCAGAAACGAGCACCTACAACAGAGCCCATAGAGCCTGCCATAAATTCAAACTCGAAAGCACAAGCTACAACAGGTAAACCTTTTAAAGTACCTTTAATTACAACTAAACCATCTTTTTCGCCAGATTTCTTCTGAGCTGCAGTATATCTATCTTTGTACTTCTTTAAGTCTTTAAACTTTAAGATATCCTTTGGCTCTAAATCACCTGCTAATTCCTCACGACCATCTTTGTCTAAGAAATTGTCTAAACGGACACGAGCTTTAATGTGCATGTGATGACCGCACTTTGGGCAAACGTTTAAGTTACGCTCAAGCTCAGCACGGTATAAAACCTGATCACAAGCGGTACACTTAGTCCAAACACCTTCTGGGATCTCGTGTTTAGTGCCACCTGCAATAGTAGAGGTTGTCTTTTGGATTAAATTCTCAAGCCAGCTCATAAATGGTCCTTTAAGTAATTTAAGTACTTGGTACTGTTTAAAACTTTGTGCATTTTACCACAAAACAAAAAGCTTAGACACTTATTGAAGTATCTAAGCTTTGATTGTGGATAAATAAAGCCAAATTTAGCTATATTTAAAGCAAATATTTGTACAAATTAGAAGCTAGCAGTACCGTTTAAGAAGAACTTTAAGCTGTTATCTAACTTAAAGCTTGCTAGCTCATCGCCGTCGTCAAAGTAGAACTTTAGCTTACGGTTAATGGTATAAGCAGCACCTGCTTTAATTGCAAAATTCTGTGTAGGGTTAATAGTTAGATAGCCTTGAATCTCATTTGATCTATCTTGAATATATCCCTTCGGTACATAAGCAGAGTCATCTGATAATAGGTAGTATGGAGAGTAGTTAAAGTCAAACTCAGTAGATGCTGCTACATACTCGTTAAATCTGTAAGTAAGCTTGTTTACAGGGAAACCTAAAGAGAAACTTAGACCTTCTTGAGACTCGTTTTTAAAATTTGCTTGCAAAATTGGGAATAAGCTATTTTTAGGCTTACTAAAGCTTGCACCGCCACCGAAGGTAAATGAAAGCTCATCATCTGTTGCATAGGTTAAAGTTGCAAAAGGTGTGATGTTATAGTTCTTTGAAGCGTGAAAATCATCTTGCCAAGCAGCAGTATAAGAACAACCTACATAATAAGATAGACCATCACCAATCACATCAAAATACTGACCACGGATAGTTAGATTATGAAGATTGTCGATATTCTTGCTTTTATCAACATTGTAAGAAGTGTTTGAGTAAGATACACTGCCGTACTTACCACCTGCTTCTAGTCCCCATACAGAAGTACCAACATCATTGCCACCTTTAACACTTGATGAAACGTGAGAGAATGATGGAGTAATGTAGAAAGCCTGAGCAGAGCTTAAAGATAAGACAGAGCTAATCGCAGTAGCAATCAATAACTTTTTCATTTTTATTTCCTAATTTTCAAGAGCTTTAAAAACAAGTTCTAGATAACATTTTTGTTTGACTGCATTATAAATGAAAAAGGCCTTGCTGTTTAGCAAAGCCTTTAAATCTGTACAGATTTTGAAAAAGTGTTTAAATAATTAAACGTGCATGTGCTTTACACGCTGAGACTCTTCTGCTCTCTTACCATCGTTGAATCTGTCTAAAGTGCCCACTAAGTAGCCAGTTACGCGACGGATTCTCTGGAACTTAACACCCTCGCCTACAACGCCTTGATGATTAGCTCTTAGTCTGCAATTGTTTTCCATTTTATTCTCCTTAGATATTATGCTGTATTTGAAACTGTGTTTATTGTGACATAGTTTTTTAAAAAAGAAAAGCTAATAAGAATTATTATCAATATTATTAAGAGCAAGTTCACAATGTATTGAAATGATGAATTTTATTCTTTAGGAGATCCCCTTTATTAATGATAAGTCTCAGCTAAGACTAATGTGTTAACTTTTTTTTGACAATTAATCATTCATTCTTAATTCATCAATCTTGATTTGTGCTAGACTTGCACAAAATTTTTAAGCCTTCATTGGATTTTTAAAATGCATTATAAAAAAACACTACTTTTAGCATTGCTACTAGGCTCTCAAGCTGTTTACTCAGCCGACAATGCTAGTGATATCAGTAATAAAATCACTCACCTCGACGGCACCATTCAAAGCATTAATGGTGAATTAAATTCCCAAAGATCAGCTATCTCAAATCTTCGTTCTGATATTGATAGATCAAATGACAAATTCAAGCGTCAAATCTTAGAAGAATTAAAAGCTCTACAACGTCAAAATCAGTTCGTTTACGACTCATTAGTTGCTGAAAAAGAAAAAGAAGGTGGCAAAGTGGTAAAACCATTGCGTAACTATGATTTGCAAACTCCTGATGGCAAGATGATCTTAGGCGGTGAAGAGTTTGTGTATGTAAAAGAAGCTAATGCAACCATTGCAGCCCGTATTGATACTGGTGCTTCTCAATCATCAATTTCAGCTCAAGATATTACCGAGTTTGAGCGCAACGGCAAAAAGTGGATGAGATTTACTATTAACCACAATGACCGTTCAATCCAAGTTGAAGCTCCATTTGTGGCTCAAACCAAACTTCGCCAATCCTCAATTGAAGGCTACAGCTACCGTCCAATCGTACGTTTAAATGTAAAAATTGGAGATTACTCAACCGCAGCTGACTTTAACTTAGTTGATAGATCAAGAATGCAGTTTGCCCTTTTAATCGGTCGTACTCTTCTTACCGATATTGCTGTAGTTGATGTATCACGTAATCGCGTTCAACCACGTGCCGACAAAGATGGTTTAACTATCATTAGTATTGATGACTATGTAGCAAATCAAGCTAAAGGTATCAATGTTAATGAAAAATACGATGCTTTAGAAAAAGCTCGTCAAGGCGGTCAAATTGCAACTGTATCTAAAGATGCAACTCAAAGCTTAGGTACTAATGCTGAATCTTCCCTTCCATCAGTTCGTGAAAAGATTGAAAGTGAAAACGGCACCAAGCTTAAGATGAAGACTGATAAAAAGGCAAAAGCAACCGAAGAGACCATTGAGATTAAAGAAAAGCAAAACTCAAAGAACTCAAAAGATGCCAAAGCGAATAAAAACAAAGCATCATCAAAAGTAGCTAAAAACGACAATTCAGAGAATAAGAAGGGCTAATCATGGCATCTCGTGGTCTATTTTATTTTGTAACCGCAGTTTTATTTTTAGTAGGTATTCTTTTAATTGCATATCAAAAGATCACCTTCGATGTTCCATTTACTCCTAATTTAAAAAAGGAAATTTGGACTGTTGAGGCTAAAGTTGAGTTTGAGCCTAAAAAAGATGCAGCAGCTGAGGTTATTCTAGCTCTTCCTGCGGTACAGCCTGGCTTTACCCAAATTAAGCAAAACACAGCATCACTTGGCTATGGCGTTAACTATGTAAGACGCGATGGTTCAAATTATGTAGAGTGGTCAAAGCGTGATCCAGCAGGTCTTCAGACTTTATATTACAGTGCTGATATTTTAGTTGATGAGGATGCTGAAAGCTCTTCAATGATTGTGCCAGCTATTGAGCCAAACACTGAGCCAGAGCCTTACAACACTGCTATCAATGAGATTGCCCAAACTGCGCTTTCACGTAGCTCAAATCCATATTCTTTTGCAACTCAGGTTATCCACGAGTTAAATCAAGATAGCGAAACTAACTCCCTACTATTTTCAAAGTACAAGCGTGACGAGCTTTTAGTACATATTTTGCAAGTAGGTAACGTTCATGCTAGAACTGTTGGTGTGTTAAATCTTCGTGACGGTCGTCGTAATCAAAGATTAAAGTCATATGTAGCAGTATTTGATAACTCAGAGTACAAGATCTTCGATCCATCAAATGGCTCTACAGGTTTAACTAAAAATCAGTTAATTTGGAATGACAACGGTAACTCACTTTTAGATATCACAGGTGGCCGTAACGCCCGCATTAGCTTTACTACTTTAAATAGCTCTGTAAGTGCTGTTGCAGCTGGTGTTAAAAAGGCTAATTTAGACGTAGCAGCTGGTGAAGAGTTAGTACCTTTCTCACTATCAGCTCTTCCTGCTGATGAGCAGTCACTATTTAAGAACTTACTCTTACTACCTATTGGTGTTGTGATCGTAGTGTTCTTGCGTGTAATTGTGGGTATTAAGACCTCTGGTACCTTCATGCCAGTTCTAATTGCTATGTCTTTTCTGCAGACATCTTTAGTCTTTGGTCTAGTAGGTTTTATTGCCATTGTAGGTGTAGGTTTAATTGTAAGATCATGGCTATCGCACTTAAACTTACTACTTGTTGCCCGTATCTCAGCGGTGATTATTACCGTTATCGGCTTAATTGGTACCATTTCATTTGTATCCTATAAAGTAGGCATCACAGAAGGCGTTAAAGTTACATTCTTTCCTATGATTATTCTTTCATGGACTATTGAGAGAATGAGTATTCTTTGGGAAGAAGAAGGTTACAAAGAGGTATTAAAGCAAGGTGGTGGCTCACTATTTGTCGCTGTTTGTGCTTACCTTTCAATGTCATCACTCTTTGTACAGCACTTTACCTTTAACTTCTTAGGTCTACAGTTAGTACTTCTAGCATTAGTACTTATCATGGGTAACTACACTGGCTTTAGACTATCAGAGTTAAAGCGCTTTAAGCCACTAGCATCTCAGATTCAGTTATACCAAAACGGTGATGAGACTGAACATGAGTCAATTCGCTTAAAAGAAGAATTAAAAGAGTTAAAGTCAGATCCTCACAATACTTATCGTACTTGGAAGAAACAAGCTCAAGCTCAAATTCAAGAGCAAGAAGCTGCCAAAACTCAAGAGCAAAATAGCGATAAGTAAGAGAGTACTCCATGGAACTTTTAAATAAATTAAAAGAGTTTAAAAACCGTTACGCATCCCCATTTGAGATGGCATATGACGGTATCATGGGCATGAATCAGCGTAATGTTAACTACATTGGCCGTTACAACAAGCGTAACTTATTCCCACTTGTAGATAACAAGCTTTTAACTAAGCAAATTGCGATGAAAAACCATGTAAAAACTCCTATTTTACTTGGCTCAATTAAAGATCAACATGATATTGCAAATGTTTTAAATATCATTGGTGATCACACCGAGTTTTGTATTAAACCTGCTCATGGCTCAGGTGGTAAAGGCATTTTAGTTATCAAAGATAAGAGTAAGACTACAGGTAATTTTATTAAAACCTCAGGTCAAGAAATTACTCACCATGAGCTAAAACGCCATATTACCAACATCCTAGCAGGTCTATTCTCTTTAGGTGGTAAGCAAGATATTGCCTTAGTTGAAGACTTAATTCACTTTGATAATGTGTTCTCAGGCTACAGCTATGATGGTGTTCCTGATACTCGTGTAATTGTCTTCCAAGGTTTCCCTATCATGTGCATGATGAGACTTTCAACCTCAGCATCAGATGGTAAGGCAAACTTACATCAAGGCGCAGTAGGCGTAGGTATCTGTGTTAAAACCGGTCGTGCGGTACGTGCCGTACAATTTGGAGAGCCAATTACTATCCACCCAGATACTGATAAAGATCTAACCAAACTTGCTGTTCCTCACTGGCAGGAAGTTTTAGAGCTTGCAGCCTCTTGCTACGATATGTCAGGCTTAGGCTACATTGGTACTGATATTGTTTTAGATAGAGATAAAGGACCTATGCTATTAGAGCTTAACGCACGTCCTGGTCTTGCTATTCAAATTTGTAATAACGCTGGTCTACTCCCTCGTTTAAGACTTATTGAAGCTCTAACTAAAAAGCATCGACTAACTGTAAAAGAGCGTGTTGCTTTCTCAATGCAACATTTTGGTGTGTTTAACCACGCTTAAGCTTTTTATCTAATCTAAATTTGGCAGTGATGTGACTTAATTTGCAAAACTGCCAAAATTTCTTTGCAATCGACATTTTCCCCTAATTTCATAGACTTATCTAAAGCTCATTTTGATATAATGTGCGACCATGTATAAGTATAATTTTTTCAAATCATCTCTACTTTTGGCCATAGCCGTTACAAGCACTTTAGCTTGTGACATAGCTAGTGCTAGCTCTAAAAATTGTACTTTATCCTATCGTCCTAAAACTAATGAAACAGCATTTGCTGCTGTCGGATCCTCTTTAAAAATTGCTGACAAAACTTGCGTTAATAGCTACCTTATCATTCCTTTTGATACTAAAGCAGGTGCCATTACCATTCCTCAAGGTCAATATGCTGCTTTAAAAGATGAAGATGGCTCAGTTTACTTCTCTGTAGAAAATGATTTAGGCACTAAGGTTGAAAGCTGTGCTTTATGTGACACTATCGAGTACTTAAAGATTAAGCGTTCTAATCCTAAAAGCTTATGTGCCGTTACTAACTTTAATCTTGAAAGCTGCGCTGAAACTGACAGCATTTCCTATGTGGTAACTCAAAAATCTAAAACTACAGAAGGTATTTGCACTCCATCATTAGTTTATTTTGGACGCACAGGAGACATTTTAAAATTTGCAATAAACGACTGCTCAACTATCTCAAAACCAACTTTAAGCTATGACTTAAAGTTAGGTGATACCGTTAGATTTTTAGATGAGCAGATTAAAGTTGTCAGCGCTGATAATCTAGGTATTTACTATTCCCCACTATCAAAACCAACACTTAAGAATAACGATGTAGTTGATGCCAAAGTTACTGCTACCCTTTTAAAGTCTAAAAAGCTTCAATTACAAGAGTGCAAGACTTTAGAAAATGAGCAAGAGCACACAGAAACAGCAAAAACATCTACTTTAGACAGTGCAAAATTAAAAGATAGTGACACAGCACAAACAAATTCAACTCAAAATACAGATAATAGCCAAGTTAATCGCGCAAAGACTAATTAAGGAAAAATATGTTTTTAAAACTATTACAAGTAGTACCGGTGGTGATCTTCTTTGTCTGCTATAAGACAACTAATGATTTAGTACTTGCTACAACCTTGATTGTGATCTCATGCGTAATTGCATCTGCTATTGAGTATGTATTAACTAAAACCATCTCAAGAATGCAAATTTTTATGCTAGTTGCAATTCTTGCCTTTGGCTTGCCTACTATCCTCTTAAAAGATCCTGCGATTATTAAGTGGAAAGTGACCGTAGTTAATTTCATCTTAGCTTTAGCTTTGTTTGTATTCCAATATATTTTAAAAAAGAACCCATTTGCCTACCTGCTTGGTAAAGAAATTCCCCTCCCAGATGAGGTGTTTAAGATCTTTGCTAACTGCTATATGGTGTTCTTTGTATTAGCAGGATTATTGAATATAGTAATTGCTTTTTACCTCCCAAGTTTATTTGATGTCACAGAAGCGCAAGCTGAAGACATTTGGGTAAGCTATAAGAGCTACGGTAATGCTATAATCAATTTTGTCTACACTTTAATCGTTTTAGGCTATTTGATGAAAAAATATCCCAAAGCTTTTAGTGAATGCGGAACGATGCTTAAAAATGATAAAAATCAAAAATAGCATAATTTAAAATTATACCCAAGACCTTAAGCAATTTTTAAATTAAGGTTATGGGCGATAGTAAACACCACCTTCTCAATGAGAAGTGGTAAATCTTTTAACTTACTGCGATCTCTTTCAGAGACCTCAGACCTAGGACAAATCTCAACGATATTGTCCTGTAGCTCTTTAAATTTTTGAAATATTGATGAGCGCCCATGCGTGATAAAGCAACAGATAAAGTTACCAAAGACTTTACATAACCCTTTGTCA
>Ga0256404_1010117_pt1 | contig 13190 bp, 11 predicted proteins | sample RumenRJG_01DNA_FD_185990 | JGI IMG/M metagenome (GOLD analysis project Ga0256404, IMG submission 185990) | Bovine rumen microbial communities from Lethbridge, Alberta, Canada - RJG_01 | ecosystem: Host-associated > Mammals > Digestive system > Stomach > Rumen | place: Canada: Alberta | collected...
TAATCGAAAACCGAGATCTCTTTGGCCGGAGCGTACTTATAGGCAGAAGTAATCCCAAACTGGCCGACTGTTGCGGACAGCCCGGCCATAACCAGGCATATAAGCTGCGTTGGTTTAAGCGGAGTATAATTCATCGCGATAAATGGGATCGTAGCCGCCGTGGAAAAAATCGAAAAACACAGGACGATGATCGGCGTTCGCTCACCTTTTTTCCCAAGTCTTCTGACAAATACATAGGCTGTGCCCGCAGCGAATCCGCCGTATAAGCCGATGAGCGCAGGTACAAGCTGCATGTTGCTGCCGGAGGGCCTGACAATGAGCATCGCCCCAAGGAATGCAACAAGTACCGCAAGAATATCAATCTTCTTGGGCTTCTCTTTCAGAAGCGGAATTGAAATCAGGATCGCAAAGAACGGCGACAGCTTGTTGAGCATATTGGCATCAGCTATGTTCAGCTTGTCTATGGCATAGAAGTTGGCAACAAGTCCACTTGTCCCGAACAGACATCTGAAAAAGAGATCTCCTGCACAGTCCATCTTTATTCTGATCTTCTCCCGTGATCTGATAAGCAGGATCAGGGATGCAATGATGGCTACCGCATTTCTGAAGAACGCCTTCTCCATTGTCGGAATATCTCCGGATATTCTTACGAAAAAAGACATCAGAGAAAAGCCGAAGGCCGCAGCCAATATGCAAAGAATTCCCTTTGATTTATTACTGATACTCGAAAAATCTTTCATTTTTTCAAAAGCCCGCTTTGTGTTTTCAGAATATCAAAAGAAGCAGCAAGGTTATCATCATGAATGCACGGTTCAAGGTCGGCTGAGAATCATACCATATTAGCATATTGGCTTCTGTTCTACAAGGGCATATCTGTTCGTGAAAAAGGTCCGTTTACCCGGGAACTTTCAGCGATTTGAAAAACATGGTAACAGAAATCAGACACAGGCGGAGAAACCGTATCCGGTTATCAGTTTGCCTGTGTTGTTCGCGACATTCCAAATCGGAATTTCATGATATTCGTTATAACCATTGGCACGCAAAACGGCAATCCGCTATAATGATGATGCTGAAATGAAACGGAGGAATCGGATATGGACGAAAGAATCGCCCTTCGCAGTCAGATGCAGGATGCAGGATGTGATGAATCCAGCATTGCCAGAGCCGAGGCACTCTACGCCGCCGGCGCGAAGGAGGATCTGGTCCGGTGTCTGCGCTGCTGCCGCTGCGAGCAACTGGACGCGCTGCATGACCGTCAGAAGCAACTGGACCGTCTGGATCTGCTCATCCGGAAAACACAACAGATGTGAAGGATAATAAATGATTGAGAGAAGGAGTGCGATCATCATGATGAAAATCGAAAACCTGAAGCTGACACAGGAATGGGATAAAACTTTTCCGAAGAGTGAAAAAGTGGAACACTGCAAGGTAAGCTTTGTCAATCGTTACGGAATCACGCTGGCGGCTGACCTGTATGTGCCGAAAAATGCAGAGGGCAGACTTCCGGCGATCGCCGTCTGCGGTCCCTTCGGTGCAGTCAAGGAGCAGTGCGCCGGCCTTTACGCGCAGACCATGGCGGAGCGCGGCTTTTTGACGATTGCCTTTGACCCGTCCTTCACCGGCGAGAGCGGAGGCAATGTGCGCTATATGGCTTCCCCGGACATCAATACCGAGGACTTCATGGCGGCGGTGGATTTCCTCTCCCTGTGCGACAAAGTGGATCCCGACCGTATCGGTATCATCGGCATCTGCGGCTGGGGCGGCATGGCCCTGAACACCGCGGCACTGGATACCCGCGTCAAGGCAACGGTGGTCTCCACCATGTACGACATGACTCGCGTGAACGCCAAGGGGTACTTCGATGCCGAAGACAGTGAAGAAGCACGTTATGCCAAGCGTGCTGCCATGTGCGCCCAGCGCCTTGCCGATCTGAAAGCCGGGGAATACACGCTCGGCGGAGGCGTCGTCGATCCCCTGCCGGAGGATGCGCCCTACTTTGTGAAGGACTACTACGACTACTACAAGACCCAGCGGGGCTACCATGCCAGGTCCCTCAATTCCAACGGCGGCTGGAACGTGATCGGCTGCGAATCCTTTCTCAATCAGCCGATCCTGCAATACTCCAATGAGATCCGCTCTGCAGTCCTGATCATGCACGGCGAGAAGGCACATTCCTGCTACCTGGGGAAGGACGCCTATGCTGATATGGTAAAGGACAGCAAGTACACTGCGAACAAGGAACTGCTGATCATTCCCGGCGCCTCCCACACGGATCTGTATGATGGCGGCGGCAGGGATGCGATCCCCTTTGACAAGCTTCAGAGCTTCTTTGAAGAATACTTGCAATAATCCAGATCGGGGGAGGAGGCAGAGCATGAACGGGAAGAGACGGCTTGCGGCATGGATGGCGTTTGCGCTTGTTCTGACCTGCCTGTCTGCCTGCCGGGCGGCAGCACAAGCGGATTTCATCCCGGATACGGGATCTCAGAGCGGGCTCAATGCTGCACATACAGAGGTGCCTGAGGGAGAAGGAGATGCTATGGCGAGTCAGAGGAATGTAGAGCAACAAACGGGTGATTTTGATTTTGAGAGCAGAACGATTTTGCTGAACAGCGGATACACGATGCCAATCATGGGACTCGGGACCTACGCGCTGGATCATGATGCCTGTGTCAACTCTGTCATGGCGCTGCTGGCAAACGGCGGAAGGCTGATCGATACCGCCTATATGTATGGAAACGAAGAGGCCGTCGGGGAAGGCGTCCGCAAAGGAATGGAGGAATACGGCATTCCCCGTGAGGACATCTTTGTAATCACCAAAATCTACCCGAACCAGTTTCATGACCCGGAAGCCGCGATCGACATGGCGCTGAAAAAACTGGATATTGGATATATCGACATGATGCTGCTGCACCATCCCGGAACAGACGACGTGAAGGCCTACAAAGCGATGGAGAAGTATGTGGAGCAGGGAAAAATCCGCTCACTCGGTCTGTCCAACTGGTATATCAAAGAATTGACCTCTTTCCTTCCGCAGGTCACAATCACACCGGCCCTGGTGCAGAACGAAATTCATCCGTATTACCAGGAGCAGGAAGTCGTGCCGTTCATTCAGGAAAAAGGGATTGTGGTGCAGTGCTGGTATCCGCTGGGAGGCAGAGGCTATACTGCCGACCTGCTGGGAAATGAAACGATCAAGGCCATCGCAAAAGCGCATGGAGTATCTTCCGCACAGGTCATTCTCCGCTGGGACCTGCAGCGCGGCATCGTCGTGATCCCCGGCTCGAGCAATCCCGATCACATCAGGGAAAACCTCGACTTGTTTGGGTTTGAATTGACGGACGATGAGATGAGGCAAATCAGTCAGCTTGACCGGAACGAAAAGCACGACTGGTATTGAGAAAACGGGTCCTGAAGTAACGGTCAGCAACATTGCAGGAGGATCATCAAAAACGACGCTACCAGGAGAGCGGCTTTTCTGATATTCTGATATAATAAACTACATATGCCGGAGAGCCTGTTGAAAGAAATTGAGGAAAGAACGCATGCATGATATCTGGAATCCCTGGCACGGCTGCAAGAAATGCAGCGAGGGCTGTCAGAATTGCTATATGTATTATCTTGACGCCCAGCGCGGCAGAGACGGCGGAGAGATCTACCGCACGAAGGCGGGCTTTCGATATCCGCTCTCAAAAGATCGGGAGGGACACTACAGGGTCAAGAGCGGGGAGATGCTTCGCGTGTGTATGACCTCCGATTTCTTTCTGGAGGAAGCCGATTCCTGGCGGGATGAGGCCTGGGAGATCATGCGGCAACGTCCGGACGTGAAGTTCTTTCTGCTGACCAAGCGCCCGCAGCGGGTGGCAGAACATCTACCGTACGATTGGGACGACGGCTGGGAGAATGTGATGTTCAACGTCACCTGTGAAAACCAGCGCCGTGCGGACGAGCGCATCCCGATTCTTCTGAATCTGCCTTTTAAGCACAAGGGCATCATGTGCGCGCCTTTCATCGGCTCGGTCACGATCAAGGAATACCTGCCTGCCGGACAGATCGAGCAGGTGTTGTGTGACGGTGAAAACTATGGCGGCGCGCGGCCTTGCCATTACGAGTGGGTCAAAGCCCTGCATGACGAGTGCGCGGCGTATAACGTGACTTTCGTTTTCTGCGGTACCGGCCGGCGCTTTGTAAAAGACGGCAAAACCTACAGACTCGAGGGCAGCATACAAACAGAACAGGCCCATAAGTCCGGTCTGAGCTTTCTGGGAAAACCGATCGATTTCAAACTCTGTGACACCTGGGGCTATCCGATTCCGAAAGAAGAGCTGTATGTGCCCTGGTACGGTGCGCGCTGCCAAAACTGCGGCATGAGACTCACCTGCAACGGCTGCAGCCGCTGCGGGAAATGCAAGGGATGATTGGTGCATTTGGGTGCCTGCGGTGCATTTTGATGAGATCATGTCCTCATGCGGCAGAACCGCATTATGCCAAAGCCCAGGCTCTTCATTGGATTATGCCCTTACCCTGAAAACTTCCACAAGTTTAGTCAGGATGTTTAGTCAGGATATAATTAATCATAGCAAAGTCTTTCAGCAGTAGCAAAGACGATAAAACAGAATTACCGCTTCACCACGTTGGAAGCCAGACCAAGTGGACTTTATTTAAGTAATTTCTAACAGAACACAAACAACTTATAGTTGATCCAAGGAGCATGGTAATGGCTAATACATCGTTGATGACGGATAATCCAGAACTTGCATCTCAGTGGGACTATGAAAAGAATGCGCCATTAACACCCGATGACGTAGCACCGCGGTCTACTAAAAGAGTATGGTGGATAGGAACTTGCGGTCATCAATGGATGGCCCAAATTTCAGAGAGAAACAGGAGTAATCGAAAAGGAAGCGGTTGTCCTATCTGCAACAAAAACAGTAGAACATCGTTGCAGGAGCAGACAGTTTATTATTATATTAGACAAGTGTTTCCAGATGCTATTAACAGTGATCGTAGGTTCTCTTTAGAGTTTGACATCTTCATCCCATCAATTAATACCGCAATTGAATATGATGGATATATGTGGCACACAAAAGATTTGCGTGATACGACAGATGAAAAGAAAAATAGACTATGCGTTGAAAAGGGCATCAGATTAATTAGGATTCTTGAGCCTAAACTTCCATTATTCCAAGACTGTATTTGCCTACAAAGAGACAATATGACTGACGGTTGTTTAGAAACAATCATCGAGCAGTTATGTGATTTTCTGACTGAAGGAGAAGTAAAGCTTTCTCCAAACATCTCTCGTGATCGGCAAAAAATCCTTTCCATGTACGAAACTGCATCCAAGGAGAATAGCCTTCAAGCCCTTAGACCTGATATTGCTATAGAATGGCATCCTACAAAAAACGGAACACTAAAGCCAGAGAATCTGACTGTAAATTCGGGACAGAAAGTATGGTGGAGTTGTTCTACCTGTGGATATGAATGGGAAGGTTCAGTGCATGCACGGACGAATAAAGGTAGAAAAATGAATGGATGCCCTGTATGTGCGGGCACAATTGCCGTTGCAGGACTGAATGATTTTGCATCAGCTTATCCAGAATTAGCCAAAGAGTGGCATCCCACCAAAAATGGGGAAATAAAACCTGATATGATAACTCGAGGAAGTCATAGGAAGATATGGTGGCTTGGAAAATGCGGGCATGAGTGGGAGGCTCATCTTCACCATAGAATTGCAGGTTCTGGCTGTCCGTATTGTACTAATAAATTAGTTCTCCCAGGTTTTAATGATCTTATAACCACTAATCCTGAACTTGTATCAGAATGGGATCCTGATAATGATATTCAACCTTCAGATGTGGTGTTAGGGTCAGAAATAGTTGTTTCATGGATCTGCCCTCAAGGCCACAAGTATCAATCTCCTGTTTGTAGAAGAAAGACAAGTGGCTGTCCCTATTGTGCAGGGCAAAGAGTCCTTGTTGGTTTCAATGATATCTCCACAACGAGACCAGATTTAACGGAGATATGGCATCCTTTAAAAAATGGTAATCTAACACCACAATCATTAACAGCGCATACAAATAAGAAGATTTGGTTTGTTTGTAAGAAAGGGCACGAGTGGGAGGCTGTACCAAATTCGATGAGGAATAACAGCTGTCCTTACTGCTCTGGAAGAAAGCTTCTTCCAGGCTTTAATGATTTAAAAACTGTCAGATCCGACCTTATAAAAGAATGGGATTTTGAAAGAAATGTAGAGGTAACTCCTGAAGGTATCACTTATAAATCGACAAAGAAAGTATGGTGGAAATGTTCTCAATGTGGGAATCAGTGGGAGATCAGCGCATACAATAGAAGTATTCTTAATTCTGGTTGCCCCGAGTGCGGTAAAAGGAAAAGATCGCTGTCAAGAATACTATACTGGGAAAACAGAAAAAACACTTCTTTAGGAAACGAAGAAGATGAATAACCGCTTCGCCTCGTTGAAAGCGTGCTCCGCCAGACAGTCCCGCTGCTCCGCCATTTTTTGAAAGTACACTTTCAATTTGCTTCGCCTGTAAACGAATCCCCCCACACGTCTTCCGCATTTAAAAAGTATGTTAGGAAGACGTTTGGGGGGATTATTTGTTTTAGCTGGTTATTCTTTTGTTCCTGAAAATGGAATGGCGAAGTAGATCAGCTAATCGTATTATACTACGGCTGGTCAATCACTTCACCCTCTGAGGCGCTTGTAGAGTTCTGCCTTGACCATGACCTTACAGAGATTCGCCTTTGCCGCAATGATGGAATGAGCATCGGAGTTACCGGAACCGGAACACACGCGGGAACATTTACAGGGGGAACGAGGAAACCGTCCAGCACAAGAAAGTATATTTGCCCCTGTTGCGGAATGAGTGTGAGGGCGACGCGGAATGTAAACATTGCCTGCCTTGACTGTGATGAACAGATGGTTCTTGCCTCATAGTTCTTAATTGTCAACAAATAGGAACGGTAAAAACCAGTAAAAAAGGGGAAAAGCTCAGGAATCATACAAAACCTGAACTTTTCCCGCACACAAATACGAACTGTGGAGGATATCATGAATAAAAGAACAACCGCTTTGACGCGTGAACAGTATAGAGAAATCATCACGACAATGAAAGAAGGGGGCGCGGGCTTCCGCCCTAATGAGCGCATAGCAACGGCCCTTGTGCTGGAAGGGAACCTTGGATTGCGGATCAGCGATATTGTGCGCTTACGACTTGCGGATATCGTTCACGACGGAGACAGATACCGGCTTGCTATAACAGAGCAGAAGACAAGTAAACAGAGAGTGTTTACCGTGCCGCTGGTGATTTATCAATACATGGAGAATTATTGCCTCCGGAATGGAATTGCGCGAAGTGAACTGATGTTTCCGGTCACAACGCGGGCGATTCAGAAAGAACTGGCGACAGTCTGCGAATATTTGGGATATACCGGAATTAGCACGCATTCTTTCAGGAAATTCTATGCCACGGAGATTTACAGAAACAACGGCTATGACATTGCCCTTGTCCAGCGACTTTTACAGCATAGCTCCGCCGCCGTCACACAGCGGTATATCGGAATTGAGCCGCAGCGGATAGAGAAAGCGATTGAAGGACATGCAGAATTGATATGAAAGATGCCAAATGACAGGAGTATTCAGATCCTGTAAGATAGGATGCTCTTTTGGAGCAGGTGATGCCGAGCAAAAAAGGCGGTTCATTCATATCACCCGGGGGATATGACTCTCTAGCAGTAACGTTTCATATCTTCGGATAAACGATCAGCATTGGCGTGAAAATAGTGAAACCGCTACTTTTGTCTGCTGGACATGAGTGCATCAGGATCTATATTGCAGGAGATACTTCTGAAGAAATTCATTAACACTTTCTACATCTCTTCGGAAGATAATCGCATGAGCGTTACCGAAAATATGCACGCATTGTAAGTTGCTTTTACCTTTCAAAAAATCCGTAACCTGCCTCCGAAAAACAGGATAATTCCCGTTTCCCCTTCCTAAGGTGACATCCCACGCGACATATACGTTATCAAAACGCAAGAATTTTACAACATATCGAGCATACTTGTGATCAGCAAAAACTTCTTCAGAAACTATTGTCGGGATGCGATCATCATGGTATTCTGCCAACGATTTATTTGCAGATTTGTAGATAATCAAGTCATCAATTCGTTCATTCACTTGCCATTGATCGAGACAATCTTGGAGAAACAATCTTCCTTCCTGTGGCTTCATGAATTATTCTCCCATGATAAATGATTAAAAGATGTCAGATTCCAAATTGATCCAAAAAGCGGGGCGCACCCCGGACGGACCAAAATAATATGCATGTGCATTTCTGATACAACCGGCACTGTCGACAGCAGCTACATATGTACTGTCCCATGTGCGTAACCACCATGTACAATACCCATCATGAGCCCCTTTTTCTACGGCATAAGTTGTAGACTCACAGGCTCGGTTACTGTCACTCTGGAAAAAGCTTTTCGCTTCTTCACTGCTCAATAGAAAGATTTTATCAGGGTCTTGACTTTCGTTCCCGCTGATAACTGGCTGGCTCATTGGGTTGTCTACATTTGTCAGCAGAATGGCCTCCTGTTCATTTTTGGAGAAGGCGTCCTTCATAAAATCATATTTCAGCCATTCCCGGAGAGAACAAGATACCCAGTCAGGACGCCAGTTGACTCTTTTATTACATTCGCTGTACGCCAGTACATAGCGACTAATTAAAAGACTCTGGTTTCCATCGTTTTTTAAGACAATCCATTCTATAGGTTCTTTGCCGTTGTTAATATTGTTATCTTGCTCATAAGCGCCGAAGCTTACAGTACTACCTACCGTTTTGTAGGGTTTCAGTTTCGATTCGAGAGCATTAAGAAGATTATTATCCGAACTCAATAACTTGTCTACGTCTTTGTACCCTTTGAGTACTCGGAACTTTTCGTAAGCAAGGGCATATTCTCCGGAATCATATAGGGCAGCAGCTTCTTGATAAGCTGATTCATTTTTTGCTTCAACTACATCTGATATTCTGATCCTGCTGTCCCTGAAGTCACCGAGCCCCCGGAAAGCGGCTTCTGCCTCGTCATATTTTCCTTTTGCCAACAGATCTTCTGCCTGTGCATAAGCTTCGGCATTCTTTGCTTCATATACGTCCTCTATTCGCTTTGCACTATCCTTATAATCGCCAAGTTTCTCGAAAGCTCTTACCGCTGCATCGTAATCCCCTACAGTCAATAGTGCCTCCGCTGCAGCATATGCTTCTGCATGTTGTGCCTCAATCGCTTCATATTTTGTCTCAATTGCCTCGTCAGCCCTAGCTGCACTGTCTTTATAGTTTCCAAGTGATTTAAACACTGTAGCTGCTGCATCGTAATCCCCTGCAGTCAATAGTGCTTCCGCCTCCTGATATTTCTCCTCCTGGTACGGTACAAATATTTCTTGATTATAAATATCTTTATAATTTCCACTATTTACCTTGAATAAAAAATTATTATTTGCATTGTGTTGAACTTCCATATAAATATCTATATCCCCTGCTATTATTGAATCTGCAAGGTCTAGAGGCTTGTCTATCTTAATCTTATCGTCGCCGGCTACCATTCGTCCAGCTGTTTCAAACTGATTGCCATCAGATCTTTTCACTGATATATCATAATTAACAGCCGATGGTGTTCCATTCTTAACTTGTTCTTTACCCTTCAGAAACAACGTAATATAAGCCGAAAGGTACTCACCATTGCGTTCAAAGATCAACTTTGCCCCCAATTTTCCTTTAGTTATGGAATCACTGTTATACGTACCTTTGAACTGTGACTTGTTGGTGAGATAATACTGGCTGGTCTTATCTCCAAACTTGTCTGTATAAAATTCTTTTACCCATACGGTGCCCAAAGCATCCGCTGATGGGGTGTAAAATGTGAATAACGGAATGACAAGGAATAGTGCCAAAGCTAACGATATTGCACGTTTAATATCAATTACAATGAATTTCATAGACACAATTGCTTTCATAGAATCTATTCTCCTTTAAAAAAGAATGTTTGAATACGCCATTTTAAAAACGACATTATCGACAATGAGACTACTTTAAGAATAATTATAACATCTCGTAAAGGGCTAATCAAGCAGAAATCACATTTATAAAACGGACTTCCTTTTGTCTCTTTGCTGTATTCTATGCGCAAGGGGGCGATTTTATGGATGCCACATTTGTGAGGGAGCGTATCACACGGTTGAGGCTTCAGAAAGGTGTGTCAGAATACAAGATGAGCTATGATTTAGGACATAGTAGGGGCTATGTCAATAATATCTCATCAGGCAAAACGCTTCCTTCAATGACAGAGTTCTTTTCCATCTGTGATTACTTTGGCATCACTCCAATTGAATTCTTTGATGAAAAGAATAAAAACCCTTCTCTTTTGACAAATGCTATAAACATACTTTCTACACTCTCTGAAGATGACTTAAAACTGACAATTCAGATAATTCGGAGACTGCTACAAGACGAGTGACTTAGGAACACCAAGCTTGCTAACGGAGACGACTAATAAGAACAACTACTTCGCCGCAGGGAAAGCCTGGCTACTTCGTAGTCCCGCTAATCGTTTTGAAAATGCACTTTCAATTTTCGGAGGCTGAAAGAAATGCCAAAAGCCAAGAAACAAATTGAAGATGATTTCTTACCACAGCACGGCAGAAAGGCTCATCAGCAGATGAAAGCATATCTTGTGCTGGACTACCTGATGAAGCATACTGATGAACAGCATCATACGACGCCCTATGAGATTGCGGCATATCTGTCGGACTATGGAATTGAAGCTCAGTATAAGTCTGTAAAATCTGATATCGATGAAATCAACTATGTTCTCTATATGATGGAGCAGGGATGTTCGATCGATGTAGCCATTGAAGACTTGAATTCAGGGGAATACGAAGAAGAAAAAATCATTCAGTGCACGGAGAATCGCAGAGAATATTTCATGAACCGGCGCTTGCATGATATAACAGAAGACGATGCAAGACTTCTGGCAGAGACGGTTTATTCAGCGCCTTTTCTCGATGAGAAGAAAGCAAAACGACTTGTCGGCATTGCAAGCACGCTTGTGAGTAATCATGCGGCAGAAAGAATAAAGCATGATATTCCTATCCTTGACCGGCCTCGAACGACAAATACCCGTGTATATAACAATGTCAGTCTTATCAATGAAGCAATGCATACCGGAACGAAAGCCGCGCCCCATTCACCAGAAAAGATCACATTCAGATATCAGAAGTATTGCATCGATAACGTAGAGAAAACCGTAGACCGGCGTGGAGGGAGCCTTTACAAAGTTTCACCGTACAAACTCCTGATCGATGAGGGAAACTATTATCTCCGGGCATTTGATGACCGTTCACAGTCTATGCGTACATACCGAGTGGATCGGATGAAGAATGTCTCTCTGACAGGGGAACCCCGCGACGGGGAAGAGTTTTATGATGAAGCGGATATGAAGACTTTCCCGCGAAGAGTTTTCGGTATGTGGGTAGGGGAACGTGTGAAGGTGACGCTTCTTTTTGATAACTGTCTTCTGGATGCAGCGATAGAACGCCTTGGCCGCAGGGGATTAGAGTATGAGATTTATGACGAAGATCATTTTACCGTCTCGCCAGAGGTGGAGCTCTCGGACCAGTTCTTTGCATGGCTGTGCAGATTCCGAAAACTTGTGAAGATTCTTGCGCCTGAGGCAGTTGCGGAAGACTTTAAACAGTATTTGGAGGATATCCGTTCTCTGTATTGAAAGTGCACATTCAAATAGAAACCCCGCCGTTCGTCTTCATCAGAATTAGAAACTTGGAATGAAGACGAAGGGCGGGACATGTTTTCCAGAAGAAAATAATCTGAAATTGTGTGAAAGTTGTAATGATCTTGCTATGAAGTTGCAGCAATCTTAAATCAGAGTTTTATTCGAGTTGCTTGATTCCGCATATATTTCTATCTGCTTTTGGATATCTTCTCCCTTGAATTTTGTAACTGTGCCAAAGGGGAGATGCTATCAAAGTTCCTTGAAATATCAGAATCATAGATTGTGCAGTAGTGTTTCGTCATTTGCAGAGTGGAATGACCTAAGAGTTTTTGCAGCGTGAAAGCATCTCCCCGACAATCGACTAAGAACTTGCGACTGAAAGTGTGACGAAAAGCATGCAGACTGGTTTTTTGTACTCCTCGTTTGTGATTATATTTATAAATAGCTTCTCTCAAAGCATTCTCTGTCAGCATTTCTCCGTATTCGTTGCAGAACAGATATTCAGAAGGGGAGCCTTGACGGATTGTCATATAGTCACGGAGAATGCTAATCATCAGTGTGCAAAGGGGAATGATCTGTATTTTTCCTGTCTTGGTGTGTCGGAAAGCAACTTGTCTTGCGGCAAGGTCAACGTCCCTGTTCTGTATGTTTCTGATTGTTGCAGCGCGGCAGCCACAGTTTAGGAGGAAATTGATAATCACCCAATTCCGGTATTCTGTGAAATCGCAATTCTTTTCCGGTTTTTGAATGAGCACTTTCAACTCCTCGTCACTGTATGTTTCCTTGACTGTTTCGCGATCTTTGATCGGCGGCATGACGAGATTGGTATAGCCTTGCTGACGACACCATTTCAAAAAAGTTCTGAGGACTCTTGTATAACTGCTGATGGAATTATGGGCGAGACCGCTTCGCCGCATGGAAACGACGACGTTATTGATATCATCCTGCGTTGTGCTGTCAACAGTCTTGTCCAAGTCCAGATGCTTCCCAATGCACTTCCAGTGCTGATGATATGTGTCAACTGTCTTCTCGCTGACTCCTTCAGCAATCTTCGCTGCTACGAACCTTGGAAATAGTTCGTTAAACGAAAGTGAATTGCTGTTCATTTCAATGCGGTTTTTCCTGCTTTCAAAGCTCTTTTTCTTCATAAGTCAGACACCCTGCCTATCGTCAAATTCCGAAAATAGGCAGGGTGTCTGAGAATTTAAGTCAGAATAGAGAAAGCCCCCGAAAACATTGCGTTTTCGGGGGCATGGTGCTCCAGCGGGGACTCGAACCCCGGACACCCTGCTTAAAAGGCAGGTGCTCTACCTCCTGAGCTACTGGGGCAGGCTGGCTGGGATGGCGGGACTCGAACCCACTATATCGGAGTCAAAGTC